>Ga0255756_1003388_pt1 | contig 16102 bp, 10 predicted proteins | sample 011ome_20_FD_179956 | JGI IMG/M metagenome (GOLD analysis project Ga0255756, IMG submission 179956) | Coastal salt marsh microbial communities from the Groves Creek Marsh, Skidaway Island, Georgia - 011509CT metaG (version 2) | ecosystem: Environmental > Aquatic > Marine > Intertidal zone > Salt...
TTCCTGCCGCTTGAGTCGCTTCTTGGTGACTGCTGCCCACCCATGCCTCCCATACCCCCGGGACCTCCCATGCCTCCCATACCACCGTATTGGCTTCGTTGCATTTCTTCCATCCTCTGTCTCGCCTGCGCTTGCATCTTCTCCACTCTTTCGGAAATAAATTGCGGAAACAACAAATTCGTCATGAACGCTAACAACGCCGCGGAATATAACAACGTCCAAAATATTCCGCTCGAGAACAACCAAATCCAAAACACAAAGTTAGCCACCTTCCCTGCCGGCGTGTTCCTTCCTTTTTGGTAAGCGTCTCGTATCGGTGGCCACGAATTTTTCACGAATTTAGTTGCGCCTACACTTTTATCAAAATCAACCACAGATTTGCGCAAGCCCGCGACGACTTCATTCGTTTTCGCCCCGACTCCGTACCGAACTTCCAACCGATTCGCAGTTTCTCGAAAAGATGACACGAGAGCATCCAAGGATACTTTCTCTTTTACATTCTTCACGAAATTCTCGAAAAAATCGTTCTTCGGTTTTTCTTTTTCTTTTTGTTGCTGTTGTTGTTGTCGCTCTGTCGACGAAGAAGAGCTCGAAGAACTCGATGAGCTTCGGGCTGAATTAGCACTCGACGAAGCCGCTTTCTTCTCCTTCGCTCCACCCCCGTTCGCCTTTGCGTCCTTAAACTTTCGCAACAAGTCGCCTTTCTCGAAGCAATCGCTCGTATCGACGCCCTATTTTATACGCAAACCACGGAAAAGAAAAGAAGAAGAGGAGATCAAATCCAAGTCAGAACCAAGCACGCGAGAAAGGAAACGCAACTCGATATTGTGCCGCACGCGCAACGAAAGAAAAATTATAAGAAACAAAGAAAACAAAACGTCTCATTCAGTGGTGTTCGTTTCGCATCAAGATATTTCAGATCCGAAAGATGGTGTTTTTGAATGCATATTTAATCATCGACGTTTTTTTCCTTCGAGAGAGAGTGTACCTTTTGTAGGAGCACGAGACACGAAAGACACAAAAAACTTGGGAAACGCACCATCTCACCCAACGCTCTTTTCAGCTCGCGCGCGGACATGTTCGCGGCGCTGCCATCGTCGTCGCTGTTCCCGCCCGCCGTCGCTCTGCACGCGGTCGCATTTTTTGCGTTCTTCGTCAACGCGAACGCGTTTCGAGATCGAATTTTTCCCCGGAAACCTTCTCTTCTCCGGAGTTTCGAGCTCGTCGTCGTCGTCGCCCTCTCTTTCCCCGCCGCGTTCAAACGAGCAGCGGCAGCAGCAGCAGAAGACGACGCGCGCAAAGACGAAAACCTTCTGCTCTTCTTCGCCTTCCGCGCGAGAACGCGCGCGGGAGGAGACGAAGGAGGAGGAGAGACCCGTCCCGCGAGCAGAAGAGACATGTCTTTTTTTCTTTTTACGTCTTTTGAGGAGCGAAAAACTGAAGAACTTTTCCCCAAACTTTCTCACTCTCTTTTTGGGACGCGTAAAGCACGCACAGAGAGAGAGAGACACACGCGCGCGTCGCTTTAGAAATGGTAGAGATCAAAGAAGAAGAAGAAAACCAAACGCCGGCGGAACGCGAGGCGTGGTTGCGCGCGCACGGCGTGGAAATCGAAACCGCGGAAGACCGATTGCGAATGGAAAACGAAGCGAAGCGGCTGCGAGAGAAGGAGAAGAGCGAGCCGACGAGGAAGCTCGTGTGCGTGAAAATCCCGGCCGAGGACTCGCTTCCGTTCGAGGAGGTGACTCTGGAAGTTCCGATGACGAAACCTGGCGACGTGTTTCCGGATTTGGTGAAGCCGTACTTCATCGGCGGCGGCGATATCGACGTGAACTTGGCGAAACAAGCCGCCACGAAACAGCTCGGGGAGGAGTTTGCGAGCAAGTCGCAAAATTTAGGGGTGAGTTTAGCGAAAGAAACCGCGATGGGGAGCACGGAGACGTTCGCGTTAGTCAGGCCGTCGGAGAAGAACGGGAGGAAAGGCGTGTACATATATTTAGACGAGGTTGGTTTGCTCAAAGGTAAGCCGAAGAACGCGAGAGCGTCTTCGCTGGCGGCATCGTGCGGGTTTCCCGGGACGACGTTTCACGGGGACGTGTTCGTCGGGGCGGTGCAAACGGAACCGCAACCGATGCGGTCGGTAGATTTTACCGTTAAGGAGATGGATAGTAGCGCGGCGTGGTTGAAGTTGGCGCCGATGGAGAATGCGGAGTACGCGATGTCGATGAAAGAGTTGGAGAAGGCGATGTCCGAGAAAGGCGTCGGGGGCGGACCGGGTTTACAAAGGATAAACATGGGCGGCGGCGGCGGCGGCGGCAACGACGACGGTGTGTTGCCATCTGGCGACGGAGAAGGGTACCGATGGGAACAGAACGAAGATGGAGAGGTTGAAATTTCCGTCTACGTCCCGGAAAACACGAGCGCGAAGACCATCTCGGTTGGTTTTCGAGCAGATTCCTGCGTCGTCAGCAACAAAAGCGAAGGTAAAGTCATCGTTCAAATCGACAACTTATACAACAAAATCCGTCCGGACGAGTGCACGTGGACCATCGCCGGTGGAAGCAAGAAGAACGAAGTGTGCGTCTCGTTGACCAAAGTCAACGACGACGAAACTTGGCCCGCGCTCACGAAGTAAAATAATAAAGAATAGAGTTGTAAAACGCACGTCAACAAACGCGAAATAATAATAATATAGTGATAAACTAAAGTATTGCCACCAAACTGATTCCTTTCGAGAGAAGCGATGAAATCGAGTTTGAACGTCTCACAGAAGAAGGTGTAGACCCTCTTTTTTTTGCTTTTCGATTTTAAAACCCTAAACTATTTTCAACACCTTTTCCCTTCCGCGGCCTCCCATCGGCAAATTTTGGCGCGCGCTTTACACACACATTAGCGCGCGAGAACGTGAAAAAAAGATGAGGTGCAAAGCGCGCGGAGGTCGCGAACGTTCGTCGTCGTCTTCCTCCGGCGGCGCTTTGGCCTTTCTCGCGGTCTTTTCTTGCGCTAGTTGCACGGTCGCGAATGCATCGTCTCACCACCACCAACACGGCGTCGGAGGGGCGGCATCGATCTCCGCTTCCTCTTCCTCCGGCGGTAGTGGCAACGTTGTCGTTCCGATAACTCCGGACAACTTCCTCGGCGCGATCGCAGAGTGTCTCGAGGAAGATAAAGACGGCGCGTGTCCTAAATACGGCCAAGAGAGCAAGTACGGCGAGATGAAAGACTGGAACGTGAGCGAAGTGACGGACATGGACTACGGGTTTCACAAGCAAGAATCCTTTAACGGAGACTTGTCGAAGTGGGACACGAGCTCGGTGACGAGCATGAGAGAAATGTTCAGCGGCGCGAGAGATTTTACCGGATCGAAAAAAGGATTGGGAAACTGGGACACGTCGAACGTGGAGGACATGGGATCGATGTTTAGCGAAGCGTCGAACTTCAACGGGAAAGGATTGGCGAAATGGAACGTCGGAAAAGTGAAAGATATGAGTTTCATGTTGAAGGACGCCGTGGCGTTCAAGGAAGATTTGAGCGCGTGGAGGCCTTCTGAGTGTAAGACCGCGTACGGAATGTTTCAAAACGCGGTTGAGTTTGAAGCAGACGTGAAAGATTGGGGTTTGTCCGTGACTGCGGATACGAAGGATATGTTTTTGGGAGCGGCGAACTTTTTAGGTCGGTTTACATGTGCGCATCCGCTGAACGGGCCGCCGAGCACGTGCGAAGACGAGAATAAGGTCACTTTGGGTAAAAAATCATCATCAATTACTAAGATGAAGACTTTGCACAGTAGCAGAGGTGACAAATCCAAGAAGAAGGCTATGGAGCACGTAGCCGCGATGGGATCGGATGAAGACGAAGATGAACTTGAAGAGGAAGTGACCACGGTGGCGTCCGAAGATACTACACACACTTCATCCTCTTCCATTTTTAATACGAAAGAAGTCGATACCGATGGGATCTCTGACGCTGTCGACAGTGTAGATGAGGATGAGGACAGTGAAGATGAGGATGAGGAGAGTTCTGTGCCTTCAAACGTTTCCTACCCGCACACGGAAGCCGAGGAAAGTTCATATGACTCTTCTTCCACGACGACAACGTCGTCAACTCCATACGCGTCCTCATCTTCTTTAGATTCTAACGTCATCAATTGTAGTGATGGCGGTTGTCCAGAAGGAAATGCAGATAGTATCAATGACTTGAATCCGGAAGATAAAGATGTAGTCAAGGATGCGCTGGCGATTGATACATCTTTGAACAAAGACTCTCCTTTTGTTACTTCCGAGAAGACTTTAGACGAGTTCACTGGTAACGTTGTTGAAAAAGAAGATGAAGAAATTGATGATGATGATGATGATGAAAAAGAAGAAGATTCTGATTCGGAGGAGGACGAGAGCAGCGAAGACGAAGACAAAGACGAGGACGAGGACGAGGATGAGGATGAGGAGGACGACGACGATACCGTCGAAGTTAGCAAAGATCAAATCGAAGATCTCGTAGAAGACAAAGAAGCCTTTGATAAAGAGTTTGAAAGATTCATGAGCGCCTCAAAAATGGAAGATGAAATCGCAGCAAGCGTAGCTGCAGAAGCCACTGCGAAAACAGGTGATGACGAAGAAATAGAAGAGGCGTCATCGTCATCCTCCAAGAAATCCTCTTCTCATCTCAAGAAACAAGAAGAAAATGAAGAAAATGAAGAATCGGAAACAGTCGTCTCCGCGTCCATGACCAATCCTCTGAGACTCAAGAAGGACGGTACAGTTTCGAAAAAACATAGCAAAATCCCGGGAGTTTCTTCCTCGAGCACATATTCGTTATCGCAGGCGAAAAAACACCGTCACGTAATGGATGAAATCGATGACGAAGATGTAGACGTAGAGCTCGAAAGATTAAAAAGGAAGTTAGACAGATTACAATCGGAAACGCCCGAAGAAATTCAAGCGGAGCACAAATCGCGCAGACACAAGCAGCTTGACGATAATTCATTCTACCGAGCGATATCGAAGTGCATCATTGAGTCAGCGGCTGGTTTGTGTGTCGAGTACGGGGCGGTCACGCGATTTGGTATGATGCCGGATTGGGACGTTTCAAAAGTTTCAACCATGACGCACGCGTTTCAGCACTACGAAGAGTTCAACGCCGATTTATCGCGATGGAACACGAAATCTGTCACTGACATGTCGTTTATGTTTTACGACGCTAAGAGTTTTAACTCAGACATTTCTGGTTGGAACGTCGCTGGCGTGACGAACATGAAGCAAATGTTCAGAGGCGCGAAATCGTTGAACCAAGACGTCGTTTCTTGGTTCGCCAATCGCCCGTCATCTGAAATGAAACGTTTGAACATCGACGGTATCTTTGACGGCGCAGAAAAGATCGAAGCGGCGTACGAGTGCGGGTTGAGTAAATTTTTAGACAACGCAATGGACATGTGTAGATTTGCTAACGCCGCCAGAAGTGCGAAAGCTAGCGCGAAGTCGGCTGCCAAATCTGGTGCAAAAGCAAGCGCGAAAGCAAGCGCGAAAGCAAGTGCGAAAATTGGCGCCAAATCAGGCGCCAAAGCCTCTGCGCGCGCCAGCAGAGGCGCAAGAGATGCCTCCGGAGCTGAACTTGGTTCTTCGCGAAGCTTGCCTCGGTTGGGATGGAACCTTCCGAGAGAGGAAGCGTCTTCGTCTACCGAAGGCATCGAGTTTGCCACGCTGTACGTGTGCGCTGGCATGGCCATGATTGCTGTAGCGATTCGTGCCAAGCGAGAATCAGTCGTACACGCGATCGAGTCGCATTTTTATTCTTCTCCTTTGGACTCTGACGCTGAAGAAGACGCGGAAGAAGCAGAGGAAGAGAAAGAAAACGTCATTATTAGCCATAACACGAAATACGGAACGCTTAGCGAAGAGGAATCTCTCTTGTAATTCTTAATCAAGTAAATAAATAGTCAACTCGTAATATAATTAACAACATATGCGCTACACAAGCGAAACAAACTACGCAGCTGTTGCAGGTGCTAGCTGCGCTTCCGCGTCGTTTTCAACTTTCCTTGCATCCTGAGTGTCTTCCGCTCGCTCGCCTCCTATTAAAATTTTCGGAAAAGGGCCCGCGACGACGACGACGACGCCCAACAACACGACGAGAAAGCCAACCACGTGGTTTACTTTCAGAGGTTCTTTCAAAACAATCACCTGAAATACCAAGTATGCGATGATGATAAACATCTCGCTCACGCTTCGCAACGTTGCCGTCGACAAGGCGCCTTGTTCGTGTCCTATTCTATTCGCGGGAACTAGAAACAAGTACTCAATCGAGGCTATCGATACGCTCACCAAATACGCTTGCCATAATTTCCAACTCTTCATCTTCAGATGAAAATACCAAGCGGTTATCATCGAAACCGAGGCGAGACATAAGAGTATCGTCGTCAGCGCAATCGCACCTCCTCGCTTCATGTCTTCCAAATTTATACACGTACTCCTTCTTTTTATCTTTAAGCCCCGCGCGCGTTTCTTTCTCGATGCGACGGTTCCTTCCAAATTTATACACGTACTCCTTCTTTTTATCTTTAAGCCCCGGCGCGTTTCTTTCTCGATGCGACGGTTCCTTCGTCACGCGCGCACGCGGTCGCTTTCGTAGTCCTCGCCAGTCGATATAAACACAGCAACACTCATATCGCTCCAGAATCGGCAAAGCGAAGATAGATAGACACAGAGAGGGACTTCTGTTACACTCCTTTCTTAAAAATGCTGACTCGGTTGGACCTCTCTCTCGTGTCCAAAAGCTGCTTTCGAAAGGAACGGATGGGCGCGTGAATTCAAAACGTGTCAAACCATCACCAACTGTTTCTTTTTTTTTGTGTCTGTCGTCGTTTCGAAATAATTTTGGGAGAACGAAGAGAAGTCGTCTCGTCGTCGCTTCGGTTACTAAAAAGTTGCCTCTTGGTGCCTTCTTTTTCTTCTTTTCGTCTCGTTCGTCTTCTCCTCAGAAAAAAGAACGAACGCGAGAAGAGAGAGAGAGCAACGCTCACCATCATCATTCATCATGGCAACGGACGAGGAGCTCGAAGCGAAGAAAGTGAACGACGACACCACCGACAAAGCTCCGGAACAACAACTTCCGGAAAAGAAGAAGAAAGATGTCGCGACGGCAATTTTGGAGAGGAAGAAAGCGCCGAACAGACTCGTCGTCGGTGCGTTTTCTTTTTCTTCTTTTCGGAGATCTCTCTCGTTAAAAGCGTCGCCTCGGGGACCGATCGGATTTCTTTTTTTGTTCGTTTTGCTCTCTCTCTTTCTCTCTCTCTCTTTTCGCGCAGCGCGCGAACGGAAACAAAAGTAGCGCTCGAGGATGCGCACGCGGTGTGCGTGCGTTTGAATGGCGCGTTCGATTTTGCGCATCGAGAGAGAGAGAGAGAGAGTTCTTTCACGACGTGCGCTTCCGAGAAGAAAAAAAAAATCGTTTCCAAGCGGCACCTTTTTTTTCTCTTTTTTTCTCTCTCTCTTGACCTTCTCTGACCTTCTTTTTTCACTCGTCTTCTTCTTCTTATTCGCAGACGAAGCGGTGAACGACGATAACTCGGTCGTCGCTCTTTCCCCGGCGAAAATGGAAGAGTTGCAACTCTTTCGCGGGGACACGGTCCTCGTGAAAGGTAAGAAGCGCAAAGATACGGTTTGCATCGTTTTAGCGGACGACGCGTGCGACGACGGGAAAGTTCGGATGAACAAAGTGGTGAGGAAGAATTTACGGGTGAGATTAGGGGACGTGATTTCGATTCATCAGTGCACGGACGTGAAGTATGGGGCGAGGATTCACGTGTTGCCGTTTGGGGATACTATCGAAGGCGTTTCTGGGAACTTGTTCGACGTGTATTTGAAGCCGTACTTTTTGGAGGCGTACAGACCGGTGAGGAAAGGGGATACTTTTTTGGCGAGAGGCGGGATGAGAGCGGTGGAGTTTAAGGTTGTAGAGACAGACCCGGCGGAGTATTGCATCGTCGCTCCAGACACGGAAATCTTTTGCGAGGGTGAACCGATTAACCGCGAAGACGAGGAACGATTGGACGAGGTTGGTTACGACGACGTCGGAGGGGTCAGGAAGCAAATGGCGCAAATTCGAGAGTTGGTCGAGTTGCCGTTGCGACATCCGCAATTGTTCAAAACCATCGGTGTGAAGCCGCCGAAAGGTATTTTGTTGTACGGACCTCCGGGTTCCGGGAAGACTTTGATCGCCAGAGCGGTGGCGAACGAAACCGGTGCGTTTTTCTTTTTAATCAACGGTCCGGAAATCATGTCCAAGTTGGCCGGCGAATCCGAATCCAACTTGAGAAAGGCGTTCGAAGAAGCCGAGAAGAACTCACCGGCGATTATCTTTATCGACGAAGTCGATTCGATCGCGCCAAAAAGAGACAAAACGAACGGTGAAGTTGAGAGAAGAATCGTTTCGCAATTGTTGACGTTGATGGACGGGTTGAAGGCTCGCTCGCACATCATCGTCATGGCGGCGACGAACAGACCAAACAGCATCGATCCGGCATTGAGACGATTCGGCAGATTTGATCGCGAGATTGACATCGGCGTCCCGGACGAAGTCGGACGCTTGGAAGTGATGAGAATACACACGAAGAACATGAAATTGGACGAGGAAGTGGATTTGGAAGTGGTGGCGAAGGACACGCACGGTTTCGTCGGCGCGGATTTAGCGGCGTTGTGTACGGAAGCCGCGTTGCAATGCATTCGCGAAAAGATGGACGTCATCGATTTGGAAGACGATGAAATCGACGCGGAGATTTTAGATTCAATGGCCATCAGCAACGATCACTTCAAGACCGCGTTGGCGCAAACCAACCCGTCTGCGCTGAGAGAAACGGTGGTGGAAGTGCCGAACGTCTCTTGGGACGACGTCGGCGGCTTAGAAACCGTCAAGCAAGAGTTGCAAGAAACGGTGCAATACCCGGTTGAACACCCAGAAAAGTTTGAGAAGTTCGGCATGGCCCCGAGTAAAGGTGTGCTGTTTTACGGTCCACCAGGTTGCGGTAAGACGTTGTTGGCGAAAGCGATCGCGAACGAGTGCCAAGCGAACTTTATTTCCATCAAAGGCCCGGAGTTGTTGACGATGTGGTTCGGCGAATCCGAATCCAACGTCAGAGAAGTTTTCGATAAGGCCAGACAAAGCGCCCCGTGCGTGTTGTTCTTCGATGAGTTGGATTCCATCGCAAACCAACGCGGCTCCTCCGCCGGTGATGCCGGCGGTGCCGCCGATCGCGTCTTGAACCAGTTGCTTACGGAAATGGACGGCATGAACTCGAAGAAGACGGTATTTATCATCGGCGCGACGAACAGACCGGATATCATCGATACCGCGTTGATGCGCCCGGGTCGTTTGGATCAGTTGATTTACATTCCGTTACCGGACGACAAGTCGAGAGTTTCAATCTTCAAAGCCAACTTGAGAAAGTCTCCGATCGCCAACGACGTCGACGTGGAAACTTTGGCCAAGTTTACGCACGGATACTCTGGTGCCGATATCACGGAAATCTGCCAACGCGCTTGCAAATACGCCATCCGCGAAAGCATCGAGAAAGACATCGAACGTGAGCGCGCCTTGGCACAAAAACCAGAAGGTGCCATGGAAGAAGACGAAGAAAACTACGTCGATCCGGTGCCGGAAATCACCAAAGCACACTTTGAAGAGGCTATGAAGTACGCGCGCCGCTCGGTTTCCGACGCGGATATCCGCAAGTACCAAGCCTTCTCTCAAACGTTGCAGCAAAGCCGAGGCCACGTCGGCGATTTTAGATTCCCGAACGAAGGCGGAGCCGCTCCGCAGGCCTCTCCGGCGGCGGGGGGCGCCCAAACCGTTGGCGACGCTTTTGCCGCCGCCGCGCACGACGACGACGACGATTTGTACGATTAAACGTTGTTTTTACGAGAGAAAGAGTTATAATACATCTTAGTATTAGAGAGAGGGAGAAAGCGTCGAACATAGCAGAGAATCGAAAGAGATACAGAGAGATACACACAAAAACACGAAGAAAGAGAGGAAGAGAGAGAGAGAGAGAGAGAGAGAAAGAACAAATAGATTAAACTTTTAATACACTACCACATGTAAGAGAGAGATACTCCAGTACTCGCTCGTACTTCCTTGGAGAATAAAGAAGACCGTTATGAATGTGATGCATCGTATATTCTTTAAATTTTAGCGCGCCCAAACACGAAAAAATGTTGAACATGTTCGGCGTAAAATCCCCTCGCGATGGCGGCAACAAAGCCTCTCCTCGATATTCTTTCGGCGGCTCATCGAAAGACGACGACGAATACGATTACGAGCAGCAGCAAAGAGAATCTCTCGCCTCGGCGGAGAAAGTCCGCACGATGTGCCTCCTCCTTATAGCCATCATCTTGTCCTCCGCAGCGCTGTATTGGCTGCAGAGAGTCCTCGTCCCTCTCGTTTTGGCGGTGATGATGTCGTACACCTTGGCTCCTTTGGTTGATTTTTGCACCCATCGCGCGAAAGTTCCGCACGGCGCCTCGGTTACCATCACGTTGTTCTTCGGTTTAGGCATACTGTGTTCGCTTTTGTTTTTGATTTCCCACAGCGTGAAAGACTTGGTCCAGGACGCAAAAAAATACGAGCGATATGTCGTCCGATTGACGAACAGAGCAGGGGAGACGTTATCGAGAAAAAACATCGACATGGACGTCATCGAAGCGCAGCTGCAAGATATTCCGCTGGCGAAGATGGTGGCACAATCCACACACGCGATGTTGCAAGCGGTTTTAGATCTTCTGAGTAACGTCGTGTTGGTTTTGATTTTCGTCGTGTATTTGTTAGAAGGGAGGCGGCGACAGAAAGCAGAGAGAAGAGTTCCCGGCGGAGTTTGGACGAGAATCGAGACGAGGATTAAACGGTACATTTTGTTGAAGTTTTTCGTGAGCACTTTGAACGGTTTCATCGCGGCGAGCATGTATTATATGTTGAACGTGGAATTGGCGATGGTTTTCGGGGTACTGCACTTTGTGATGAACTTTATTCCGCACGTGGGGCCGATTATCGCGACTGTTTTGCCGCTACCAGTCGTGTTAGTGTCGAATGAAATCCACTTGTTTCACGTGATGATGGTCATAATACTTCCGGGCGTTACCCACTTTTTTATCGGGAACGTCATCGAACCTAAGCTGATGGGCGGACATTTAGACCTGCATCCGATCACCGTTCTTTTGTGTTTGATTTTCTGGACGATGTTATGGGGGATCCCAGGAGCCGTATTGGCGGCGCCTATGACGGCGAGCTTGAAGATCCTCTGCGAATCGGTTGAAGTGATGCACCCATTAGCACTTATCCTCTCGGGTAACATAGAAGAAGCGTTAGATGGGAAAGCGCCGCCGACGGTGGCGGAGCCGAGCCTCGAGGAGGGAGTGAGTAGAGTGGTTCAAGATACCGTGGACGGTTTCCAAGCGTTAAAAGAAGTGGCGACGACTGGAGGCGGGGTGCCTACGATGAAGCACGCGCGGCATTGATAAATTTTATCGTCGTTAACGCTTGAATGTTTATATTCTACTAGATACTTGACTACATAATTACAATTCAGCTACTTAATATTCTTTCTCCTCTTCGCGTTTTGATATTACTTTACTTGGCATCTTCCAACGCGGAAGCACCAGAAATAATTTCAATCAACTCAGTGGTAATCGCCGCTTGTCTTGTTCTGTTGTACAAGAGCGTCAACTTCGACAACATTTCTGAAGCGTTCTTCGAAGACGATTCCATGGATTGCATTCTAGATCCCAATTCCGAAGTGTTGTTTTCTGCCAATGCGTTGTACATAACCGCGCCAGTTTTGAACTCCGCCAAGTCGAGCAAGAACTCCGCACGATCAGGTCCTTCAACCTCGTACGAATCGAATTTATTCTCCAAGTTTTCCGCCGCCTTCTCGTACTCTTCCCCAGACAACACCGTCGCAATCGTCGGCTTGAACGAAATAGCCGAAACGAATCTGTTGTACACGATGTGTGCTTTACCCTCGTTGTCCTTCGCCACTTGCTCCGCGAGTGCCGAAGCCGTCCCAAATGTCAACGGTTGCTTCGTTGCGTCAACCATCACGTTCGAGAACAAATCACCCACTTGTCTTTGCATCAAACCTCTCGCCTTGTCGCCAATAACATCCATCGAAACCTCTGATTCTTTATCCTTAGCCGTGTCCAACAACACGTTAGACACTTTGACCACGTTCCCGTTGATGCCGCCACACAAACCTTTGTCCGAGGAAATCGGAACCATCAACGTCTTCGCCGTCTCCGCGCCGGGCAAATCGCCGAGTAATTTGTAAAACGGAGTCACCATCCCTCTCGAGGCCATCGCTTTGTCTTGAGCCGGTTTTAATCGAGACGCAGCGACCATCTTCATCGCCTTCGTGATTTTCTGAATGTTGGAGACGGATTTCATGCGCTGTTGCACGATTTGCAAGGAAACGTTACGGACGCCCTCTGGGTGCGCACTGTTTAATGACAAACGACAAAGAAAAAAAGAGACAGATGGGTGAGTATTGTGCAAGGTTTCTTCGACGACGCATCTCCGAGAAGAGATAGAGAACACGCGGTGATCAAAAGACAACTTTGACGAGAGCGAAGAAAAGTCGGGAGAAGAGTGGGAACTATAAAGTAAGACCGAGAAAAAAATGATCGAAAATCGCGCGGAAACCACGCTCGACGATGCATTCATCCGATCCAACTTCGCACTCCAACCCGTTCTTCGCGCGCACGAATTCTTTCTCTACGAGCTTTGCACCAGAACGATCCCGGAATAATCCCGGATCGGGTTCAAAAAGCACATCGCGCGCGCGCAAAAAGCACATCGAAAATCCGTTGTTGTAAAACTATTTAAGCGTAAAAATAATTACCTCGCCAAATTCGCATTCACCGCTGCGGTTTGTCCGACTCTCGAGCTGGTACCACCAACGCTCGTCGCCGAGGCGCGTATGCGCGCATCTTTGAGTAATCGAAACGCGCGATTGCGAGACATTTTCGATCTTCGCAAACTACGTTAACCTATCGCTAAAACTGTGAGGGCGCATAGATTTTTTTTGTGCGCCGGTTCTCTCACAGGCTCACACGCACCCTAAACTCGACGACGGCTCTGATTTTTGCCCCGAAAAGCGCGCTCTAAACTCGAACGCTTCAAAACACCTTACGATGGTCGCGCGATAGAAAAAACGAACTTTGAGGAAAAAACAACGATGCTCTCCGACGCCATCCTCGGAGAAATCTGTCGTTTCGTCCACCACAACACGACGCAAAACGTCGACCAACTCTTACAACGGTTGATGGATGAAGAGACATCGGTGACAGACGAACAGCTTCGGGAAAAGTACAGGATGCGAGCGAAAAACTTCATCAACAAACACGCGTCGTTCGACGCGTATCGAGATAAAGTGTGGAAAATGGACGCTGAATTTGTGTACAAGTTTAAGCTGCCGTTTTCGTTCGATGGGAATGCGGCGAACGATGGTGAAGGCGTCGCGGAAGAAGAGGCAGAGGAAGTTGTTACGACGAAGAGAAGGAGAGAATCTCGACAAGGAGCGAGAAGGAACTACGCGGAGATGATGGATCCGGAAGACGAGAGTGAGGAGGATAACGTTAGTAAGAAAAAGAGAAGGGTTAAACAAGGAAAGACCGTGGAACGAGAGTCGCCTCCTCTCGTCGTCGGAGCGCGCGAGCCGTCTCTGGTGAAGAAAAGAGAGACGCGAAGTCGAAGAAAGAAAGAAGAACAAGAAGAAGAAGCGAAGAAAATAGAAGAAGAAACGAACGTTGAAATCAAGGACGGTCAACCGATGGACGAGGAAACACAGCGATTGGCTGCTTCGCTCGGGTTTACCGGCAAAATTCGACGCGGGACGTGCAGACACGCGTTACTGGAAGCCATGAGGGATAAACCAGAAGGCGTAACTGTGGATGAAATCATAGAGGCGAGCGAGAAAAATGGATTGGCGAGAAGTTGGAAGAATAGCAAGGTTCCGAAGAATACGGTCGTATCATTAATGGCAGACAAGACCTTTACTCGGATCGGTCGAGGTGTGTACGTGTTGACGTGTTATTTGAACGACGAGAATGGTGAGAATGCTCGTGCTAGCGACGGAAAAGCGACGACGCCTCTGTATGAAGAGCGGCTGATTAAACGTCGACAGGAACTTGTCGCAAAAAAGCCCAAGAACAGAGGAGGAAAGGACGAGCACAAAAATGATGAACCATCACCAATAGGGAAAACCGCGGATGTGATAGAGGACGTGCACGAAGTCGCGTCGACGCGACTACCTCCGACCGATCTCGTCGACGAGAAGTTCTTAAGAAAACTCGTCGAAAAGCGAACAGCGGAGGAGTTACAGAAACAAATTGCGGTCGCGTTTGAGGCTCAGGAAAGAGCGGAGCACATGCAAGACGAACTGTTCGCTAAAGAAGAAGAGTACATCAGAGAAGAAAGAGAAAAACGTAAGTACGTGGAGGACTCCGAACCGGATTTCGATGTGCCCGAAGAGCAAGAGAAGTTTCAAGGAGATGAGAACGATCGAAAAGCGCTTTTGAAACATCGAAAATGGATTGAAGAAGAGAAGAGACGTCTGAATGTGCTACGAGAAGAATGGAAAAAAGAACAGCGCATAAAGCGGAAAAAGGCACAGGCTGCGTTGAAAGAACCAATCAAGTTGCCCAAACTCATTCAAAATGAGCGAGCGAAAGTTTTAAAATTTGCTAACGTTGCGGTCGAGGCGATTCAAGTCATGGAGAGTTTACGCCAAAAATTAGACCTGGTGAAAAAGAACGAGTATGATTACTCCCAAGACAAAGAAGCCGTGAAATACGTAAATAAGTTGGAAAACGATCAAAAGAAAGAGCGACGAAAAGAAGAGGCGAGGCAGAAAAAGCTCGAAGCCTTGGCGGCTGAGGAAGCTCGTAAGCCGAAACTTACTGAGGAAGAGATTGCGGAGATTGAACGCGCAAAAGCTGAAGCAAACGCTCAGAAAGCTGAAGCAAACGCTCAGAAAGCCAAATTAAGAGCGGCTAGAGTAAGATGGGAGAAGGCAAGTAAAGAAAACCCCATCTCCGATGTTGCTTTAAAAAAGTTAGACAAACTCTTGAGCGAAGAAGACGGCAGAGAGCCATTCCCGGATGTCGATATTGGGGAGGAAGCAAAGATGGATGATGTTACAATGGCGGAGATTGAGATCGCAGCCTTCATGGAACACGTCGGTCGAGACGTCATGTACGCCCTACCGCCGTCGTTTCAAACACTTTCTTACGAGCTTTTAAATCCAACCGATTTGAGATTAGGAGCGCTGTTCGAGCGTATCTTGCGAGTCGCCATTACCACGGCGTACGATCGTTTAGCTGAGTTATGGGACCGAACATTGGAGATTGGAAGTTGGCAGGAAATATTAGCGCAGTATTTTACGTACAAGTCAAAGTTAATTGTGAATACATCGGTCGTTTCTCCGTACGAAGAGATGTTAAACATCGCGCGAAAACTATCAGAAACACGGTGGAAGGATGTTTCTCGAGCAGAGTTAGTAGGCGTTTTGCGTTTATTGTGCGAAGATTGTTTGGATTCAGAACTTGTGCGTGACGCCATCGAGCGACGAGTACAAAAAATCGACGAAACGAAGAGTAAGTTGTGGCAGAAAAGACGCGAAGACGTGCGAAAACGTGAAAATGCTGCTGCTGCTGCTGCTACTGCTGCTGCTGCTGCTGCTGCTGCCAATTTTCCCAATAAAGACGTGGATGGACAAAACGGTACGACGAATACAGACGGAGAAGAGAATAAAGCTAATATTCATATTGAAGGCGAAGAAATCTCTCGTGCAGTAACTGAACGCCAGAAAAGTCTCATTGAGAAGCGTAAATTAGACGAAGAACGCGAAATTCAACGCAAACAAGAGGAAGAAGAGTACAGATTCCATCGTGAAATACAATCATCGCTGGTGAAGTCACACATTCGCGCACCAGATCTTGGAAAAGATCGTGATGGAAGGCATTATTACATCTCCATTGGCGGGTTTCGCGACGTGCACTCGAAAGCTCCCGTCTTTTTAATCTTCGATCCAAAAGCGAGCTCGGAACAAGAAGCGTGGCAT
>Ga0255756_1003399_pt1 | contig 16063 bp, 10 predicted proteins | sample 011ome_20_FD_179956 | JGI IMG/M metagenome (GOLD analysis project Ga0255756, IMG submission 179956) | Coastal salt marsh microbial communities from the Groves Creek Marsh, Skidaway Island, Georgia - 011509CT metaG (version 2) | ecosystem: Environmental > Aquatic > Marine > Intertidal zone > Salt...
CATTTACAATTTCATATGGAATACCGCTAATTCCTAAATCTCTTAGGCGATTAACGATATCATCAATCCTTTCTTGAGTAGGATTAAGAGCAATAACATATATTTTGTCTATTTGCATATCTCTTCAATTAGATTTTTCCAATCATATGACCTAGAATTCCAAGTTTGTCTCTTAATCCAGTCTCTATTAGATTCGAGAGCCTTTTCTTTTAGGCCAATACTCATGTTTGTTAGTATTTGTATGGCGATATTCCACTTTTGTTTATTATCTTCTAAAATAATACCGGAATTTACCGTCTCATTAAGCGCTGCGGTATTAGTCGTAATTGGGAAAACTCCAGCCTTTTGCATTTCAAGGGCAGTTATACAATATGTCTCTTCATATGAAGTTAAGTACATCCAGTATTCTGCCTCTCCCATTGCTCTATGAAGCTCATGCTGGGAAACTGAACCCATAAACTCAACATCAACTAATTCATGTCCAGTCCAATCTTCTCGTTTTGCAATTTGGTACCCTGGAGAATAAATATGTAGTGACGCTTCTGGTAGCCTATTCTTAATAATTGGCCAATATGTTAACAATTCAGTTAATCCTCGTTCAGGTGCAGAGCTCCAAATGAATCTGTTCTTTACCTTTTGAGGTTCTCCAATAAATGAAGTTGGATCAATTCCATTGCCAATAATATGGAACCTTTCAGGATCGAGAGAATACTTCTGAGACCATTGTTTTTTATGCCAATTAGTTAAGCATACAAATCCATCAATGTCACCAGGTGTAAGCAGTGATTCTGGATCAGCAATCTCATTACCAGCATACCATGGATGAAAATCAGTATTGTGGATCCAAAATAACTTTTTAGCATTATAGTCTTCAAACTCAAGGGTAAAATGTAAATAACTAACACCAACAATAACGTCAAACCCGTCAAAGTATTTTTCATGTAATCTATTAGTTGGAAGCCATTCAACACCATTCCATACTCCCTCTTCAACGTCACCTGAAACAACTACTTTCCAGCCAAAGTGAGAGAGTCGCTCAGCTACCTGAACGACTGCAATTTCAGAACCACCAAGTCCTTTCATATTGTAAGGACTCCATGGATCTTTAAAATAGCCTGTATAGAACAGTACTTTCATTTACTTATAGTGTTGTCCACCGACCCAAAGTACAAATGATCTGCGAGTTCCTTTAGTAACCTTAGTAACTCTGTGCATCATGTAACTTGGGAAAATGAATACTACTCCAGCTCCTCGCTGTGCGACTTGAAAGGATTGCCCACCTTGCCACATTTCAAGATCTCCACCTTCGTATTCTTCTGGTTCAGAAAGTTGAACTGTTAGAGAAACCTTACGAAGTGAAGCGTCTCCAGGGCCAATGTCTTGGTGCCATGTGTAATGACCTTCATCATCAGCATGGTATTCAGTATATTGAATCTGCTCTTCTGCTGAAATAAGATCAAAATTCCATAGAGACTTGTTTGCTGTTTTGGCCATACTCATCAGCTTTTCATAAAGCCATGACCATTCATCATTCATTGGAATCCATTTAATCTTAGAACTGCGAACCTCTTTCGGTGCCTCTTCAGAACCGATAATTGTCGCATCTTGAAATGGAACATTTGCTAGATTATCATAAATCTTGTCTAGCTCTTCTTTACTAAATCCCTCTTTGTACCAGTAATAATTCTGGGGGTCATTTAGTGGTTGTTCAAATTTAAACATATAATATTGCTTTAGATATTATATGTATCTAGGATAGTTTGTTTCCACACAAAAGAAAAGGGCCCATCGGGCCCTTTCTCAATATCAAAAAAAATAGTTAAATTATGATTTTACTATTCTTGAAAAAATCCTATAATCACCATTCACTAAAGTATCGATATGCGATAGAGCATCCTCATATGAACTAAATTCTTTAGCATCAACATCTTTAGTAAATTGCTTGTTTTCTCCAGAATTCATAACTACAAAACCAGTAGCTAAATCTTCGATGTAATAATTAACTGTTGTCATAATCGTTAGTAGTTATTTTTTATGCAATTCTTGTAATTGTAACCGTTCCTGGTACACCATTAATATTTACCATTTGCCATGGACCTCCACCATTAAGCTGTACTGTTTGGAACCAAAACTCCTGACCCATTGTAAGATCTACAGTTGTAGTTGCAGATACTGTGGAGAATTGACCATACGTACTATATCTGTAATACTGGATGTTTTGAGATCCTGGTACTGGAGAGCTTTCTCCTCCAAATGAACCTTCTCTCATTTCAGCGCCAAAACAGCTTCTATTAGTATAATCACTTCTAAATGTAAACGCGTAAGAAATTAGATATGTTCCTGTAGTTTGTACAACAAATGCGTATTGTTGTGCAAATGGATCCGGGTGGTAAGTTATTCCTGGGTTTGCAGATCCTGCAATAGGACCAGTCGTCGTTATTTCAATGTTCTCTCCACCTCCACTATAAGGTACATTATTAACTGGGTATGTTAAAGAACCATATACGCTTCCCGTAGGACCTGCAGGACCTGTACTACCTTTAGGACCAGTAGGACCAGTAGAACCTTTAGGACCAGTTGCACCTTGAGCACCTTGAGCACCTTGTGGGCCGGTTGGACCTCCAGGACCTGTACTACCTTTAGGACCAGTACCACCTTGAGCACCTTGAGCTCCTTGATCTCCATATACTCTACCTAAGTTTAGTGGGCCAAATGCTTCACCTTCAATTACAAGTTCAGTACCTTCAAGTCTTGCGTCTATGATTGAAGCACCTTGAGCACCTTGAGCACCAGCGGCTCCTCTATCTCCTTTATGTCCTTTAACGCCTTGAGGACCTTGACCTCCTCCAGGACCAGTTGGACCTCCAGGACCGGTAGCTCCTTGAGCTCCTTGAGCTCCTTGAGCTCCTTGAGCACCTGTACTACCTTTAGGACCCTGGCCACCGGTATTACCTTTGTGTCCTTTAACACCTTGAGGACCTTGACCTCCTCCAGGACCAGTTGGGCCTCCAGGACCGGTAGCTCCTTGAGCACCTTGAGCTCCAGTACTACCTTTAGGACCCTGTGGACCTTGAGCACCATTAGAACCATTAGAACCAGCTGCTCCTCTATCTCCTTTGTGTCCTTTAACACCCTGCGCTCCTTGAGCACCAGTTGGACCTCCAGGACCTGTATTACCGGTATTACCTTTAGGACCGGTAGCTCCTGTATCTCCTTTGTGTCCTTTAACACCTTGCGCTCCTTGAGCACCTTGTGGACCGGCTGGACCTCCAGGACCGGTATTACCAGTATTACCTTTAGGACCTATACTTCCCTTAACACCTTGAGCACCTTGGGCTCCTTGAGCACCTTGTGGACCGGTTGGACCTCCAGGACCGGTATTACCAGTATTACCTTTAGGACCTATACTTCCTTTAACACCTTGAGCACCTTGAGCACCTTGAGCACCTTGAGCACCTGTAGCTCCACCGCCACCAGTGTTACCTTTAGTACCTTGTGGACCTTGGGCTCCTTGAGCTCCTTGAGCTCCTTGGGCGCCTTGAGCACCTCTTGCGCCTTGAGCGCCTTGAGGTCCTTGTGGACCTTGAGCACCTTGAGCACCAATAAATTCTGGGTGGTTAGCGGTATTAAAGTTACCTGTGTGTAGGGCTTCGTTACCCCCAATTGTTGTTCCCTGTTTTAAATCAGCCATTTCTTAGTTTAAATTTTGATTTAATGTAACATAACACATATCGGCAGTACAACCGCTTCCAGTGTTTCCGCATGTTTGACATGTTGTTTGTTCGTTACTCATCTTTATTATATATTATTGTTCTATTATGTTCCATGTGAAGCCATTTTCACCTTTAAAGTTTAATGGGTCGACTTCAATAATCATTGGTAGTGCCCACCATGTTTTATGATGAATTGCTGTGTTGTAGTAATCAAGCCATCTTAGATACATTTGTTGGTCTCCTTGATTAAATCTACCAGTTTTAATATTACCTCCATTGCTCCATCTAGAGCCTGCTGTTTTTTGATTATTATCAGCACTTGCATTTTCATAGTTACCGGCCCAATTACACCAGTACTTATTATGGAAATCTAGTCCTTCTTCATCAGTCATCCAATGTGGAAGCATCCAACCTGACCAAAGAGTCCATTGATTCTTTTCAATATTATTGTACTGTGGGTACATAAAGTATGGATTAGTAGTAGAATAAGTATCATATGCCCTTCTAGTACTTGTACCATCTGTTCCAGTGGTATGACATCCAAAATAGTTATAACCATCTCCTTTTTCATGACAGTATTGCCAGATTAGACCAAGGTACATTTTATTAGGGTCAATACTAACCCATGGAATGCTATTTGCTCTATTTGAATCTCCAGTACCAAAGTTTTTACCTTCATGGATAGAATACTCATTTCTATTTGTTAATTCTCTATTAAACCACTGTACATTATTAGTATCAAATCCACTACCATATCTTGAATCTCCTAGATTAGGTCTTCCAGTCAAGTTACGGCTTGAATTCCATACTTCCCAATAAGTATCAGGGTCAGTTAAATTGAAAGGTCCTGGTGACTCATGTACCTCTCTTGCATTTAGATTATTGAAAGTCAGAGAAGGTGTTCTAGATTGAAGCGGGTTAAACCCTACTTTTTGCACTTGGATATTTCTAGCATATGAAGTACCAGTGTCGTTTGAGTTTGGCATATGATACATTGAAACTCCTAAAGCAGCAGCTCCTGCTGTTTTCTGAAAATATCTTTCAATCTGTGTCCATTCCGTATAGTAATATGTACCATTTGAAGAAGCCGTCCAATCAGTTTCATATAGATATGCTGCTACTCCACCGCCGCTTTCTTTTCTAGCAAGGTCAATCTTAACCTCTGCTGTCATTCTAATCCATTCTCCGGTTTTAACGTTTCTCCAATCGTTTGCATTCCAATCAAATCCATATCCTGCAAATCCATAACCACTAGTAATAGAATACTCATTCATTCTACCGCCTTCAGCAAGATCAGGACCGTAACCTTCAGCACCAATCGTTGAAAAGTCTTCTGGGACTGCGATTGAACAATATGCTGGAGCTGTTCCACTAACATTAGTGTGGATTACCTCTTTTAAGATACCAAGTGAACTACATCCAATCATAGCAACCGGAGTTCTATGGTAAGGACCTAAGTTCCATGGACTTGAACCTTTATATTTTCTTGACCAGTGATATGCTCTTGCAGTTTCCATCGCTGCAAGAAGGTTACCATTAGAATTGGTAGCGTCAAATGAAGCAATTGCATAAACAACATCTCCAAAATCGCCATTATGTACTTGATTTAATAGATTTGCAAGTGCAGTTCTTCTAGCATCATCACCATATGTATCGAATGATTCGGTGTGAACTGGTGACATTGAACCGGCATCAAATATAATTATAGTAAGTCCTCTTGCATTCACAGTATATGTAGTCTGTGTGTTAGAACCAAATGTATTATACTTAATGTAACCTGCTCCTGTATCTGTAGCATTATAACTGGTCCCGTAAACTTCAATCAGAGCCGGAGCTACTGCTCCGGACTCTGTTATGTTTGAAACCGTTAAATCTCTATATCTATTTAATTCCATCTAATGATAGGTCTTTTCTTTTATATTATACTGTAAATCTCATTACTGAACCATCGTATGTTACAGCAGAACCATTAACTCCAAGTGATTGAACATTTACTACATTCATATTTGAAGTCGATGCGAAATTACCGTAGTACGCTGTATTATTTCTATCGTAGAAAATATCAGCTCTTGCGTCGTTCATATCTACTCTATTCATTCTAGAAGTAGATGCAAAGTTACCGTAATAGCCAGTGTTATTTCTATCGTAGAAGATATCTGCTCTTACATCATTTAGATATGAAGTAGATGCAGGGTCTAAATAGAATCCAGTATTATTTCTGTCATAGTATCTATCTGCATAAACACTAGGTACATTAATTAAGTTTTTAATTTGTACTCTACCATCAGTTGTCAGCGACATTGCACCGTCACTAGCAGCCATCGACTCATGTCTCCATAACCATCCTCTATCGGAATCGTTATTCATTTGGAAAGTCATTGCATAGTCATTCAAGTAACCATACGTTTGAGCTGAAGACATACCAATTGCATAGGTCGTAGAAGTGTCCCATAGTCTAAACTTAGCGTAACTATCTCCAGAGTTTACATAGTGGTAAGCGCCTCCATTTGGACCGTAAGGACCTGTAGCACCTTGAGCACCTTGAGCACCTTGCGCGCCTTGAGCACCTTGTGGACCGGTTGGACCTCCAGGACCGGTATTACCGGTATTACCTTTAGGACCTATACTTCCTTTAACACCTTGAGCACCTTGAGCACCTTGAGCACCTTGTGGACCAGTTGGACCTCCAGGACCGGTATTACCGGTATTACCTTTAGGACCTATACTTCCCTTAACACCTTGAGCACCTTGAGCACCTTGAGCACCTTGGGCTCCTTGAGCACCTGTAGCTCCACCGCCACCAGTGTTACCTTTAGTACCTTGTGGACCGGTTGGACCTTGAGCACCTTGAGCACCTGTTGCTCCAGTGTTTCCTTTGTGTCCTTTAACACCTTGAGCACCTTGAGCTCCTTGTGGACCAGTAGGACCAGTTGGTCCTTGAGCACCTTGAGCTCCTGTAGCGCCAGTGTTTCCTTTATGTCCTTTAACACCTTGAGGACCCTGAGGGCCTTGAGCACCTTGAGCTCCTTGTGGACCAGTAGGACCCTGTGCACCTTGAGCACCTGTTGCTCCAGTGTTTCCTTTATGTCCTTTAACGCCTTGAGGACCTTGTGGGCCTTGAGCACCTTGAGCTCCTTGTGGACCGGTAGGACCTTGCGCTCCTTGAGCACCAGTATTACCTTTAGCACCGTCATTACCTGAAGTACCAGCAATACCATCTACACCTGCAGCTCCTTGAGCACCTTGAGGACCCTGTGGACCTTGGGCACCTTGGGCTCCAGTGTTACCTTTTGTACCTTGAGGACCTTGAGCACCTTGAGCTCCTTGTGGACCAGTAGGACCTTGCGCTCCTTGAGCACCTGTAGCTCCAGTGTTTCCTTTATGGCCCTTAGTACCTTGTGGACCTTGTGGGCCTTGAGCACCCTGTGGACCAGTTGGACCTTGCGCTCCTTGAGCACCTGTAGCTCCAGTATTACCTTTAACACCTTGAGGACCTTGAGCACCTTGGGCTCCAGTATTACCTTTAACACCTTGAGGACCTTGTGCGCCTTGAGCACCTGTAGCTCCAGTGTTACCTTTTGTACCTTGAGGGCCTTGTGCACCTTGAGCACCTTGATTTCCATATACTCTACCCACTGGTAAGTCTCCGAAAGCTTCACCAACGATAATTAGGTCTGTTCCTTCAAGTCTTGCGTCTATAATTGCAGCACCCTGAGCACCTTGAGCACCTGTAGCTCCTCTATCTCCTTTGTGACCTTTAACACCTTGTGGACCTTGAGGACCCTGAGCTCCTTGAGCACCTGTAGCTCCAGTATTACCTTTAACACCTTGAGGACCTTGTGCACCTTGAGCACCTGTAGCTCCAGTATTACCTTTAACACCTTGAGGACCTTGAGCACCTTGAGCTCCTTGATTACCAGTATTACCCTTAACGCCTTGAGGACCTTGAGCACCTTGTGCTCCAGTATTACCCTTAACACCTGAAGTACCACTTGCACCATCTACACCAGCGTCACCTTTAATACCTTGTGGACCTTGAGCTCCTTGTGGACCTTGAGCTCCTTGTGGACCTTGAGCACCAGTGTTACCTTTTGTACCTTGAGGACCCTGAGCTCCTTGAGCACCTGTAGCTCCAGTATTACCTTTAACACCTTGAGGACCTTGAGCTCCTTGAGCACCTGTAGCTCCTCTATCTCCTTTAACTCCCTGAGCGCCTTGAGCACCTTGAGCTCCAGTATTACCTTTAAGACCGCTATTAGGACCAATCCATTGACCAGAAGCATTCATAACTGCGGTTGAACCAACAACTACATTACCATCAGGACGAAGAATAACGTCTTGATCTGCGTGGATTTCTAAATCTTCTGGAGAATCAGTGTTTGCTGCAATATAAGTATTTACAGTATCTCCACCGAATGCAATTTTATCTTGATTACTTAAGATAATAGAACCATCCATAATAAGGCTACCATTAACTCTAGTCTTACCTAATTGAAGTCCTAATGTTGCATTTGAACCAGAAATTGAGTTAGCTGAGTTAACCGTAACATCACTGTTGAATACTGTACCTCCAGCTGCGGTGAACTGAATACCACCGTCTTGAGAAACGATTTGTAGAATACCAGTTCCAGAAGTTTTAATTGCTAGATTTTGTCCGGCACTTGTTGTAATGTTAATAGTATCTGAATCGTCGTGGATTACCTTCTTATCGTTAACGTAAAGTGAATTTGCACCAACGAAAACTTCATCAGCTCTAATTTCAGATGCACCTGTTACTTCATTAAAGGTAACGATGTCATATAGATTTCCTAATGAATCACTAAATCTAACCCTTGGTGGAAGTATTACGTTATCTGCATCTTTACCAAGCTGTCCTTCGATGAATCTGTGAATGTCCTGGATTTCTGCCTCTACTGCTGATAAACCATCAATTAAGTCATCGACGATAGGACCAAGCTTATTTAGCTTAGTGTACTCTTCATCGGCTGCATATTCTGCTGGTTTATTAACACCCTTAAACGTATCATCCTTATATTTACTCTTTAGCGAGTCAATATCTTTAGATGCAAGTCTAAGATTGCCTACAAGTGATGCAAAATCTTTAAGAGATATTCTTGCCATTTATATTGTTCTTATTTTTGTTCTAATTGTTTTACTCTATCTTTAAGCTCTTTAATAGCCTCTACTAGTACTGGTACAAATCTACCATAGTCAAGAGAGAATGGAGCACCTTCTTCATCGTAGATTACGAATCTTGAATCCCATTGGTCAACTTCTTCAGCAATAAAACCAACCTGTACTCTATCGCTATCTTTACCAGTATATGATACTGGTCTGACATTATCGAAGAATCCTTCTAGATCAACTTCTAAATTTTGTATATTGTCCTTAAATCTAAGAGAAGATCCTTGGAATCCAATACCTCCATTTACTTGATCCCATACCATAGGAACTGGAGCGCCCATAATACCATCTGGTACCATACCATTTCCATTAGCAACCATTGCTGCTTGACCGTACGTACCGCTGTTTCCATAGAATGTCCATGCTCCACCAGTAGTTGAAGATAGAGCTTCCCATTTTTCTGAAATAGTCCAATTTGCTTGAGCAACTGCAGCGTTCCAATATTGAGTACTACTATCATATGTAATTGTAGATTCAGCATTTGCACTATTACTATTGATCGCGGTCAAGATTCTGTTATTTGAAGCGTTTGTAATAGATGAGAATCCTGGACCAGTAGCACCTTGTGCTCCTTGAGCTCCTTGAGGACCTGTAGCACCTTGGGCACCTTGGTTACCAGTGTTACCTTTATGACCTTTAACGCCTTGAGGACCTTGAGCACCTTGGGCACCTGTAGCGCCTTGAGCACCTTGAGCGCCTTGAGGACCTTGAGGACCTGTGATATTACCAGTTGGAATCCAACCTGCACCGTCCCATTCAAACGTTTCTCCAGTTGCAGTATTTAAGAATTGGTCTCCAACAATTTCAAGACCAGTCGGTGCTGGTGGATTGTTAGCAGCTGACGTCCATTCAGTACCTCTAAGACCTTGAGCACCTTGAGCACCTTGTGCTCCAGTATTACCTTTATGGCCTTTAACTCCTTGTGGTCCTTGAGCACCTTGAGCTCCAGTAGCTCCTTGAGCACCTTGTGCACCTGTAGCACCTTTAGTACCTTGAGGACCTTGCGCTCCTTGAGCACCTTGAGCTCCAGTAGCTCCTTGAGCACCTTGAGCACCAGTAGCACCTTTAACACCTTGAGGACCTTGAGCTCCTTGAGCACCAGTTGGACCTTGCGCTCCTTGAGCACCTGTATCTCCCTTATGACCTTTAACGCCTTGAGGACCTTGAGCACCTTGGGCACCTGTAGCGCCTTGAGCTCCTTGAGCTCCAGTATCTCCTTTATGACCTTTAGTACCTTGAGGTCCTTGAGCACCTTGCGCTCCTGTTGGACCTTGAGCACCTTGAGCACCAGTTGCTCCAGTAATGTTACCTGTTGGAATCCAAGCTGAACCATCCCATTCGAACGTTTCTCCAGTTACTGTATTTAAGAATTGATCTCCAACAATTTCAAGACCAGTTGGTGCTGGTGGGTTATTAGCAGCTGACGTCCATTCAGTACCTCTAAGACCTTGTGCACCTTGAGCTCCGGTATTTCCTTTATGTCCTTTAACTCCTTGAGGTCCTTGTGCTCCTTGAGCACCAGTTGGACCCTGCGCTCCTTGAGCACCTGTATCTCCTTTATGACCTTTAACGCCTTGAGGTCCTTGAGCACCTTGAGCACCAGTTGGACCTTGCGCTCCTTGAGCACCAGTAGCACCTTTAACTCCTTGTGGACCTTGCGCGCCTTGAGCCCCGGTTGGACCTTGAGCACCTTGAGCACCAGTAGCACCTTTAGTACCTTGAGGTCCTTGAGCACCTTGTGCTCCTGTTGGACCTTGCGCTCCTTGAGCACCTGTATCTCCTTTAACGCCTTGAGGACCTTGTGCACCTTGAGCACCTTGTGGACCTTGAGCACCTTGAGCACCTGTTGCTCCAGTAATGTTACCTGTTGGAATCCAAGCTGCGCCGTCCCATTCGAATGTTTCTCCAGTTACGGTATTTAAGAATTGGTCTCCTATAATTTCTGAACCAGTCGGAGCTGGTGGGTTATTTGCAGCTGACGTCCATTCAGTACCTCTAAGACCTTGAGCACCTTGAGCACCTGTAGCGCCTTGTGCGCCTTGTGCACCAGTTGGACCTTGTGCTCCTTGAGCACCAGTATCTCCTTTATGACCTTTAACGCCTTGAGGACCTTGAGCACCTTGAGCTCCAGTTGGACCTTGCGCACCTTGTGCACCAGTAGCTCCTTTAACTCCTTGAGGACCCTGAGCACCTTGAGCTCCAGTTGGACCTTGCGCGCCTTGAGCACCTGTATCTCCTTTATGACCTTTAACACCTTGAGGACCTTGAGCGCCTTGAGCACCTGTATCTCCTTGAGCACCTTGTGGACCTTGAGCACCTTGAGCACCTGTTGCTCCAGTAATGTTACCTGTTGGAATCCAAGCTGCGCCGTCCCATTCGAATGTTTCTCCAGTTACGGTATTTAAGAATTGATCTCCTATAATTTCTGAACCAGTTGGTGCAGGAGGATTGTTAGCAGCTGAAGTCCATTCAGTACCTCTAAGACCTTGAGCACCTTGAGCACCTTGGGCTCCTTGAGGACCTTGTGCGCCTTGTGCGCCTTGAGCACCTTGAGCTCCAGTATCTCCTTTATGACCTTTAACTCCTTGAGGACCTTGCGCGCCCTGTGCACCTGTATCTCCTTGAGCACCTTGAGGACCTTGTGCTCCTTGAGCACCTGTAGGACCTTGTGCGCCTTGAGCACCTGTATCTCCTTTATGACCTTTAACACCTTGAGGACCCTGAGCTCCTTGAGCACCATCTACTCCAGATGTACCTGAGATACCATCAACACCGGCCTCTCCTTTAACACCTTGAGGACCTTGAGCTCCTTGAGCACCTGTTGGACCTTGCGCTCCTTGCGCTCCAGTTGGACCTTGTGCTCCTTGAGCACCTGTTGCTCCAGTAATGTTACCTGTTGGAATCCAAGCTGAACCATCCCATTCGAACGTTTCTCCAGTTACTGTGTTTAAGAATTGATCTCCTACAATTTCTAAACCGGTCGGTGCAGGAGGGTTGTTGGCTGCAGAAGTCCATTCAGTACCTCTAAGACCTTGAGCACCTTGAGCACCCTGTGCGCCTTGAGGACCTTGAGCTCCTTGAGCACCGGTTGGACCTTGCGCGCCCTGTGCACCTGTATCTCCTTGAGCACCTTGAGGACCTTGTGCTCCTTGAGCACCTGTAGGACCTTGTGCGCCTTGAGCACCTGTATCTCCTTTAACTCCTTGAGGACCTTGAGCTCCTTGAGCTCCAGTTGGACCTTGAGCACCTTGCGCTCCCGTATCTCCTTTATGTCCTTTAACGCCTTGAGGACCTTGAGCTCCTTGAGCTCCAGTGTCTCCTTTAACGCCTTGAGCTCCTTGAGCTCCAGTTGGACCTTGAGCACCTTGCGCTCCCGTATCTCCTTTTGTACCCACCGGCTGGGCTTGTGGTTCGTAACTACCGGTTGTGGAATTCCATACTAGATAATCTCCATTACTGACCCCTGATACGGAGTTCTTGAGTTCTTCTAGCTGTTTAACTCTAATTCTAGACATTTAGATCTTTTTTATTTAAGCTTAACTTTTGACAGTTTATATATCTTAGTTTCAGGACCATACTGACCAAAGGGCACAATATATTTTAATATTATACCCAGGGCTGGCCATATCAATCTTAAATATATATCGAAATTATACTGTAAAGTTTATGAGTCGTGAACGTTCAGCTGCATTTAAAAGGTTAATCCGTAAATATGAGTTCCTATTAGAGGACTGGGAGGATGTATCTGAGATTAGTAAGAGTGCTAATCTGGAAATGATGCGTGAAATTAATCTTCGTAAACCAGCTGATATAACTGAAAATGACTTTACGGTCGAAGAATCGGAAGAGGATGAAAAGGAAAAGGAAGAAGAGACTCCAGAAGATAGAGTGTTAAAGAAACTTTTTCGCAAAATTGTTTTTAAGAGTCATCCTGATAGGTTAGGGGATGAAGTCTCTGAACTTGAACGGGTAAGGTTAATTTCTTTATATGACCAAGCAGTTAGTGCACACGATGACAAGAATTGGGCACTGATGGTAGTTACCGCAATTAAATTGGATGTAGAGTTACCAGAAGAGGCCGAAGAGATGGTTGACAAGATTGAAGACGAGGCTAGGGAACTGGAAGAAAAGATTGCTAATGAAACCACTGGAATAGCTTGGCAATTTTATCATGCTGCTGAAGAAGAAAAAGAAAAGATAATTGAGAGGTACTTAGACATTTTATCACAGTCAAAGAAAAAGAAGACAGAAGAATTAAAGAATAGTAAAACTAAATTAATTTTAGGAGTTGGGCATCCAAGAACAGGGACGGGCTACACTGCTAAATTACTACAGAGTTGGGGATTAGATGTAGGTCATGAATTGATGCGAAAACACGGAACTGTAGATTGGAGTTTAGGATCAGGAGAAAAGTCTCTATGGCAAGATGTTGATTTTAGAGAATGGGAATGGCAAAATATAATTTATTGCGTAAGAGATCCTAGGGAGAGTATAGCTTCTATAGCATATACTGAAAATGTTGATACAACTTCAGTTAAATTTAGAAATGATAAGGGTCTAGTTTTAACAAAAAATAAAATAGTGGATGCTATTGAATCCATTATTTTATGGGACTCATTAATAGAAAGGTTAGGTCCGACATTCGTTTATAGAATAGAAGATCAGTCTATAGATTTATTTAATTATCTAAAAGAAACTGGAATAGAAGTAGAATGGAATGAATTAGTCTTAAATCAAAGGGTGAATTCAAGAGAACACTCTAGCCTAGAAGATCTTTTAACAGAATCTGGATATATTGGTAATCTATATAAGAAAAGAATCAATAAGTATTGTAGAAAATATGGATATGATCCTTTATTTTAATGAATATTTAACACATTACCTCTAGTTAATCCTGTAACTCCTAACGGATGTACTTCGGTTTTAGGTATGTTAAGAACTTTTATGAAAAACCAAAGTCCATGTTCAATATCATAATGTTTATCATTTTGCCAAGACTCAATTAACCATTTTTCAATTACTCTAAATAACGTTTGGTATTCTTCTATATGTTTAACGGGAAAACTCCAGTACGTGCACTGATGTGCTTTCATGTTTTGATATCTTGGAGAAGGATATTCAATACTTATTGTAAATTTATCTGGATCATTGGCATTCCAATCAAATTGAGAATTTAGAAAGTACCTTCCAGATACTTTACATATTCTATCATATTCACTAAAATCATATTCATTTATAACTCTATTTAGCGCAAATATTTCTGTTACATTTTTAAGATATCCTAAATGTATATTATCGATATTTTTTGAGTTTTCGGCAATTTCATGAAGTCTATCATATTTGTTTATTTTAATTATTTGAACTTCTGTTTTTTGTATCTCTCTTTGTATTTCATTTGATAAATCTTTTTGAGAACATTCTACTAAAAAAATAGATACATTCGGTATTCTTAACCGTATACTATCAATTGTATGCATCGTTTGGATTAATCTAGATTCTTCCATTCCATCTACCATTATTGCAGATGTAACTAAAACTGCATTTTTCATTATTCTATAAGATTTGTTTTCCAATTCCACTCACCTTCAACCTTAGGACCATCCCATAATGATTTAATCAAGCTTCCATATTGATTGACCATATCTTCATTATAGTCTGACATATATCTTTTTAATATATTCCTATGTCGCTCCATATAATGCGTGTCTTCTCTTCTTTCATGCGCGGCCTTAATCATTAAATCAGCAGCATCTCTTAATTTATAACCTTCATAGTAATATCCTATGTCTTTACAAAGATGTGCATTGTGAATTAATGGATATCCATAATACACTGTATCTAAATATGCATAGTTTAGTGGATTTCCCCATTGATGGGATATTACAAAGTTTCCGATAATTGATAATAGAGTAGCAGCTGACCATCTACGGTCAAATACTAATTTGCCGTGTTTTTGAACTTCTAAGTCGGATGCAACTGCTATTAATAATTCGTTCTTTATAAAAGACGCAGCGTTTGTGATATTGAATTGTTTAAATAAATCTGGCTGTTTTTTATATGCGTCTTCTATTGCAAACAATAGAGGAACCATATTTTTTAGAACGCTAGTGTTAGGTTCCATTGAAACTACTTTCCATCCTTCAAAATTTCTATTATCGAATTCTATTTCAAGATCCTGTACCAAATTCTTTTTTAATAAGAATTCCTGTTCTATAAATTTAGGAGTCCATACAAATGGTACTGATTTTGCTTCTACCCCATATGTTATTTCATGAAATTGTTTATTATGAAATTCTTGTTGAGGAACCATCCATATTTCATCAATCCCATCTAACCGTATAGATGTTCCTTTCCATACCTGTTCTTTACCTTTATCTACCCACTTTCTTTCAAAAATAATATCTTCGGTCAATAATGCCATCGCATTTCCTCCCTTATATATGATACATTTTCTATTTGCATCTTTATTTTTCCAGCTAGTTAATACTTCACTCTTAGGATGAGTGCCTACTATTGTTAAAAGATCTATACTTTGAACTTCTCTATCGTTCCAATGCACTACATCATATCCATCTAAAAAAACTAGATCTTGAAAATCTTCATCTTTTAGTCTTTCTTCAAAGTAAATAATGTACACGTTTTTAACGTATGGTATTTTTTTAAATGTATCGTATAGTGCTAAACAATTTTGTCCTAATCCATTTCCAAAAATGTTCATGCCCTTATAGAGCTTCATTGTTATTCCAATATTCATAGCTGTTTACTTATTGTATTTGTTTTATTTATCAAAAAAAGAGGGGCTCAATTGAGCCCCTCTAAAATAGTCAAATCTTAAAATTTAAGATTATGCTACGTGTCCTGCGATTTTAACTTCGTCACCTGGCTCTACGTCGTATCCAACTTGACCTGGAAGGAATGTAACGCTACCACCAGCAACAGTGTAGCCTGCTTTCTCGATTCTTAAACCGTTAACGTAAACTTCAAAGTCTCCAGTTGCAACATCAAAGTCACCTGCAGCTGGTACAACATAAGTACCTGCGTTTGGACCTGGGATTGTTGCTTGAACTTCTTCGTATGCGTGAAGATTAGATTCTAGATCATCAGTGTAAGTCTTAGCTAGAGTTAAGATAGATGAATCTTTACCGTCTACATCAGCAGCAGTTAGG
>Ga0255756_1003400_pt1 | contig 16056 bp, 14 predicted proteins | sample 011ome_20_FD_179956 | JGI IMG/M metagenome (GOLD analysis project Ga0255756, IMG submission 179956) | Coastal salt marsh microbial communities from the Groves Creek Marsh, Skidaway Island, Georgia - 011509CT metaG (version 2) | ecosystem: Environmental > Aquatic > Marine > Intertidal zone > Salt...
ATCCAATCCTGCGAAACCCACCTCGCTTGGCCGCGCTTTTCAACAGATTGGCAGCCTAACGGCAATTAGCCGTATTGTTGGCTTCATGCGGGATATCGCCTTTGCCAGTTTTCTGGGTGCAGGGCCCGCCGCCGATGCCTTTCTTGTGGCGTTGAAATTGCCAAATATGTTTCGCCGCCTTAGCGCCGAAGGCGCGATGACCAATGCCTTTCTTCCCAGCTTTGCCAAACTACGCGAAACCGACGGGCGTGATGCCGCGCTTCGGCTCGCATCTGAGGCGCAGATTTTCCTGATCATTGCGCTTTTTGCGATTGTTGTACTTGCCGAAATTTTCATGCCTGAAGTCATTGCGCTTATTGCCCCGGGCTTTGCGGCAACGCCTGATCGTTTGGCTGCAGCGGTCGATCTGGCGCGTGTAACGATGCCCTATCTGCCGATGATTTCCGTGGTTGCGCTTTGGGGGGCAATCGCCAACGCGCATGACCGATTTATGGCTGCTGCCGCCGCGCCAATTTTGGCGAATCTCTGTTTCATCGCCGGGGCGATTTCGATCCCGATGTTGGCGGCTGATTTGGACATGTTTAAAGCTTTGCCAATTGCCATTGGCCTTTTGGTTGCTGGGTTTTGCCAATTGTTATTTTTGTTTTTTATTCTGCGCCGCCTGTCGGCAGTGCCAAAATTGCAATGGCCGCGCCTATCGAATGCGGGCAAAATGATGTGGCGCAAATTCCTGCCAGCAGCGCTTGGCGCTGGCGGCATGCAGCTTAATCTTCTGGTCGATTTGATTTTGGCATCAATGCTGCCGGTTGGTGCGATTTCATGGCTCTATTATGCCGATCGTGTGGCGCAATTTCCGCTTGGCATTGTTGGCATTGCGCTTGGTACGGCATTGCTGCCCAGATTATCCACTGCCGAGGCATCTGGTCAAAAAGACGAAATCACCAAAACGCTTGATGAGGCGATTATCTTTGGCGGATTCTTTGTCGTGCCAGCGGTTATTGCCCTAATTCTTCTTGCAGGTCCAATCATTGAGGGGCTATTTACCTATGGCGCTTTTTCAATTGATGATGCGGTGATGGCTGCGATGGCATTATCGGCCTACGCGCTTGGTCTTCCTGGATTTGTCATGGTGAAAATCTTGCAACCTGCCTTTTATGCGGCAGGCCAGCCAGGCACAATTTTGAAAATATCTATCATGACAGTGGTAATCAACATAACAGCATCATTGGTGATGATGCCCATTTTTGGGCATGTTGGGCTGGCGCTGGCAACGTCATTATCAGGATTGATTGCGGCAATTACCATGGTGGTTTTATTATGTCGCCACGGCCGTCTTGGCGGTGGTTCGCTTGGCATGATTTGTCGCATTTTTCTTGCCAGTCTTGTCATGGCGATTTTGCTTTTGGCGATGGTTTGGCTTGCAGGAGGGATAAGACAATTTCTGCCCGCGGCAGGCTGGCTTGCCGTTTTGGTTGCTGTTGGTGGCGGCGGGTTTTTGATCGCCGCATGGTGTTTTCGGGCGATTCCAGCCGGATTTGTCCGCCGATTGGGCAACCGAAAGACTTGACCGCGGCCACACAAGCGGGGATAACGCTGGCATATAATTTCAATTGCAGATGTGATGGGTTGGCACCGGCTTGCCAGCATCTGATTAGGCGTGATGGATAGACCAAATGACCGTTTCAACAATGCATAAATCCGCAGGAAAAGGCCGCATCTTTTCCGGCATCCAGCCGACCGGCAATTTGCATCTTGGCAATTATCTTGGTGCCATTCGCAATTGGGTTGCTTTGCAGCATGATTTTGAATCGATCTATTGTGTTGTTGATTTGCACGCCATCACGGTTCATCAAGATCCGGCTGATTTGCGCAAAAGCACGCGTGAGGTGGCGGCAAGCCTGATCGCGGCTGGCATCTCAACCGAAAAATCGATTTTGTTTAATCAATCTTGCTTGCCGCAACATGCCGAGCTGGCGTGGGTTTTCAATTGTGTAACCCGTCTTGGCTGGTTGAACCGGATGACTCAATTTAAAGAAAAGGCAGGCAAAAATCGTGAAAATGCATCGGTTGGTCTATATGCTTATCCGACCTTGATGGCAGCTGACATACTAACCTACCACGCAACGCATGTTCCGGTTGGTGAAGATCAAAAACAGCATCTTGAATTAACCCGTGACATCGCCCAGGCCTTTAATTCAATCTATGGTAAAGATGTGTTTCCGCTTCCTGAACCACAAATTTTTGGCAGTGCGACGCGCGTTATGAGTCTTCGTGATGGTCGCGCCAAAATGAGCAAATCTGATCCGTCGGACAATTCACGGATCAATATGACCGATGATGCCGATATGATCACGCAGAAAATCCGCAAGGCAAAAACCGACCCTGATGCGTTGCCATCTGAAATGGCTGGTCTTGCCGATCGGCCTGAAGCCAGCAATCTTGTTGGCATCTATGCCGCGCTTGCCGAATGCAGCACCGATGATGTTCTTGCCGAATTTGGCGGGCGCGGATTTGGTGATTTCAAACCAGCGCTTGGCGATCTGGCGGTGGCGAAATTATCGCCTATTGGTGCTGAAATGCGGCGGCTTCTTGAAAATCCTGCCGATATTGACGCGATTCTTGCTGATGGTGCCGAACGTGCCGCGGCCATTGCGCGGCCGATTATTGCTGAGGTGCGTGATATTGTTGGGTTTTTAGGATCAAGCACCGATCGCTAGATGGCTCTATAATAGATTAGTGATCGCCAGATGCGCTGTTCACTAGCCAGATCGATGCAGATATGCGATATTAGGTTTGCTTTGGGTTGTAGTTTTAACGGCAATCCCCATATGACAGTCATGGGGTTAACGCATTTTATGCGGTGGCGTGAAACTGATTTTGGGACGACGATGAACCTGTCTGCGCCAAGATTGTGAATTTGGCCTAAATGCCAAAAAATTAATCTGTTGTTGCCCTGAAATGGGCCATGTTGATGGTAAATTTATCGCATCGAAAAGGAATGATTAGATGTTTATTCAAACACAGGATACGCCGAATCCGGTAACATTGAAATTCATTCCCGGTGTTCCGGTGATGGCGCAGGGAACTGCTGATTTTGCCGATTCTGATAGCGCCAATCAATCACCATTGGCACGCCGCCTTTTCCAAGTTGATGGCGTAACAGCAGTTTTTCTGGGTGCCGATTTTGTTGCCGTGACCAAAGCTGAAGGGCTTGACTGGTTTGCGCTCAAACCGGGGATTCTTGCTGGCATTATGGAACATTACGCATCAGGCATGCCGGTAATTGAAAAAGACGCCGATCTTGCCGATCCGCATGCCGAAGATGGTGACAGCGATACGGTCCAGCAGATCAAACAGCTTTTGGACTCGCGCGTTCGTCCGGCGGTGGCAATGGATGGCGGCGATATCGTGTTTCAGGGCTTTGATGATGGTGTTGTCACATTGCAAATGCGTGGTGCCTGTCAGGGTTGTCCTAGTTCGACAGCAACCTTGAAAATGGGCATTGAAAATATGCTTCGCCATTACATCCCTGAAGTGCGTGAGGTTCGTGCGGCCGAGCTGTAAGACAGTCACAACTGCGTCAATTATAGATGTTCAGATTTAAGGCTTAGGTCGTGATATCGTCGATTTCTAACTGTCTGACTAACCGGCGGATTGTCTGGATAGCTGCGGCTGTTGCGTTTTTGGGCTTTACTGGCCCCGGTCTTTTTGGCCTGTCACCACCACAATTTTTTCAAAGCCATGACGCGGTTACTGACCAGGCAAAGATAGACGCTGTTCCATCTAGAAAATATTCGGCGCCTGTTATCGCTCCACAAGCGACACAGCCAGACGCATCGCCAGCAATTATGGCAGCGCCTAAAACCGACCGTGACGCCGCAGATGCCACAGATGCCACAGACGCCACGGATGGTGTTATGCGTGATGCGCCGGAACAAGTGCTTGAGAAATCGCTGCTGGCAAAGGCACCAAAAACGCGAAAAGGGCCGAATACAAGCCATATTGAACTTGAATTCACAAAGCGGGTGCCGGCGCCAGAACCCCTTTTGGTGCCACGCGATTTTTTCACCCAGATTCCCAACTCACACCTGACTTTATCAGGCACAGCGCAAAAGGAATCCTTCATTAAAATTGTGCTGCCGCTGATTTTGGCGAGCAACGAAGAAATCAGTAAACGCCGTGAGGCAATCAACAGCGCCTTTGAAAATGGCGATTGGGCGACCTTGGAAAAATGGGCGACGCTTTATAAAATCGACGTGACTGATAGGGATAGCAAAGCCTTGATGACGCAATTGCTTGAGCGGGCTAATACAATTCCGGTGGCGTTGGCATTGGCGCAAGCGGTAGTTGAGTCAGGCTGGGGAACATCACGATTTGCCATTCAGGGCAATGCGTTATTTGGGCAATGGGCATGGCGTGATTACGCTGGCATCAGGCCGCTTGATGCTAGTGACGACCGCGCTGTTGTGCGCAGTTTTGGATCTTTGCTTGGTTCGGTTCGCGCCTACATGCATAATCTGAACACGCACCCGCATTATCAGGAATTTCGCCAGGCACGTTCGGCATTACGCAACCGCCCAAAGGCTGGCGAAGCCGAAATATTGGCCAAATATCTTGATCGCTATGCCGAAATTGGCAAGGCTTATGTGACAAAGCTGGAAGTCTTGATCCGCAGCAATGATTTTAGCCGTTTTGCTCTAGCGTATCTAAGCTAGATTTTTCACTGCCTTACGGCACCAGAAATTGTTTGCCAAACCAACGCCAGCGTCCATCCAGACCGGGCATGGTGCAATTGACACGGGCACGACCCGATGGCAGGGGACCTGGAAACCGCACTTCGGCACGCGGCCCTAATCGACTGATTCTTAACTGGTCATAGGTGTTATTGAAACAGCGCAATTGGTTATTTGTGGCAATTTCTGGTGCCAGCGTAAACCCAAAGTCAGGCGGGTTTTTCGCAATCACAACATCGGCAGGCAGAATCTGATTGGCTTTAAGTGGCAGGCCGTCAATTGCCAATGTCAAACGATCCATCGCGCCATATTGTTCGTTCATGGCAAAACGTGGCAGTTCAAAATAGCCATCATAGCCATGTGCAATACCCGAATTTTGACCAAAACCAGCAATGAAACCAGCCGCCTTAACGCGCTCGATAACGGCCAGATTATATTCGCCATAGGGATAGGCAAACAGATTTGGACGAAGGCCAAGCTCGGTTAGAAACCGTTGGTTTGATTTTTCCAATTCGGCGTCAACATCGGCAAGGCTGGATAAATGCATATGCGGATGACTGGCTGTCTGGCTGCCAATGCCAACCCCATCAGCCTGTAATTGTCGAAGCTGATCCCAGCTCATATAGCCGCGATGTTTGCGATCAATCGGATCGGTGGCGACAAAAACGGTAAAGGGAAATCCTTTTGCCTTTAGCCGTGGCCATGCTTCGGTGAAAACTGATAGATAGGCATCATCCATTGTGATCGCGACTGTGCGGTCGGGAAGCGGCATGTCTTTTTGCAAATGATCGACAATCTTTGCCAGAGGCCAGACCGAATAATTGCCACTCGATAGTTTTTCGAGATGTGCATCAAATTGATCAAGGCGAATATTCGTGCTTGGAAGCCGATCTTCACCAAAACGGTGATACATCAAAATCACCGCATGATCGGCGGCAAAGGCCGACCCCAGAAACGACAGCAGCAGAACCGACATTGCTAAAAATCTGCCGGCAAGATAGGCAAGCCAATGACAAGCATTTTGATAGTGACTTATGTCCATAGCAGATTTTCCACTTAAAAAATGATACAATCATGACTGTGCCGGCGCCGCCGTCAATGTTAGAGCGATCTCATTTAGCGCATCTCGGTAAGATGATGCAACCCGATAACCCAAACCGGATAAAGGATAAGCCGATTGAAAACGCCTAAACGCCACGATGCCTTGCCGGTGATATTAGCCTTTGAAGCCAGCACCAATCAACTGTCAGTTGCCGTCTATGCTGATGGGGTGATCCGCGCCATGAAAACGGCCGAGGCCGCCTTTGGGCAGGCCGCATCATTGGTGCCATTGGCGGTTTCGGCTTTGGCTGAGGCAGATGTTGATTTTGCCATGATCAGCCATGTTGCTGCGGGGCGTGGCCCCGGATCATTTACCGGCCTTCGTGTTTCACTGGCCGCGGCCAAAGGCGTTTGTCTGGCACATGATTTGCCCGGGCTTGGTATTTCCGGTCTTGAGGCACTTGCCTATTCTTGCGGCGATGACGGTGGTGATTTGCCAATCTTATGTCTTGCCGATACGCGGCGCGGCAATGTTTATGCGCAGTTTTTTACCGCCGATATGACCCCGCAAGGTGATATTTTTGAAGCGCACATCGAACAATTGCCATTGCTTGTGCCGTCAGCGTTTGGCAAAGAGACGATTTTGCTTGCAGGGTATGGCGGGCAAGCTGCTGGCGCGGCCTTTCTTGGCGCTGGCAGGCAGGTTCGCGTGGCGGGCGGCAAAATAATATCAACTGATGCGGCTGATCAAGGGATTGATGATATATCGGTTGATGCTGGCATGATTGCCAATCTTGCCGCGCATCATCTTGCACGCGGCAAGATTTTACCGTTGACGCCGCTCTATCTTGCTGATCCGCGTCTCGGGCCGAAGAAGAAAGCATCGGCTTGATGATCCGGTGCATTACTCCGGCTGATTGTGGTGCCATTGCTGCGCTTGAGACCAGATTATTTGCAACCGCGCTTGATCAGGCGCGCCTGATGGCATTGCAGACCAACCCTGTTTTTTGTGGTTTTGTTGATCTGGTGCCTGATCAAAATCAAACAAAATCTACATCGGCCGATGATTCTGCGTCATATCTTGGTGGTTATCTTCTTGCCATGATGATTGATGGCGAAGCTGAAATCCTGTCAATTGGTGTTACGCCTGACCGGCAAAGACAGGGTGTTGGCAAACGGCTTTTGCAGTATTTTTTCGAGCATGGTGCCAGCCAGAGTATAACTAGGGTCGTGCTTGAAGTCGCCGAAGATAATGTGTCAGCACTTGGGCTTTATCGCGATTTTGATTTTGTCGAATTTGGCCGCCGCAACGGCTATTACAAACAAGGTAATCGGAAAATCGACGCAATCATGATGAAGTGGTGCCGCGCTGAGGCTTTTCCTTGACCATCTTTGCTTCTAGGCGGTAAAAGGAGACTAGGATTTGCACTGCTGAAATGTGACATAGCGCTCTTGACCAAAAAACTCTTTATCAAAACCTACGGCTGTCAGATGAATGTTTATGATTCTGACCGTATGACCGATGTTCTAGCACCGCTTGGCTATGCACCAACCGATATGGTTGATGGTGCCGATATGGTGATTTTGAACACTTGCCATATCCGTGAAAAAGCGTCGGAGAAGGTGTTTTCCGAACTTGGCCGATTGCGCCAACTCAAGGAGCACGCTGCCGATCAGCAGGGGCGTCAGGTTACGATTGCCGTTGCCGGATGTGTGGCACAGGCCGAAGGCGAAGAAATTATCCGCCGCGCACCATGGGTTGATATTGTTGTTGGCCCGCAAACCTATCACCGGCTTCCCGAATTGGTTGGCAAGATTGATCCGGCAAGCCGTAACCGGATTATTGATACAGATTTTCCCGGAGAAGTGAAATTTGATTTTCTGCCGGGCGAGCATGCACCGCGTGGCCCAGCCGCATTTTTGAGCGTTCAAGAAGGCTGTGATAAATTTTGCGCCTTTTGCGTTGTGCCTTATACACGCGGCGCCGAATTTTCGCGTCCGGTCAAAACTGTTTTGGAAGAAGCCAAAAGGCTGGTGGCAAGCGGAACGCGTGAATTGACACTTCTTGGGCAGAATGTGAATGCCTATCATGGCGCGCATGACTCCGGCAAAGACTGGACGCTTGGCCTGTTGATTCGTGCGCTTGCCGAGGTTGATGGGCTTGAGCGTATTCGCTATACGACATCGCATCCGCTGGATATGGATGACGAATTGATTGCCGTTCATGGTGAAGTGCCGCAATTAATGCCGTATTTGCATTTGCCAATTCAGTCTGGGTCAAATCATGTTCTGCAAGAAATGAACCGTCGTCACACAATTGATGTCTATCTGGCGGTGATTGACAAGCTTCGCGCCATCCGCCCAGATATTGCCATGTCGGGTGATTTCATTGTTGGTTTTCCGGGAGAAAGCGACGCTGATTTTGCCGAAACCTTGGCACTTGTCAGCAAGGTTGGTTACGCATCGGCCTATTCATTTAAATATAGCCCGCGCCCTGGAACACCCGCGGCAACGGCCAAAATACAGGTTCCAGAATCGGTAAAATCCGAACGGCTTGAGAGCCTTCAGCAATTGCTGAACGCCCAGCAATTTGCCTTTAACAAGGGAACCGAAGGCAAGATTGTCGATATTCTTGTCGAACGTGCCGGTGGCCGCGATGGTCAAATGGCCGGTCGAAGCCCCTATATGCAGGCGGTGAATTTCATTGGCAATCCTGATCAGATTGGCCAGATTGTGCGTTGTCGCCTGTTCGAAGCCCGCCAGAACAGCATGACTGGCGATATTGTCAATTTGAAGGGGGCGGCGTGAAAGCGGCAAAAGCCACTAGCTTCCGTATGGAATTCGAAGATAATGGCGTTTTAGCGCTATTATCAGGTGAACATAACCAGCATCTGGCGCATATCGAAAAATCCTTAGATGTCACGTTAGATTCTTTTGGTAATAGCATCAAAATTTCAGGTGCTGGCAAGGCCACGAAAACTGCTCGAACCGTGATTGAAGGTCTCTATCGCCGAATTGCCGATGGCAAGCGTGATGATATCGATAAATCAATGGTCGAAGATGCATTGCGATGGGCGGTGAATGGTCATCAGGCCGACGCGGTAACCGCCGGCGAATCTTTTGACACATGGAAAAAGAAAATTGTTGCCAAAACCAAAGGCCAGAATGATTATCTGAAATTACTTCGTAGCAATGAAGTGGTGTTTGGCCTTGGGCCTGCTGGTACTGGCAAAACCTATATGGCTGTTGCCCGCGCTGTCGAAGCGTTGAAAAAGTGTGAGGTCGAACGCATTATTTTGTCGCGTCCTGCTGTTGAAGCGGGTGAACGTCTTGGTTTTTTACCAGGCGATATGAAAGAAAAGGTCGATCCCTATCTACGGCCGCTTTATGATGCGCTTTATGATATGATGCCAGCTGATAAAGTTGACCGTATGCTGACCAGTGGCGAGATTGAAATTGCACCGCTTGCTTTTATGCGCGGCCGCACCTTGACCGCAGCGCATGTGATTATTGACGAGGCGCAAAACACCACGCCTGTCCAAATGAAAATGATTCTTACCCGGCTTGGGCAGGATTCACATATGGTCATTACGGGTGATTTAAGTCAGGTTGATTTACCAGCGGGTCAGCCGTCCGGCCTTGCCGAGGCGGTTTCGCTTTTAGACAATATTAAAGGCGTTGGCATTATTCATCTGTCTGGCCAAGACGTGGTTCGTCATCCGGTCGTGGCGCGCATTTTGCAAGCGTATGAAGCTGGACAAAAGCAAAAGAATACGTCCAAATAGAGCAAGAAACAGACGCGCGTTATCGCGGTCGCTTTTTGCAACGGGGAATGAAAATAGCTCATGACGAGTGAAATGAATAATGGCGATAGCGCTCTGGAACCTGACAGTCCAGAGGATAATCAATTTTTAAGCGATGAATGGACGTCTGAGGCTGGTGCCGTGATTGAAGTCAGCATTGACCCATCTTGCTGGCATAGCCCCCTGATTGCAGATTTGAAAAAACGCGGGCCAGTGATGCTTGATCATCTTGCATCGCGGCTATCGCTTGATCCGCAGATGGTCAGTCTTTTGCTGTGTAATGATGTTGATATGCGGTCGATGAATTTGCAGCATCGTGGCTTTGATAAACCAACCAATGTTTTGTCATTTCCGGCAGGTGATGATTTTTATCTGGATGATGATATACCGGAAATGGATGGCGGCATCGGCGATATTGCTATTGCTGGTGAAACGGTGATGCGCGAAGCCGCTGAGGCGGGCATTGCAGCGGGTGACCATCTATTGCATCTTTTTACCCACGGTGTTTTGCATTTGCTCGGCTATGATCATATTGATGATCAGATGGCAGATGAAATGGAAGTGCTGGAAATCGTCCTTCTTGGCCAGATGAAGATTGCCAACCCCTATCTTGATGATGAGCTTGCGCTTGGCACGCGGGAGGCCGGATAATGATGCCGGTTCTTGGGAGGTTTTTCCCCTCATTTTCCCGTCCGTCATCGCGCCGTGATGAACTGACCGAATTGCTTCAGGAATCGCTTGATGACAAAACCAGCTTTGACAGCCATGAAGGCACGTTATTGCAGAATTTTCTGGGGCTTCGCGACATCACCGCTGCCGATGTGATGATTCCGCGTGCCGATATTGTCTCGGTTGCGCTTGCCGATGGTTTTGATGATATTATACAGCAAATGAGCGACGCCAATCACAGCCGCGTGCCGGTTTACCGCAACACGCTTGATGATGTTGTTGGCATTATTCATATCAAGGATTTATTTGCCCATCTTCGCAATGGCCACACGCCAAAAGTTGAGAGTCTATTGCGGCCTGCCCTGTTTATATCGCCAACAATCCGGCTTCTTGATCTGCTTCATGAAATGCGTTTGCGTCGCCGCCATTTGGCGCTGGTTGTTGATGAATTTGGCGGGGTTGATGGTTTGATCACGATCGAAGATCTGGTTGAAGAAATTGTTGGTGAAATTGAAGATGAGCATGACACCACAGCGCAATTGCGGTTTGAGCAAAAGGGTGATGGCACGGCCATTGCCGATGCTCGGCTTGAAGTTGAAGCTCTTGAAACGATTACCGGCCCTTTGCTTGATGATGATGAACGTGACGAAATTGATACGCTTGGCGGATTGGTTTGTGCGCATGCTGGGCGGGTGCCCGGCCGCGGTGAGGTTGTGCGTCATCGCGGTGGGTTACAATTTGAAATTCTTGAAGGTGACCCGCGCCGTGTCACTTTGTTAAAACTTCGTGGATTGCCGCGTGCCAAAACCAGCCCTAGCAAACCGGACTAAGAACCACGCCCTTATGCTTTTTTGGCATTTGCTTGCCGGTGCATTTGCCAGCCTGTCCTTGCCGCCATTATTTTTGTTGCCGGCAATTTTTGCCTTATCGATTCCGCTCCTTGCCTATTTGAAGGCTGAAAGCCGAATGCAGGCTTCGATGGTTTTTGCTGCAGCGGGTGCCGGATGGTTTCTGGCATCAACCTATTGGGTGTCGCATTCGCTGATTGTTGAATCGCCATCACCATTACTTTGGGTTTTGGCACCATTTATGGCGTTGGCACTTGCGCTTATTCTGGCGGTTTTTTGGGCTAGCGCGGCAATGGTTTCATGGTCATTCGGGCGGCGACCGGTGGCGCGCCTGTTCTGGTTTGTTGCCTTTTTCAGCCTTGGCGAATGGGCGCGTGGCTTTGTGGCAACCGGATTTCCGTGGAGTCTGACCGGCAGTTTGTTTGCTGTTGATCTTGCCAGCTTGCAAGCGGCCAGCGTGATTGGCGTTTATGGGCTATGCGTTATTGCGCTATTTTTTGCATTGATACCAGCATTCTGGGCATTGGGGCATCGGCGTTTTGCCGCGATATTTTTGATGTTGCCTCTAATGCTTTCTGCCTTTGGGGCACTGCGGCTTGCCAATTTGTCTGATGGTCACTCGGCATCAACGACATCAATGATCCGGCTTGTGCAACCGGCAATACCACAAGCCGATAAATGGGATCGAAGCAAACGCCAGCGCCATCTCGACAGGCTTGTCAGCTTGTCGCGTAAAGGGGATGTGGTGCCAAAATTGGTGATCTGGCCGGAAACCGCCTTTGCCGGATTTGCTAGCCGCAATCAATCACTGCTCAACACAACCGTTCGCAATGCTACGCAAAATGATGGTGTGGTGATTACCGGTATTCCGCGATTTGGTGGCGGTCGCATTTTGCTGAATTCGGCCATTATGATTGACCATGATGGTGTCATTAAAGCTGTCTATGACAAACGCCATCTTGTGCCTTTTGGCGAATATATGCCATTTCGGAAATGGCTTCCCTTCCTCGAGCCAATTGTTGGCCCGATTGATTTTGTACCTGGCGAAAATAATCGCCTAATGCGTCTTGATGGTTATGGCAGCATGCAAATGTTGATTTGCTTTGAAGTGATTTTTGCTGGCGCGGTTATTAGTCAAGAGATGCGCCCGGATATGATGATAAATATCACCAATGATGCTTGGTTTGGTCAAAGTGCAGGGCCATGGCAGCATCTTGTGCAAGCCCAGATGCGCGCGGTCGAAGAAGGCTTGCCGCTGATGCGGGTCGCCAATACGGGCATCACTGCCGGTTTTGATTCCTATGGCCGTATTCTTGGACAGATCGGGCTTGGCAGGCAGGGTGTTCTTGATCTGCCAGTGCCGCCGGCCTTACCGCCAACGCTGTTTGCCCGTTTTGGTAACTTGGGATTCTTTGCGCTTATTTTTTTGATTATTGGCAGTGCTGCATGGCTTGACCTCTCTCGTTCCATAAGGCAATAAATATCTTCAACTAAAAACTCAGGATCCTACCCATGAGCCATATCTTTACATCTGAGTCTGTTTCAGAAGGCCATCCCGACAAATTATGTGATCGTGTTTCGGATACGGTTCTTGACCTGTTTTTGAAACATGAACCAGAAGCGCGTGTTGCTTGTGAAACTCTAGCAACGACAAACCGTGTTGTGCTGGCTGGTGAAGTGCGGGCAAGCAAGGCTAAATTGACCCAGATCATGGCCGAGATCGAACCGGCAGTTCGGGCGGCGGTCAAAGATATCGGCTATGAGCAAGACAAATTTCATCACGCCAATTTCGAATTTCAAAATTACCTTCATGAACAATCGACTGATATCGCGATGGGTGTTGATTCAGGCGATAATAAAGATGAAGGCGCTGGCGATCAGGGACTTATGTTTGGTTATGCCTGTGATGAAACCGATGTTTTGATGCCTGCGGCAATTCATTATTCGCATCAAATTCTAAAAGATCTTGCAACGGTTCGTAAACAGGATGCCGATTCAATCCTTGGCCCTGACTCAAAAAGCCAGATCAGCCTTGTTTATGATGATGCCGGCCGTCCGACGGGTGTGCATAAGGTGGTGCTATCAACGCAGCATTCACAAGAAGCGACACAGGCCGATATTCTGGCGCTGGTGACGCCGGTGATCGCCAATGTTCTTCCCGATGGTTGGATGGTGACAGGAGATGATCTTCTGGTGAACCCTACCGGAAAATTTGTGATTGGTGGACCGGATGGCGATACGGGTCTTACTGGCCGCAAAATCATTGTTGATACTTATGGTGGTGCGGCGCCGCATGGTGGCGGTGCCTTCTCGGGAAAAGATCCGACAAAGGTTGACCGGTCGGCTGCCTATGCTAGCCGCTATTTAGCAAAAAATGTTGTTGCAGCGGGTTTGGCATCGCGTTGCACAATTCAAATCGCCTATGCGATTGGCGTTGCCGAGCCAGTGTCGCTCTATGCGAACACACATGGCACAGGCACAATTGATGATCAAAAGCTGCAAGAAGCGCTTCGCGACTGCATGGTTTTGACGCCGCGTGGCATTCGCCAGCATCTTGGCATGAATGCGCCAATTTATGCGCCAACTGCCGCCTATGGGCATTTTGGCCGTATCGCTGGTGAAGCAGGCGCGGGTACATTTAGCTGGGAAGCAACCGATCTTGTTGATGCGCTTCGCGCTGCGGCACGGTAGGATATTGCTTGCGCACATAGCCAATCGAATACATGCTGAAATACAAGGCAGATTTTGCAATGGTCGATCGTAACGCTGTTACCAAGAACGGGGTTATAAATGACAGAGCGCCGCTTGAGCCGCGTTTTTATGGCCGGCGCAAAGGCCGCCCGCTTCGCGCCTCAATGAAGCGGCTTCTTGATGAAGCTTTACCGCAATTTGTCTTTAATCCGGCGCGGCCGATTGATGATCAATTTGGCCGCAAGGCTGATCGCTATCTCGAAATCGGTTTTGGCGGTGGTGAGCATCTGGCTGGCCTTGCCGCGGTGATGCCTGATTGCGATTTCATTGGCGCCGAACCTTTCATTAATGGTGTTGCCAGTCTGCTTCGCCATATTGATGAACAAAAGCTTGGCAATATTCGCATCTGGCCAGATGATGTTCGACTGATCATGTCCAGTCTTGGGGTGGCAAGCCTTGCTGGTGCCTTTATCATGTTTCCCGATCCATGGCCAAAAAAACGCCATGCGGCGCGGCGCATTCTGCAAACCGCTCTTCTTGAGCAGCTTGCGGTGATGATCCGGCCAGGTGGACGGCTGGTTCTGGCAAGTGATGATCCTACGGCAAAAAGCTGGCTTTTGCAGGCTGCCACCGCACATGCTGATTTTATGTGGACAGCCCGCGGCCCCCAAGATTGGCGTCAACGCCCCACTGAACTGCCCGAAACGCGCTATATGAAAAAGGCTGATCGCGCCAAACGCCAATCATCTTGGTTTCTGTTTCAGCGTCGCGGCGGTGCGGGCTGACCTGATGATTTTGTAACCGGATGAGTGACAAATTGGCATCACAGGCTTGCTGCCTCTTGCTTTTTTGCCTATCACCGCTTATAACAATACGAAATAAAGCTGTCGAAGTCAGACGGTGGGCCGCTGGCCCACTTTTTTATTGTCTTTTTTGAGAGGTTTATTGTCCTTTTTAAGGGGTTTTGGCCGGTTTTAAAAAGTCGATAAAGCTTTTAGGTTAGCGTTACGGCAATTGCCCCTATGGGCACGTCAATAGTCAGGGTTTTAGGAGGCGTTTTGGTCGAAGCCAAGATAAGTCAAATTATCGAAGATGCAGTTACCGAGCTTGGCTTTGGCCTTGTGCGGGTGCAGTTTTCAGGTGGGCAAACGGGTCGTAACCAGTTGCAGATCATGGCCGAGCCGAAAGAAGATCGTGAAATGACCGTCGAAGATTGCCAGATCTTAAGTCGGCATATTTCGACATTGCTTGATGTTGATGACCCCATTGCCGCTGCCTATGTTCTTGAAGTGAGTTCGCCTGGCATTGACCGACCTTTGACACGAATTGAACATTTTGAGCGGTTCAATGGTGAATTGGCGAAAATAACATTGCGCATGATGCTTGATGGACGGCGGCGGTTTCAAGGCCGGCTCACTGGCCTGACAGATGATGGCAAGATTGGCCTTAAAACAAGCTTTGGCAGATTTGAATTTGCCTTTGATGATATTGAATCGGCACGGATCGATCCAAGTGAAATTTTTGAATGGCGCAGCTAGGACCGAAGCGGCGGTGAATGAAGGTCAAAACAACAAAGAATTTTCGTAATAAATGGCGCGCCACATATGGTGCAAAGACAAACCAAAGGTGAGACGACTATGGATACATCATCAATTCCAGGCCTCGAGCTAATTCAAGTTGCCGATGTGGTGGCGCGTGAAAAATCAATTGAGCGCGAAGAAGTCATGCTGGCGATGGAAGAAGCCATCCAAAAGGCCGGTAGGGCAAAATACGGTCTAGACCGTGATATCCGGGCGATGATTGATCGCAAAACCGGTGCCATTCGTCTTGAGCGTTGGATCGAAGTTGTCGAAGAAGTTGAAGATGAATCGATGCAGATGAGTCTTGCTGAAGGCGCCAAGCAAAATCCGCCATTGGCTGCAGGTGAGTTTTGGCGCCAATCTTTGCCGCCAATTGAATTTGGCCGGATTGCCGCGCAAACTGCAAAACAGGTTATTTCACAAAAAGTGCGTGATGCCGAGCGCGCACGCCAGTTTGAAGAATATAAGCACCGTATTGGTGAAATTGTTGTTGGTACGGTCAAGCGGGCTGAGAGCTATTCAATCACGGTTGATCTTGGCCGCGCCGAAGCGGTGATTCGCCGCGAGGAAATGATCCCGCGTGAAAACCTGCGCCAAGGCGATCGTGTTCGTGCCTATATCATTGATGTTCGTGAAGAGCCGCGCGGCCCCCAGATTTTCCTATCGCGGGCTTGTAATGAATTTATGGCCA
>Ga0255756_1003409_pt1 | contig 16033 bp, 14 predicted proteins | sample 011ome_20_FD_179956 | JGI IMG/M metagenome (GOLD analysis project Ga0255756, IMG submission 179956) | Coastal salt marsh microbial communities from the Groves Creek Marsh, Skidaway Island, Georgia - 011509CT metaG (version 2) | ecosystem: Environmental > Aquatic > Marine > Intertidal zone > Salt...
GGGCTACCAATCAATCCTTTCATCCATTTATCCATGCCCGTAAACCCTTCGGTGGTCAGGTTGCCTCGGCGGCAGTCATGCTGGAGTTGCTCGCCGGTTCCAAATTGATTTGTGACGAACTGGAAGGTCAGCACGAATTTCGGGGTGGTGATGAGCCGATTCAGGATCGCTATTCATTACGCTGTCTTCCCCAGTATATGGGGCCGGCAGTGGATGGCTTGCGGCAAATAGCCGGGCAGGTGGAGACAGAAATTAATTCTGCTACAGATAATCCGCTGGTGGATGCCGACGCAGGTCATACCTATCACGGTGGTAATTTCCTGGGACAGTATATCGGCGTAGGCATGGATCAGCTGCGCTTTCATATTGGCATGCTGGCCAAGCATCTGGATGTGCAGATTGCCATGGCGGTGATGCCGGCATTCAATAATGGGCTTTCAGCCATGCTGGTGGGGAATACTGAGCGTTCCATCAATGGCGGACTACAGAGCCTGCAGATTTGTGGCAACTGCATCATGCCGCAACTGCAGTTTTACGGAAATGCGCTAACCCCTCATTTTCCGACCCATGCCGAAGGCTTTAATCAGAATATCAATTCCCAGGGTTTTGGCTCAGCCAATCTGGCGCGGCGTTCGGTAGAAATTTACCAGCAGTACATGGCGATCAGTTTGTTGTTTGGCATCCAGGCGGCAGAACTGCGTTCACATATGGAATGTGGGCATTATGATGCCAGTCAGACACTGTCTGCGGCGACGCTGCCTTTATACACAGCAATTTATGAAGTTATCGGCCGCGACTTTGACAAGGACAAGGCGCTGATCTGGAATGACTATGAACAGGCTATGGATGCCTATATCGAGGCAATCACCATAGATATTCAGGCCGGTGGAAAAATTGTGCGGGCGATGGATGGGGTAAAGCAGGTTTTGTTTGCAGGGAGTTAAAACACTTCTTCGCGGCCTCTGGCCGCGAAGAACTTGTAAACGAAAATTAGTTTATAGAAAGATCCTGACCAGGAAAGATCATGTTGTTGCGCAGGCCGTTGCGGCGTTTAATGCTTTCAATGGAAACGCCAAAGCGACGGGCGATCATGCTGAGGTTGTCACCGCGTTGCACACGATAGGTGGTCACCGGTGTTGCGCCAACGGAGTGTATGGTTAGTTCCTGGTTAATATATATCGTGGTGCCACGTACATTATTCCATTGTTGAATCTCTCTTACAGAAACATTAAAGCGCTCCGCAATAATGCCCAGGGTATCACCGCCGCGCACCTGATATATGGTGGGTACCATTAAGTTATCTTCAACATCAGCGCTCAGGGTGACGGCCATTAATGGGGCTGCATCAGTAGAGCCGCTCAGTTCCACGAGCTGAAATTCATCGCGTAACTTGATAGGTTTGAACTGGTTTTCACCATAGGCCATCGATTTATGTTCACGACTGGCAAGGGCAATAGTGGTTGAAATACCGTTGCCGGGGATCAGCAGTTTTTGACCCGGATGTATCAAATGGCCACGTATTCCATTAACCGCCTTGAGTTCGTCGACACTGGTTTCAAAAGAGCGGGCTATTCTGTCAAGGGTATCGCCGCGGACAATGATGTATTCACTGGGTGAGACTTTTTCTTCTACTGGCAGATTGTCAAAAGCCCGAACAAACCGGTCAAAGGTGCCCAGCGGGATTCTCAGGGCGTAGGGCTCAGCCTGGTCTGGAAGGCTGGCTTTTAACAGTTCGGGATTCAGCGCTCTTATTGTCGCTATATCAGTGCCGGTAAGTATGGCGGCAGCTTCAACTGACAGCATGCCATTGATTTCAACGATGTCATAGGCAATCTCCTGGCCAAAGTCCTCGGCCTGGATTCCATACATTTCAGGGTTGGAAACGATCAATGCAGCGGCAATGAACTTGGGCACAAAGCCTCTGGTTTCCCGTGGCAGGAACGGATAGATTTCCCAGTAGGACGGGTTGTCTTCAATGGATTTTCCGGCACGCCGGGCCGCGCGAGTGATGCAGCGATAGCTGCAGTTATAACCGGCCAGCACCATTTCCCAATTACCGTTGTAACTTTCGTACAGTTCCTTGAAGTGTCTGGCGGCGGCACGTGTAGCTTTTTCAGGGTCTCTTCTCTCGTCAACATAAGTATTGATTTCAAGACCCGAAGCGCGCGCGGTGCCATACATGAATTGCCACATTCCCACAGCGCCGGCAGAGCTTCTGACGGTAGGTCTGAGGCTGCTTTCACCCAGAGCCAGATATTTCAGTTCATCAGGAACTTCTTCCTCTGCGAAAATTTCCTCGATCATCGGGAAATAGGTATGACTTCTTTCTATCCAGATCTTCAGCAGTGTCTGGCGATTCTGCAAGTGATCATTAATAGCTCTTTCGACAACCCGATTGGCTGTCATGTTGATAGTGGGAGTGACTGGCTCGGTTGGTTGTGCCTGTAAAACCGCTTCCTCTTCAGTCACGGGTTCCCGCTGCAGGCCGTCAATATCAGCGTCGCCAAAGTCTCCGGCAGCACTCACCAGAGTTTCCACAATCTGATCTTCCTCAATAACACTGATTTGAGTGACAGGTTCCGATTCAAGAGTCTGAAAGTTACTGCAGGCTGTCATCAGCAACGCAAGCCCCAATGTAATAAACCTGGATCCTGTCGCGATGCTGTTTTTGTGTTTAATATTGAAAGTTCTGAAGTTAGGCACTAACAAATCTCACCTTGGGGAATTAACCCGGCAATTATGCATAATTTCCGCTAAATCACTAAATATATATTGGGAAATTATTACAAATCACGGCACTGTCTTTGATTGTATTTTTTAATGTTGTTTTGCTCTGCAATGGACACTTTGAATCAGGACAGCAGTAAATTTTATACCTCGATACGACTTTAACCAGGATTGAAAAATGCCTGGTTAAAGTCTCATTCTTACACATTCAAAGAAAGTTACAGTGCGTCACTTCGCACTTCTGCATTTATCTGATGCATTCAACAGAGGCAGCAAAAGGGGCAATAAGTAATCAGTCAATATTAATGACCACTTTACCCAGGTGCGCCTGGCTTTTGAAATACGTGATGGCTTCTATGGTGTCATCAAAGTCAAACACCTTGTCGACAACCGGGTGGATGTCATTGACTTCGATAGCTTTGTTCATTTCTTCAAACATGCGACGGTTACCCACGAAGATGCCGTGGATGCTGCTACCGGTCATCATCAGATTGCGGGGATTACATTCGCCATCGGCACCGGCAAGCACACCGATCATGCCGATTTTGCCGCCCAGTCCCAGGCAATTCATGGACTTGTTGATAGTACCAATGCCACCTACTTCTACTACACAGTCCACCCCTTTGCCGTCAGTCAGCTTTTTCACTTCCTCGTCCCAGTCCGGGTGTTTCTGGTAATTAATCAGGAGATCAGCGCCAAGGCTTTTTGCCTTTTCAAGTTTCTCATCACTTGATGAAGTAATAATGGTTTTGGCACCTACTGCGCGGGCAAATTGCAGGGCAATAATGGAAACACCCCCGGTACCGAGCAGCAAAACGGTATCGCCTTTGGTGACCGGCTTGCCGGCCTCCATCATGGCATGCCAGGCAGTCAAGGCGGCACAGGGCAGGCAGGACGCTTCGTGGTAATTAAGGTTTTGCGGAATTTTTACGGCATTATCTTCCTTAATAACCATGTACTGGGCCAGTACCCCTTCGGCAGAGTGTCCAAGTGCAGGATTTACCATGGGGTTGGCGGGGCCATCCACCAGATCCTGGAAAAAGGTGCCGGCTACTCTATCGCCAATCTTGAAGCGGGTGACACCTTCACCGACCGCTTCGACTTCCCCCGCACCGTCTGACAGCAAAACCGTATCTTTGGCGACCGGGCCACCAAAGTATTTGCCGACAATAATGCCAAGATCGCGAAAGTTCAGTGAGGCTGCATGCATGCGCACGAGGATTTCGCCGGGGCCGGCTGTGGGTTTTTCCTTTTCAACTTGCTGTATACCGTCCATGGAAGTGCTGCCAGCAGCTAATATAAATGCTTTCATAATTAATGCTCTTTGAAGGTTACTTTGATTTTTCGAAATGATATCACATGGTTTTTTGTGTGCTGTTATTGCCAAAAGACCAGTTAAATCAGACTGCTGTGGTATTATGCGCATCCCGCACCCACATGCAAAATAATTCCCTGTTTCGAAACGAACAGGAAAACTTTATAAGATTAAATGATAGTACTTGGTATAGAAACATCCTGTGATGAAACCGGTATTGCTGTCTATGACAGCGAGAAGGGATTATTGGCAGATGCACTTTACAGTCAGATTCAACTCCATCAGAAATATGGCGGTGTAGTGCCTGAGCTTGCCTCCCGTGATCATATTCGTAAAACCCTTCCCCTGATAAAAGAAGTGCTGGAAAAATCCGGCCTTGATCTCAAGCATATCGATGGATTGGCCTACACTGCTGGACCGGGACTGGCCGGTGCTTTACTGGTGGGGGCGGCAATTGGCAGGTCAATCGGTATGACACTGGATATTCCCACCGTGGGTGTTCATCATATGGAAGGTCATCTGCTGGCGCCTTTGCTGGAAGATAACCCACCCCGGTTTCCTTTCGTGGCCTTGCTGGTTTCGGGAGGGCATACGCAGTTGGTGGAAGTGTTGGCTATAGGTCAATATAAATTGATAGGAGAATCCCTGGACGATGCGGCCGGGGAGGCCTTTGACAAGGTCGCCAAAATGCTGGATTTACCCTATCCGGGAGGTCCCCAGGTGGCGGAGCTGGCAAAAAAAGGAAACCCTGAGCGCTTTGTTTTTCCCAGACCAATGACTAACCGGCCCGGACTGGATTTCAGCTTTAGCGGATTAAAAACTGCCACACTGAATACCGTGGAAGATGAGAAAATTGAAGGTGTTCTGGATGAGCAGACCCGGGCAGATATTGCCTGGGCTTTTCAGGAAGCTGTCGCGGATACCATGGTTATCAAGTGCCGGCGCGCATTCAAGCACAGTGGCATGAGGCGTCTGGTTATTGCCGGAGGCGTTAGTGCCAATACCCGGCTAAGAGAAAAACTGGTGCTGATGGCAAAGCAGGAAGGTGGAGAACTTTTTTATCCAGGGCTAAAGTATTGTACCGACAATGGTGCCATGATTGCCTACGCAGGTTGCATGCGCTTGCTGGCAGGGCAACAGGATGATCTGGTTATTCAGGCAAAACCGCGCTGGAACATGGAAACACTGACGCCATTGCAGGCTTAAGCTTGGCGCAAGGATTTTGGCGTTGGCAGAGTTGATTTTAAAAGTTACAAGTCACAAGTTGCAGGGTTTACAGTTGAAAGTAGAATTTATAAGTTAAACAGATGAGGATGAGAAGTTGGATATAGTTTATATACGTGAGCTCGAAGTAAAGACAGTCATTGGTGTCTATGACTGGGAACGGGAAATCAGGCAGAAAGTCACCATTGACCTGCAAATGAAATCTGATTTTGCTGAAGCAGCTGTCAATGACGAAATTGAATATGCGCTTGATTACAAGGAAGTTGCAAAAAGATTAACTGCGTATGTTGAAGAAAGCAGTTTCAAGCTGATGGAAACCCTTGGTGTCAGAATCGCAGATATTGTGCAGAATGAATTTGGTGTCAGCTGGTTGCGTCTGGAACTGGGCAAGCCAGGTGCGGTTACTGGTTCGCGTGATGTCGGTGTCATCATTGAGCGTGGCGATAAAATGGCTGGGAGCAACTCCTAGTGACATGGGTGACACTTAGCCTGGGCAGTAACCAGGACGCAATCTCCAATCTGACCAGTTGTCTGGATGCATTGCTGCTTAATTTTACTGACCTGAGTCTTTCTTCCGTTTTTGAAAGTGAAGCGGTTGGTTTTGACGGCGATAATTTTCTCAATATGGTCGTAGGCATTAACACAGATCTTGAGTTGGCTGAGTTGTCACACTTGTTAAAAAGTATTGAGGATAAGCACGGGCGCGACAGATCCAGCCCTAAATTCAGCGGCAGAACGCTGGATATCGATATACTGACATACGCCAATATGGCGGGCGACTTTGGTGGTATCCATTTACCACGACCAGAGATCACAGAAAATGCTTTTGTTTTGTGGCCGCTTTCCCAGGTTTGCAGTAATGAGAAACATCCGGTGTTAAAGCAGAGTTTTAAAACCCTCTGGTCTGAGTTTGACAAGGAAAAACAAACAATCTGGCCTATAGATTTTCAATGGCATGGCAGATTAATCTCCAAAAAATAATCCAGGATTTGCAGCGTCATAGTTGATCAACCTTTAGACAGACAGCGTATGGAAATTCTTACCAGCCAGCAAAAACACGCCGCCTTACTTGCCGATTTTTACACCCGAAACAGTGAGCGATTCTCACCCTGGCAGCCTCAGGTTAGTGCTGATCATTACAGTGAGGATTCCTGGCTTCGACGATTGATAGAAAGAGAGCGCGATTTTCAGGAAGGCAGGGCTGCCCACTTTATCGGGCTGGAAGATAACCGGGTTGTGGGATCCTGCTCATTAACCAATATCGTCTATAGTCCAGGCTTCTATTGCTACATGGGCTATTGTGTGGATGCTGATTATGAGGGCAAGGGAGTGATGACCCGAATAGTCAGACACGCGATTGATTATGCCTTTACCAATCTTCGACTTAACCGGATTAGTGCAAACTATATACCGCGAAACACCCGTTCGGCACGTCTGCTGGAGAAACTGGGTTTTGAAAAGGAAGGCTATGCCAAGCGTTACCTGCATATAAACGGACGTTGGGAAGATCATATATTAACGTCTCTGCTCAATAGCAAATATACCGATGACGAATAATCGGTTTTAGTTGTTTAACTCGTACATATTAAAAACAGACACAGGAAAAAAGAGTAAAGTATCGAGCCGGCCATAGCGTCTTGACCGGATTTTTAATAAATGGCAACGTACATTGCTCATTTTTGTAATTCCAGAAAAAAAGTTTCTTTTACATTTCAGGTAATTGTTTATTTTTTAGCGTTTCAATACAGGTGAACCATGAAAATTGAGATAAGCCCTAGAATGTCATTATTGGCAATGTTGCTAACCTGCATCAGTGCCTGCTCCGAAAATACTCAGAACGTCAGTGAGTTAACAACCACAATGGAAAACCCCAACACCATGAGCAGCAATGCCGAGGCAGATATGTCCAATCCGTTTTTTTCCATCAGTACCTTGCCGTTGCAGTACCCACCCTTTGATCAGATTACAACGGAACATTACCTGCCGGCCTTTGAAAAAGGTATGGCTGATCATCTTGTTGAAATTGAGGCGATCGTCAATCAGACAGAGCCGCCAAGTTTTGAAAATACCCTGGTTCGCCTGGAACTATCGGGGCAATTACTGGATCGGGTTTCAACGGTATTTTTCTCCCTGTCTTCCGCGCATACCAATGACGCCATTAATGAAATCGAGGTTGAAGTTGCCCCACGCTTGTCGGCACACAGTGATCAGATTCTGCTAAATGCCGGCTTGTTTTCCCGCATCGAGGATTTGTATCAGCGCAGGGACAGCCTTGGTCTTGATGCTGAAGCCTTGCGTCTTGTTGAAGAGAATTACAAGGATTTCGTGCGTGCTGGCGCGCAACTGGATAGCGAGCAAAAAGAGCAACTTACCGCTATCAATCTGGAGCTGGCGGAGCTATCAACCCGCTTTAGTCAGAATGTGCTGGAAGAGGTGAATGCGATGGCAATTGTGGTCGATAGCGCCGATGAACTGGCAGGACTGACGGATGCAGAAATTCAGGCCGCTGCTGATGAGGCCACAGCCAGAGAGTTGCCGGGTAAATTTGTCATCCCCTTGCTCAACACCAGTGGGCAGCCCGCCATGGCAAGCCTGGACAACAGGGCACTGCGCCAGCGCATCCATGAGACCTCGATGTCCCGTGGACACCGTGGCGGAGAGTTTGATAATCGTGAAATTGTCAGCCGCACAGCAAGATTAAGGGCAGAAAAAGCCCGCCTGCTGGGCTTTGATACCCATGCCGACTATATCCTGCAAAACCAGACCGCCCAGACTGTGGCGGCAGTTAATCAGCGCCTGGCCGATCTGATTACCCCTGCCGTTGCTAACGCCAGAGCGGAAGCCGCTGACCTGCAGGCGATGATAGATGCCGAGGGTGGCGATTTTGAACTGGCGTCCTGGGACTGGGATTACTATACCGACAAGGTGCGCCAGCAACGCTATAATTTTGATGGTGCCGAGCTGCGACCCTATTTTGAAGTAGATAATGTCTTACAAAATGGCTTGTTCTTTGTGGCTAACCAGATCTATGGAATCAGCTTTAGCGAGCGTTTCGATTTGCCCGTATACCAGGAAGATGTGCGGGTCTTTGATGTCGCTGATGCGGATGGATCAGCACTGGCTATCTTTATACTCGATCCCTATGCGCGCTCCTCCAAACGCGGCGGTGCCTGGATGAATGCCTACGTAAGTCAGTCAAACATGATGGAGCGTAAGGCAGTGGTCGCCAATCATCTTAATATTCCAGAGCCTCCGGAAGGTGAGCCGACCTTGATGACCTTTGATGAAGTGGTCACCATGTTTCATGAATTCGGCCATGCCCTGCATGGGATGTTTTCCGATGTCACCTATCCTTCCTTTGCCGGCACCCGCGTGCCCAGAGACTTTGTAGAATATCCTTCCCAGGTAAATGAAATGTGGTCTGTGTGGCCTGAAGTTCTGGGAAACTATGCCGTGCATTATGAAAGCGGTGAACCGATGCCTGCCGAATTGCTGGATAAGGTGCTGGAGGCCCAGATGTTTAACGAAGGTTTTGCCACTACAGAATATCTGGCGTCTTCAATCGCAGACCAGGCGCTGCATCAGTTATCTCCCGAGGCAGTGCCTGCGGCAGAAGACTTAATGGATTTTGAACGTCAGTCGCTGGAAGCTGCCGGTGCCTGGCTTGATGTAGTTCCTCCGCGTTATCACCTGACTTATTTCTCACACATCATGGGAGGCTATTCTGCGGGGTACTATTCCTATATCTGGAGTGAAGTGCTGGATGCCGATACCGTGGAATGGTTTAAGGAGAATGGTGGTATGACCCGTAACAATGGTCAGTACTTCAGGGACACGCTGTTATCAAAAGGCGGTAGTGTTGAAGCCATGGAGCTGTTCAGCAATTTCAGAGGGCGTGAGCCGGATGTGCAACCGCTGCTGGAAAGAAGGGGACTTACCACCCAATAAGTTATAACCAACTGGTTTTGTAGGTCGGATAAGACCGCAGGTCGTCATCCGACGAGGAACTTCTCGGCCAAAGGTTTAGCGACCGCCATCTATATGAAGTATCTGGCCTGTCATATAAGTCGCTTTTTCGACAAGAAACAATACCGCGTTTGCAATATCAGCAGGCTCACCCATTTTTTTCAATGAGGCCTTATCGATAATTGTCTGCTTTTTCTCCTCACTCAATTCTTCGCCGGGTGGCCAGAGGATGGCGCCAGGGGCGATGCCATTGACCCGGATCTCGGGGGCCAGTTCTCTTGCCAGGGTTTTGGTCATGGCTTCATTGGCGGCTTTCGCCATAGTATAGATTGAGTGATTGCTGAGGCCACGTCGGGCATATAAGTCACTGATATTGATGATGCAGCCATTATTGATCTTTATCGCATCAGCGCAGGTGCTGGCGAGAAACAATGGTGCTTTGGCATTGCTGGCAAACAGGGTGTCCCAATGGGCATCATTGATTTCATTCAGGGGCGTAGGGTAAAAAGCCGATGCGTTGTTGATCAGTACATCCATGCGTCCCCAGGTTGCAATGGTCTGTTCCCCGAGCTGAACCACTGCTTTTTGATCCATCAGGTCTGCCTGTAACACCCTGGCAGAATCCCCGCGCAAACTGTTCAATTCACTGGCCAGCGCATTGCCGGCCTGGGTTGAGCGATTGCAGTGAATAACAATATTGTAGCCATTGTTATGCAGCAGCTTTGCTGTTGCCGCCCCCAGGCGTACCGCGGAGCCGGTAATTAATGCGACTGGATTTGTTGTTGTCGTATTCATGTCATGTTTGTACGGCTCTTGGCCTGTTGCAGATTATCCTGAATAAGCTGTAGTCGTTTCAGGTGAATCTGCTCACCAATTTGGGCATCACGAAAGCCTTGCTCCAGGAATTGAGTAGCATCGATATTTTTGCTGACAGCAAGAATCTTTTGTAGAAATTCGACCTGGGGGTAGGGTTCATCTTCCAGTCCAAGACGACCGCGGGCATCTGCTTCACAGGCAAGCAGAAATTTTTCAAAACGTTCAGGTTTGCGATAGGCGTCGGTCAATTCCAGGGTTTCCAGTAAGTCCTCAGCCTCATGATTCAGAGCGCGATGGCAGCGGGTGTGATAAAGACTGCAGAGCCGGGCAAGATCCTTGTAATCATTGGGTACGCGAATACGTTTACTGGCGTTGTTAATAAGTTCAACTCCCAGTGCCTCATGCCCTTGCAGATTAGGCCAGTTTTCCCTGGGGACTGCTCCTTTACCGACATCATGCATCAGTGCTGCAAACCGTATCATCGGATCATCCGTCAGACTGGCTGCCTGTTCCAGCACTAATAGTGTGTGGATTCCGGTATCTATTTCAGGATGATACTTAGCCGGTTGTGGCACGCCAAATAAATTGTCTACTTCAGGCAGTATGTGAGCCAGGGCATGACAATCTTTCAGCACCTGAAAATAAATATGCGGTGAGGGTTCCTTCAGGGCTGAACCGGTTTCGGTCCAGATACGTTCACTGACCAGATGGTCCAGTTCTTCACCGTTGCTGATGTCTCGCATTAATTGCATGGTTTCATTGGCAACAGTAAAACCAAGATGATGGAAACGGGCGGCAAATCTCGCGACACGTAAAATCCGTAACGGATCCTCGGTAAAGGCGTTCGAAACATGGCGCAGTTTTTTGTTTTCCAGATCTCTAAGGCCATGAAAAGGATCTATAATTTTTCCATCCTCATCTTCGGCCATGGCGTTAATGGTGAGATCCCTGCGCAACAGGTCCTCTTCCAGAGTAACGCTTTTGTCGGCATGAACGGTGAATCCGGTATAGCCTTTGCCTGATTTTCGTTCGGTTCGCGCGAGGGCATATTCCTCTTTGGAATCCGGGTGCAGAAAAACAGGGAAGTCCTTGCCCACCTGTTGGTAATTTTGTGCCAGCATTTCTTCTACGCTGGCACCCACCACTAGCCAGTCCCTGTCCTTGACCGGTATGCCGAGAAGTTTGTCGCGGACTGCGCCGCCCACCAGATAGGTTTTCATTATTCTTTTGATCGTGTCGTCACGTTAAGGCTTATTTTTCCTGATAGGCAGCTTATTGGGAAGAACCAAATGGCACACTAAAGCGCTGCTTGTCTTCCAGGCGCAAGGCTGTCAGCTCCCGGCCCCAGACGCACCCAGTATCAAGGGCATGGATATTAGGCCAATTGGTTACCCCTTCCAGAGTGGCCCAGTGGCCAAAAACGATATTCTTGTCAGCAGTAAGCTGCTGATATTCAAACCAGGGACGAAATCCCACAGGCGCTGTTTTCGGCCCGGTCTTGATAGCCAGGTTCAACTGGGTTTCCTCGTTACAGAAACGCACCCGCGTCAGATAGTTGGTAATTACCCGCAGCCGTTCCATACCCGTCAGTCCATCGTGCCAGATATCCGGTTCATCGCCATACATGCGGGTGAGAAACTTGATGCACTTGTCGCTTTTCAGAACTGCTTCAACTTCCGCGCCATACATGCGGGCTTTCTTGAAACTCCAGCCCGGGGCGATGCCGGCATGAACCATAAGGAAGGTTTGCCTGCCGCTTTCGGTATCGAGTTTTTCATGATGAATCATCGGCTGCTGTCTGAGCCAGTGGCAATAGTCCAGGCACTCAGGATCATCAAGAATATCCTGCAAGGTGTCTTTCTTGCCATGAGTCTGGGCACCGGTAGCCATGGCCACAAAATGCAGGTCATGGTTACCCAGTACGGTAGTAAAGGTGCTGCCGAGGGATTTCAGAAAACGCAGGGTTTCAAGAGACTTTGGACCACGGTTGATGAGATCGCCAACAGCCCACAGCTTATCTGCAGCAGGATCAAAGTTTACTTTATCCAGCAGGTGTATGAGCTGGTCATAGCAACCCTGGATATCGCCGATAGCATATGTTGCCATGGAAAATGCTCAATCAAAATAAAAAGTGTAAAGCTTTCTCATTAATGAATCATACTGGGAATGGCAAGAACAAAAAGCGGAACGGGCGCTTCAAATTGTTCGCCGGCCATGGTTTCCATTGTGTAGGAACCACGCATATCGCCGATTTCGGAGGCGATAATAGTACCGCTGGAATATTCAAATGTTCCTTCTGGCTGAATCACTGGCTGCTGGCCGACAACGCCTTTTCCTCTGACTTCTTCGATCTTGTTGTTCTGATCGGTAATAATCCAGTGACGATTAAGCAGACGCACGGGCTCGGCGCGGTTATTCCTGATCGTGATGGTATAGGAAAAGGCATAGGAATTTGTCGCGGGGTCAGATTGCATTTCCAGGTATTTTGTCCTGGTAGTGATTTCTATACCGCTGTCATTTTCTGCGACGTTTTCTGGCATGCTATTGGATTCAGTACTCACAGTAGTTGATTATGTCCGATCTTGAGTGAAGTTGATGGTGAGAAAAACCGCAGCAGCAACAGCTGAAAGAATTACTGTTGTTTCTGATTCAATGCGTTGCTGATAGTAACATATTCCGCTAGTGATAGCGTCTCCGGACGTCTCGTTCCATCGATGGCGAGGGATGTCAGCAATTCTTTATCGAGTAATGTCTTGAGACTATTCTGCAGTGTTTTGCGGCGCTGGGAGAAGGCAGTGCGCACGACACTTTCCAGTAATGCCGGATCATCAGCCGGGCTTGGTGGTGTTTTCCAGGGGCGAAGCCGAATAATCGCAGATTCCACTTTGGGCTGGGGCTGAAATGCGCTGGCCGGAACCGGGAAAAGTTTTTCAACCTGGCAGTGGTATTGAGTCATGATACTCAGGCGTCCGTAACTTTTTGAGCCTGGCTGCGCGCACATCCTGTTAACCACTTCCAGCTGCAGCATAAACAGCATGTCTGCAAACAGATCCTTGCAGCCAAACAAATGAAACAACAGTGGTGTGGAAATGTTATAGGGCAGGTTGCCTATCACGCGATAACCGTGTTCCTGTCGAGGCAGGGTAGAAAAATCGAATCTCAGGACATCGGCATTATGCAGGGTAAAGTGGTCATCGCCAGCAAATTGCCGGCTAAATTCTGCCGCCAGATCCCGATCAATTTCAATCACATCCAGATGCTTGCAGTGACCAGCCAGTCTGTTGGTCAAGGCGCCCTGACCAGGACCGATTTCAATAAGGTAATCCTGTTCACCTGGATTAACGGCGTCAATAATACGGTCAATAATGCGCTGGTCATGGAGAAAATTCTGACCAAAGCGTTTTCGCGCCCTGTGTTCAGTGGCCATTGTGGCTCCAGTGTTGCGCCATTTCCCGGGCACAGTGAATGGCATAATCCAGACTCCCGATATTAGCTTTACCGGTGCCGGCAAGGTCGAGCGCGGTGCCGTGATCAACGGAGGTGCGAATAATCGGTAGCCCCAGGGTAATGTTGACAGCATTACCAAAGCCCTTGTATTTCAGAACCGGCAGTCCCTGATCATGGTACATAGCCAGCACCGCATCCGCGCTATCGAGATATTTAGGCGTGAACAGAGTGTCTGCAGGCAGGGGGCCGACAAGGTCCATACCTGCTTGTCTGCATTCATCGAGTACCGGAATAATCGTGTCAATTTCTTCACGGCCCAGATGTCCTCCTTCACCCGCATGCGGGTTAAGACCTGCGACCACTATCCTGGGCTGCCTGATACCAAATTTCTGCTGCAGATCACGGTGTAAAATTGTGAGAATCTCTTTTAGCAGCGGCCGGGTAATGGCTGCGTTTACTTCGCTCAGGGGCAAGTGGGTGGTGGCCAATGCGACGCGTAATCCGTCTGTGGCCAGCATCATTACCACATGATCAAGTTTGCATAAGTCAGCAAGAAATTCGGTGTGGCCGGAAAAGGCGATTCCTGCATCATTGATAGTGCTTTTTTGTACCGGGCCAGTGACCAGTCCCTGAAATTTACCGCTCAGACATCCCTTCACGGCAATCTCAAGTGTTTCCAGTACATAGGCACTGTTGGCGGGATTCAACTGACCGGCCTCACAGGGTGCTTTCAGGCGTACAGGATAAATATTCAAGGCGCCGTTTTTTATATCCAGTTCAGCAGACACTTCATGAACTCGGATGCTCAATCCGAGCTGTTGGGCTCGACGGGAGATTAAATCAGGGTCTGCAATGATAATCAGGGAGTCAGACTCGGTTCCCTGTTGGGTGAAATACTGCAGACACAGGTCAGGACCAATACCTGCCGGTTCGCCGGGAGTCACGGCAAGAAGAGATGTCATTCTTCAGGCTCAAGATCCATCTTGATGTCTACATAAGCGGTATCTCGTAACTCTGTAAGCCAGTTTTCCAGTTCATTCTCAAATTTGCGCTGGCGCAGAATCTGTTGTGCCTGGAAACGCATGTTTTCATCGGTCATGTCTTCAATTCGGGTATCCATCAACTCCATGATATGCCAGCCGCTTTCCAGTCTGACCGGTTCGGACATTTCGCCTACTTCCAGGCTCTGGATCACCGCGAGAAATTCAGGTGGGAACTGGCCAAAGGTAATCCAGTCGAGGTCGCCACCGGCAACGATGGAACTTTCATCATCAGTAAGCTGGCGCGCGATATCACCAAAATCCTCACCGTCCTGAATGCGCTGATAAATTTCATTGATCAGATCCTCAGCCTGGGATTCTGTTCTGATTTCATTGGGTTGAATAAGAATGTGTCGGACATTGTATTGCTCAATTTCCAGGCTTGCTCCACCACGTATATCCTTGACCTGCAGGATATGCCAGCCACTGGAGCTGGTGAAGGGTTCGCTGATTTCTCCCAGAGTCATACCGGGCACTACATCTCTGAACATGCTGGGCAGGGCCTCAGCTTTGCGAAAGCCCAGGTCACCGCCACCCAGAGGAATACCACTGACTTCACCGGAGGCAATAAACTGCAGTATTTCTGCGCCGTCTTCCAATTGCTGATGGAGAAATTGTGCCAGCTCGTCACGTCGGCTTTGTTGTGGGCCATCGGCGTTTTCAATAAGAATATGCGCAATCCGATATTCCGGGGCGATATCGGCCTGGCCGGCCTGAGAGCGTAAATAATTTTCTACTTCCTGACGTGTAATATCGATACGGTTATTCACCGAACCAGTCTGAAACTGCTGCAGGATAATATCCTTGCGCAGCTGCTCCCGAGTTTGTAGATAAACGCCCTGTTGTTCAAGCACCTGCTGGAATTGTTGAAAGTCCATATTGTTTTGCTGGGCGATGGTGTTCATGGCCTGATTTAACTGGTTATCATCTACTCTGACACCTGCGCGAGTAGCCATCTGCATCTGCAGGTTTTCAATAATCAGCTGATCAAGAAGCTGTTTTCTTAATAAAGACTCGTCAGGTCGTTGCCCCTCAAGAACATCCAGCTGCGCCTGAATTTGCGCCCAGCGCATATCGAATTCACTTTTCAGAAGCACATCGTCATCAATAATGGCGATTACTTTGTCGAGAGAGATTTGCTCCTGAGTCTGGGCTAGCCCAGGCAGCAGCACAAGCATCAAAAGCAGCAATGCCCTGCATGAATTGTTTACTGTACTGCGTATTTTTTTACTGCACATATTCTCGTTCTCTGTAGCCACTGATGCCATTATTTAATATGCTACTGACATTACCACCTAAGACGCTGCCGAAGCCTTTTAGTTCAAATTGCAGAAAGATTCCCGTGTTGTCATCGGTATTCCCGAATAATAATGAATCGTTATCAATCCACTGACGGGCGATGACTCTGACACTGTAACAGCAGTTGTTGTATTCCAGGCCGGCAATGGATTCAAGCTTGCGTTTGTTCGCAAGGTCGTAATTCCAGCGGGCTATAAGC
>Ga0255756_1003413_pt1 | contig 16019 bp, 14 predicted proteins | sample 011ome_20_FD_179956 | JGI IMG/M metagenome (GOLD analysis project Ga0255756, IMG submission 179956) | Coastal salt marsh microbial communities from the Groves Creek Marsh, Skidaway Island, Georgia - 011509CT metaG (version 2) | ecosystem: Environmental > Aquatic > Marine > Intertidal zone > Salt...
AATAAGTCAATAGCTTGGGCGTCAATATGGTTTTTCGAGAAATCCAGTAGAAGGCCGTCAGTATTGAGGCTAAACTGGGCGAAGCGATCGGGATTGTCCCTGAAAAGCGTATTCAGAGGGCGTTCGGATAAGGCTGCCTGGTGCTGTATCAGGGCCTGCCATTCAGGGCTGTCGGTAAGTGCGGACACTGCTAATCCTGTGAGGGCGAAATATGCAGAGAATTTTAACCTATATATTGATCAAAATCGTGGACATTGGTAGTATGCGCCGCCTGAACACGAATGCTTTCAATTAGTAGGGATGAAGTCATGGCATTACATCCCTCAAAAAGTTTAAGCCGCTATAGCTCAGCCGTGGTAGAGCAACTGACTTGTAATCAGTAGGTCCCGAGTTCGACTCTTGGTGGCGGCACCAAATAAAGAAGCCTCAATCGAAAGATTGGGGCTTTTTTATTTTGCACTTTTCAGTGGTAGAGCAACTGACCTGTAATCAGTAGGTCCCGCCTCTCCACAAGGGCTTTGGACTCTTGGTGGCGGCACCAAACAAAAAAGCCCGATCAGAAATGGTCGGGCTTTTTTTATAAGAAAAATTTGGCTTTTATCTTTTGTGTCAGCAGGAGTGAATTATGTCTGCTTTCGGCCAAAAGCGGAAATAAAAAACCTAATATTATAAGTCGATTTCATACTAGTAAATTCGTTCAATTAGCTAAAGACGATTACTCAATAAATGATTGACAATTTTCCTCAAGATAATCAATAAAGTTAGCTGAAACTCGGAAGAAAACACCATATTCCAAACTAGTTCCCTTTATGTTTGAGTACCCGGTGCAAGCACTAGTTTCAATTCTTTCCCATTCATTACCAGCAAGCAATTCAGACTGATATGCAGCATACGCACCATCATTAATATTCCAAAGATTGGTCTGAATCATGGCAAGTCTTTGGTATTGAGTAGAGCCCCTTTCTGGAAGATCACCAGAGGAAAATAGTGAAAATGCTTCGATATTTTGGTCATTACTTAATATCAATTCACGCCAGTTGTTATATTTATCAAGTTGAGCTTGATAGGCGTTAGAGCGCAATACTTGCGTATTTCCTCTAACCTCATAGATAAGGATAACTAGTGTAATTAAAACTGCTAAAGATGAAATTATTTATGCTAATAAAGCATATTCTTGAAGCTTTCCTTTTAAGGCCATCTTTAATCCTTCTTATTATAGTTTCAATTGCCTGCCTTGGGTCGTTAACGGTCTCTTAAAACTTCTGCTTTCGGCCAGAAGCGGACGTTAAGGATTAATAATATTTTCTTCCATCCATACAATAAAGGCAGGATTATACAGCCCATTTTCTTCAAGCCATCTCTCTTTGATTTCATCTGGAAAATTATTCCAAGCTTCCCTTCGACCCTCAATACCTAACTCGGAAATATCTAATAAACCAGCTTCATATTCCGACCATAAATACTCCCAACCAGTGAGCATAAAGTTTACAAAAGCCATCATATTTGCCATTTCTTGGGGAAGCAGCTCTTCTGCGTTTAGAAATCTGGATATCGTTTCACCAACAATAGGATTTTCAATTCGCATCCGCATTACTCCCGTCCGCGCGTCATGCCTTGCAGCTCTTGCCTGAGATTGAAGCAATTCATTATTTTGTTATAGCTCTACAGCTAGCAGAATAATTCCGCCAATAACACCAAGATTAGCTGCAAGCATTAACCATTTATTGAGGTTATCTAGATTCATATTTAGTCAGGTATCGGCTGTGATTTCAACTTATCAACGCAACACTTTAATCTTATAACAAAAAGATGGAGTGTTAGCCATGAGTTACAGAACAAGAATTAGGTACACGGCAGCCCAACGAGCAGAGATATGGGATCGTTGGCAGAAGGGAGAGTCACTCAATGCCATTGGTCGGGTTTTTGACCGTCCGTCTTCCTCAATAGAAGACCGTGCAGTACCTGGTCATTAGGAAGGCGATCTGATTGCTGGTTCGAATAACAGTTATATCGCTACTCTGGTAGAGCGTCATACCCGCTACGCCATACTGGTTAAGGTAAAGAATAAAGACACAGAAAGTGTGGTGTCAGCCTTGATCAAACAATCCAGGAAACTGCCCAGAGAATTGTATAAAACGTTGACTTGGGATCGTGGTATAGAGCTGACCAATCATGCCCAGTTTACGTTGGCGACTGATATAGACGTATACTTCTGTGATCCGAGCAGTCCTTGGCAACGGGGCTCGAATGAAAATACAAACCGATTGTTGAGACAGTACTTTCCCAAGGGCACTGACTTATCATTACACTCTCAGGCAAAGCTCAATGCAGTGGCTCGAGAGTTAAATGAACGGCCAAGAAAAACATTAGAATATGAATCGCCAGCTGAACGATTTAATGAATGTGTTGCATCGATCGGTTGAGGTCGCAGCCGAAAGCAGACCCTCGGTTCGGAGAAATGGTAATTCAATTTGGTGGGGCATGTTGGGTTCGAACCAACGACCATCGGATTAAGAGTCCGGTGCTCTACCAACTGAGCTAATGCCCCAAGTCACTATAAAGTTTACTTAGTTACAACAATTACATCATCAAATCTGCGGAGCAGGCCTGACGGCCCGGTGCGCATCCCGGCCTCAATCATAGATTGAGGCGTTCAGACTACGCTCAACGCTAACGCGTTGAAAACGCTTGGCTTCACCCAACTGAGCTAATGCCCCCACTTTGAAAATTGACTTGATTAAGCCGCGAGCATTATACCCGATTTTCCCATTTAGTCAGTGCTATAACCATAACTCTTTATGAGCGCTTTTGCCTCATCACTTTCAATAAATTCCAGAAATTCCAAGGCCGCCTGATTCCCGGCTCCCTTCTTTAAAAGCACCACATCCTGTCGAATCGGCGCATAAAGATTGTCGGGTATTATCCAGCCACTGCCCCTCTGAATAATACCGTTTTCAGATACCTGCGCCAGTGCCACAAACCCTACCTGGGCATTGCCGGTATTCACAAACTGAAAAGCCTGATTGATGTTCTCACCCATCACCAGCTTGTTACTGTACTCTTCCCCCAGACCAAGGGCCTGCAGCACTTGCATGGCCGCGATGCCATAAGGCGCCAGGCGTGGATTGGCAATGGCCAGTCGACTGATTGCTTGAGTTCTCAGTCTCTCCCCTTGCGTTAAAGCTATGCCCGGAGTAGCAGACCATAACACCAGCCCTCCCGTGGCATAGGTAAAACGAGTATCCGGGATACTGTGCCCAGCCTGCTCCAGCGCTTCGGGTTTGGCCTGATCTGCGGAAAAAAAAAGCTCAAAGGGTGCGCCGTTGAGTATTTGCGCATATAACCTGCCGGAAGAGCCATATGACACACTCACCTTGTGCCCGCTGCCTGCCTCAAAATCAGTGATCAGCGCATCCATAGCCCTGGTAAAATTGGAAGCCACAGCAATAGTGAGCTCCTCGGCCCGTAACAGGGGGCTACCAAGAGCCAGCATCAGCACTAGAAGTGATATTTTCTTACTCATGGGAAATACCATAGCAGTGACGTCCCCAAGAGAAAAGAGTTAACTATTTGGGACTAGACAGAATCTTCTTACCTGTTTACTCTTGATCGCCTAGGGAAAAGACCATAAGAAAAATAAGTACTATTCTTGGGGGAATTATCGTGTTGACCAGCTATTTGCGCCCGTCATTTTTTACCTGCTCCATTACCATCTCTTGCCTGCTATTGTTGGTCTCCACTGCCAATGCCCAAATCAATGGTTTTACCGGTCAGGTGCTTGAAACCATCCCTCCGGACAGGGAATTTGCCAGCTCCGATGAGCATTACCAGTACCTGCTGAACAAGGCCAATGGCGGTACGCAGCACACCTGGGAGACCCTGCCACGCTGGGACGGTCTTTGGTATACCTCCGGTAATAATAGTATGGATGCCTTCATAGATGGTGGACTTCGCGGTGGCACGGTAAGAGAAGGCGTACTAACCCCGGCTTATGAAGCGGCCTACAAGGAGCGCTGGCGGCAGCAGCAGGAAGAAGGTCAGGTTCGCTATGATCGCCTGACTCACTGCGAGCCTACCGGCATGCCACGCTGGTTGCTGGAGCCCTACAACCATGAATTTATCAATACGCCGGATCAATCCTGGTTGATCAATGATTTTGCCAACAGCATCCGTCGTGTCTATATCAACAAGGAACACACTAACCTGGCCGAGATGAACGGGGGGCATTCCTGGTTTGGCGACAGCGTGGGGTTCTGGGATGGCAACAAACTAATTATCCACACCAAGTACCTGAGACCGGCAGATTTCACGCGCTGGTCACCCATGACCAGCAACCAGCTGGAACTGGTCGAAACCTGGGAATTCAAGGAATTCGATGACTTTCCAAGACTGGTGGTTCAGGTCACCATGTATGACGAACATGCCTTCGTCAAACCTCTTAATTTTGTCTACGCTTTCCGTCAGGCTACTGATCTGGATGAAATTGGCTACCGCATCCAGCACTGGGAATGCGAGCAAAGCAGTAACTCGTATCTTGATGAAAATGGCTTTACCGACTTTTATCTGCCCGGCGAGCCAGGCTACAAGGATCCGCGCGGCGCAACCCTGTTTCCGGAACTCCCCGGACAGACGCCTGACCCTCTTTCTGATCCAGTGCTGAACGCACAATAAAAAGAAGAGACAAGAGACAAGAGACAAGAGACAAGAGACAAGAGACAAGAGACAAGAGACAAGAGACAAGAGACAAGAGACAAGAGACAAGAGACAAGAGACAAGAGACAAGAGACAAGAATGATTATGAAAATTTTAAAATTTCAGTCAAGAAAAATATTTCAAGAAATTTCCAAAAGGGGACTCATATGAAAATACTTAACCTGAAACTGGTGTTGCTTGCCTCTTGCCTCTTGTCTCTTGCCTCTGGCGCGGCGCTGGCGCACCACTCCTTCAGCATGTTCGACCAGGACATCGAAATGATTGTGCAGGGCAAAGTCGCACGCTGGGCCTTCAATAATCCTCATGCCTGGCTTTACGTGAATGTAGTTGGCGATAATGGCGAGGTCGTGGAATGGGGCTTTGAAGGTGGCGCGCCACCCTCTCTGGTTCGTAATGGCATTACAGGCCGATCTTTCAAACCCGGTGACGAAGTCACCGTCATGTTCAGCCCGCTAACAGGTGGACGTCCAGGTGGCGCCTTGTGCTGGATTAAAATCGAAGATGGTACCTATTTAAAACCCACCGATGGTGGTTGCGGTGCGCGCGATCCGGAAAATATCAGTCGCTGGGAAAAGTGGATTGAACAGGGCTTTACCAGCAGCACGGAGGCACATGCCACTTCCCTGTAGTTAGTCTATCTTAAGAAAAAAAGGAAGCAGAGGCTTCCTTTTTTTATGGTTGAATAATTTAAACCCCTTATCAGGGAAAAACCCCTCTCAGTAATTTCGCTTCAGCTACTCTGGTTATCCCCTCTATCAAGGCCGCGGTGCGCATATCAATTCCATCGCGCTGGCTGCGCACCAAAGTACGATGGAATGCATTCACCAGTATCTTGTGCAGACGGTCATTGACTTCTTCCAGGGTCCAGGAAAATTCCTGGGTGTTTTGCACCCATTCAAAATAGGACACAGTAACGCCACCGGCATTACCCAGAACATCCGGCAAGACGAAAATACCGCGCTCTGTCAGCATGCCATCGGCTTCCAGACTGGTGGGCCCATTTGCGCCTTCAGCTAATATTTTGCACTTGATATAAGGCGCATTGGTTTCGGTAATTTGATTCTGCAAAGCACAGGGTGCCAGAATGTCACATTCCAGTTCCAGCAATTCCTGGTTATTGATTTCATCGGCCTCTATGTAACCCTGCAGCGTGCCGTTTTGTTCGAGCCAGTCATCGACGTTTTGCAGATTTAATCCATTATTATTATGAAGACCACAGCTGACATCGCTGATGCCAATTATGCTGACACCGAGTTCCTGAAGAAAGTGGGCAGCATGTCGCCCTACATTCCCATATCCCTGAATAACCGCCGTTGCCTTATTCAACTCAAAGCCCAGATGTTCTGCGGATTCCCTGATCAGGTAGACCAGCCCCCTGCCAGTTGCCTCTTCCCTGCCCTGGGATCCACCCAATACCACGGGTTTGCCGGTAACCACTTCGGGAATGGCATAACCATGTTGCTGACTATAGGTATCCATGATCCAGGCCATGGTCTGGGCATTAGTGCCCATGTCCGGTGCAGGAATATCCTTGTCCGGGCCAATCATGCTGCTGATTTCCATGGTGTAACGCCTGGTCAGGCGCTGCAGTTCCGGACGGCTCATCAGTCGCGGGTCGACTCTTACTCCACCTTTGGCACCGCCAAAAGGCAAATGCATAAGGGCACATTTCCAGGTCATCCACATGGCCAGCGCCGCCACTTCTCCGAGATTTACATCTTCATGGTAACGGATGCCGCCTTTGGTTGGCCCCATGGTGAGTACATGCTGAACACGGTAACCAAATACCGTTTCCACTTCTGAGTATTCATCCATACGACAGGGGAAACTGACAATCATGGTGCGCTGGGGAAATAACAGGCGGTCCCTGATATTTTCATCCAGGCCCATTTTCTGGGCAGCACCCAGAAACTGGCTCTGGGCCAGATTGAGCATGGCTGAATCCCATTCAGCTTTTGGCAGTTCTACAGCCGGTAACTTTTCATCGCTTGATTCATCTATTTCTTCACTCATATTTTATTTCCCTTTGTTTCTGGAATCAGGCTGCCCGCTCGTTCTTACCCAACTGGTAAATTTTTTTGTCATTCCTGCTTTTATCCCTAAGCTCTTGCAATAAATTTCATTCTTTTTTCTACTTTTTTTCAATTTTTATTCTATTTATTTTCTTTTTATTCCCTACTTATTCTGCAACCAGGTTTTCATCCAACGGTAAAATTTTAAAATGAATAACGCCATACAATATTGCTATTAACGGCATCAGTAAATTGAAAAAACAAAATGGCAGATAAACCATGGTGGGTACGCCCAGCGAAGCCGCCATGTAAGCGCCGCAGGTATTCCAGGGCACCAGCGGCGAGGTAACGGTACCGGCATCTTCAATTACCCGGCTCAGGTTAACCGGCGCCATATTGTGATGACGAAAAGCCACCTTATACATTCTGCCGGGAATAACTATCGCCATGTATTGATCTGCGGTAATGATATTGGCGCCGATACAGGTAAAGACCGCAGAGGCAATAATAGTTGCCGAGGTGGTGGCCCACTTCATGATTTCCCGAATCAGTTTCACCAGCAGGCCAGTCTGCTCCATGGCACCGCCAAAAAAGATGGCACACAACATCAGCCAGATCGTGTTCAACATATTCGCCGCGCCACCACCACTGAGCAGATCATCCAGTACCGCATCTCCCGTCCCAGCCTCGTAGCCGGCAAACATCAGGGTCCAGATCACTTGCAGACGAGAGCCTGTGCTGGCGCTGGCATCAGTACTGACAGCTGGTGTCTGGAAAATCCAGGCGAACAAAATTCCGGTCAATGCGGCTATCAAAATGGCTGGCATCGCGGGTACTTTTTTCCAGGCCAGAATAAATAACAGTACCAGCGGTAGCAGGATATACCAGGCAATAGTGAAATTGGCATCCAGCACCGCCATCATGTTTTCCAGGTCATTCCGGTCTGTTGAGGGTTCTGCCAGTAAACCCAGAATGGTAAACAGTAAAAGAGCTATTGCCAGGGCAGGAATGGAGGTCCAGGTCATGTGACGGATATGGGTAAACAGATCCACCCCTGCCACCGCCGGTGCCAGATTGGTGGTGTCTGAAAGTGGTGACATTTTATCGCCGAAGTAGGCGCCGGAAATAATAGCGCCGGCACAGATTGCCGGTGATAGGCCCAGACCTGCCGCGGTACCGATCATGGCCACACCAACACTGGCTGCCGTGGTCCAGGAACTGCCTATACTCAGGGAGACGATCGCGCAGACCAGGCAGGCGGCAGCATAAAATATATCCGGACTTAACAATCGCAGACCGAAATAGATCATCGTCGGCACCACACCGCCAGCTATCCAGGTGGCGATCATGATGCCTACTGCCAGCAGAATAAAACTGGGAGCAAAAACAACAGTCATGCCACCATAGACGCCCGTCTCCATATCAGACCAGCGCTGGCCATTCTTCAAACCCACGATCAAGGCCAGGCAACCGGAGAACAACAGGATTATCTGATTGGGCCCATAGGAAGAATCCTCGCCAAAGAAACGGACAGAAAGAAACAGACCAATAATCAAAAAAGCAATCGGTAGCAGCGCATCAAAAAGTGACGCGCCTTTATCTTCAAACATACTGGTCTGTTGATCAGTCACTGTGTGCTACCTGTTAATATTAACCCAGAGTATGGATGACCAGCCCTGACTTCAGTTTTGGTTCAAACCAGGTTGATTTCGGTGGCATCATTTTACCCGCACCGGCCACATCCATAAGCGCACTCACAGTGACCGGGTAACAGGCAAACGCCGCACTAAACGCACCACCATCCACCGCCTTTTCCAGTGCCTGTGCACCCCTTATACCGCCAATAAAATCAATGCGGGCATCCTTTCGGGGATCATCAATTCCGAGCAAGGGAGAAAGAACGCTGCTCTGAAGAATCGACACATCAAGCCTGGCTACCGGATCTGATGACTGATCCTGCTGCGTCTTGCAGCTCAGCAGATACCACTGCTGCGCCAGGTATAGACCAAACTGCCCGGGCTGTTCCGGCATTGCCTGGCTATCAGACCGGCGAATAGTGAAAGCGCTTTCCAGTGCCGTGAGAAATGTTGCCGGATTATATTGCCCCAAATCCCGCACCACCCGGTGATACCCGAGCACATGTAACTGGTCATGGGGAAACATCACCCCCATAAAATAGTTATATGCTTCTGTGCCCTGATGACGGGGATTATCTGCACGTCGAATAGCGCGATAACGCGCAGCGGCGGCGGAGCGATGATGGCCATCGGCCACATAAAGAGTGTCTATTTTGTTGAAACCGGCACTGATCTTTTCAATAAGCGCGGAATCCGTTAGCGTCCAGAGCTGATGCTGGACACCGTCACTGAGAAAATCATAGACCGGCGCACCCTGGCTGCCCTGGGTCATTAGGTCTGCCAGTGATTCTTCTGCCTTGTAGGTTAAAAATACCGGCCCGGTCTGGGCTGCCAGTACCTGCATATGCCTGGCACGATCATCTTCTTTTTCAGGTCGCGTTTGTTCATGCTTCCTGATCACATCGCTTTCATAATCATCAACACTGACCAGGCCAACAATGCCAGTCTGGCTATGCTTACCCGATCCGTTGTTAAGAGTTTGCCGGTAGATATAAAAACTGGCGCTGTCATCTTTGTACAATATGCCTTCATTGAGAAAGCGCTCAAGATTATCTCTGCCCTGCTGATAAACCCTGTCACTGTGAGGATCAACATCGGAGCTAAAATCAATCTCGGGTTTGCTGATATGCAAAAAACAGTGAGGGTTACCCCGCGCCAGTTCCCTGGCCTCATCACTGCTGATCACATCATAGGGTGGCGCCGCCACTTTTGCAGCCAGTTGCGGCGGTGGTCGCACACCGGTAAAGGGAAGAACTAACGCCACCGCCTGAAGGTCTCCTAGCTAATGCCCAGCAATTCAACTTCAAAAATCAGTGCCTGATAGGGACCAATTACGCCACCGGCACCATTCGCACCATAGGCAAGCTGGTAGGGGATATACAGTTTCCACTTGTCGCCGACTTTCATCAGTTGCAGTGCTTCGGTCCAGCCGGGAATAACGCCACCGACATTAAATTCGATAGGCTCACCACGGTTAACCGAGCTGTCAAATACAGTGCCGTCAATCAGGGTGCCATGATAATGAACCTTGACTGTGGAATCTGCGGTAGGCGACTCGCCGTCGCCGGATTCGATAACTTCATATTGCAGTCCGCTGCCAGTCACGGTGATTTCATCACGATCGCTGTTATCCTTGAGGAACTGCTCGCCTTCCTCTGCCTGCATGCCCGCCGCCTGGTTTTGCTGCTTCATCAGGCGCTTGTTAAGGTCATCAATAGCTGCCTTGATTTCATTTTCGCTGACACGGGTAGGGTTTCCTTCCAGTACGTCTGCTATACCCGCTATTACCGCTTTCGGGGACATACCATCAAATGGCTGGCTCGCCAGTTGTTCACCTACCTGCCGGCCAATACCATAACTGGCTTTTTCATCAATCGTTGTAAATTCTTCAGACATACTTTTTTTCCAGATTATTGTTAGTTAGACAAGGATTTTAACATGGAACGACAAGAGACTCTCGGCCTGCTTAGGCCTGAATAGCCGCTAATAGCTATTTTTTTAACAGTTTTCATTTCGAATCATCAGTTCACGCAGTTATGATTAGCCATATTCAGAATTTTGCGGAGTTAAGCAGCCCTTGAATTATCAGCAAGCCAAAGACTACTTGCTCGCTAAACCGGAGGCCACAATGGACTATCCTTTCGGGCCTGATCCGGCGGTATTCAAGATTCACCATAAAATGTTTGCCACCCTGTCGATGACCGAGGGCAATGCCTATAGCAATCTGAAGTGCGACCCCGAAGAAGCGCTGATGCTGCGCGACCTTTTTAGCGAGGTAAAACCGGGTTATCACATGAACAAAAAGCACTGGAATACCGTGCATCTTGATGGCAATTTACCGCAGGGTGAAATAGAGCGCATGATCGACAATTCCTATACACTCGTGGTGAAAAGTCTGACCCGATCCACCAGGCAGGCACTGGAAATTAAACACGGTTCCCAAGCCATTTACCGTTAGGCAGTCAAGTCATTGAAAATCAGATTTTTAGTTATCATGGTGATTCTTGCCGCTATCTGGGGATCCTCCTTCCTGTTTGCTCGAATTTCCGTTAATGAATTTGGCGCCATTCCCCTTAGCGCCGTCAGGTCCCTGATTGCAGCTTTTACTCTTGTACCAATAATGCTCTGGGCCGGACAGTGGCAACCCTTCATTAGCAATCTGAAACATTTTGTTGTGCTGGGACTGATCAGTACGGCACTGCCCTTTACCCTTATCACCATCAGCACCCAGTTTTCCACCGCAGGTTTTGCCTCCATTCTTAATTCACTGACGCCGATTCTAAGCGCCGGTATTGCCTGGGTCTGGCTGAAAGAATATTTATCCGTTCCCGCAGTCATGGGGATTGGGCTGAGCTTTATTGGTGTACTGGTGATGATTACCGATACTCAATCTATAAGCTCAGAGGTAATCCTGCTTCCGGTTCTTGCCGGCCTGGGGGCAGCTTTTTTTTACGGTCTTACCGGCAATTACTCGCGCAAGTTTGTGCCTCATGTTCCCCCCATTGCCCAATCAGCGGGTTGCCAGGTATTTGCTGCTTTATTTCTGATCCCACCGGCGATCTTCCTTTGGCCTGAGCACTCAATCAGCACACAGGGCTGGACCAATGCAGTGATCCTGGGACTGATGTGTACCAGCCTGGCATTCATTCTGTATTTCTACCTGCTGGAAAATATCGGTGTCGCACGTACCGTGATCCTGACCTATATGATTCCGGTATTTGGTATGTTTTGGGGATATTTATTCCTGTCCGAGACAATCACCCTTAAAATGAGTAGCGGTGCCGTGCTTATTCTGGCCGGCATAGCCCTGACTACCGGTCTGATCAAGCGGAGAAAAAAACCAGCCTATGAAAATTAGTTTCCTTGCCTCCCATGGCGGCTCCTCAGCCCGGGCTATTATGAAAGCCATCGCTGATGGTGAACTGAATGCCGAAGCGGGTATCGTGATTACCAATAATCAGGACTCCGCGATTCACCAGTGGTGTGTGGACAATCATATTCCGGTATTTCATATTTCCTCCCTTACTCACCCGCAGCCAGGCGCAGCTGACAGCGCTATTGTGCATACTTTAAAGCAGGCCAATACTGACATTGTGGTGTGCTCCGGTTATATGAAAAAAATTGGCCCGGATACGCTTGCCGGCTATGCTGGCCGCATCCTGAACATTCATCCCGCACTATTACCCGCCCATGGTGGCAGCGGTATGTATGGCGACCGGGTGCATGCGGCGGTACTCAAGGCTCGAGAAAGCGAATCAGGCGCAAGCGTTCATATCGTCGATGAGAATTATGATGAAGGCCCTGTCATCGGACAATCCAGGGTGGAAGTTACGCCACAGGACTCTCTGGAAACATTACGACAAAAAGTGCAGGCTACAGAACCGGGTCTGTATATTAATTGTCTGAAAACATTTTTAGCCAACCCCTCTTTTGACTAAACCCTCAAGACTATCTACCCTTCAGACTTGAACTAATTTCAGAAACACAATGCCATGAGTAATCAGATAACTTTCGCCAAATGCTTTGTTCATGGTATTGCCCTGGATGGTCAAGGCTCCGGGGCAGCCACACAGAAATTCGCCAGAACCGATCAACCCACCTGGTTACATCTGGATTACTCTGAAAAAGATTGTGCGTCCATACTCAAGTCCCTCGAACTGCCGGAAAATGTCATTGATAGTCTGGTGCGTCAAAATACACGCCCACGCACTATTGTTGAAAAAGAAGGCTTTCTCATTTTTCTACGCGCGGTCAACCTCAATCCGGGTGATGATCCCGATGACATGGTGTCTTTGCGAATATGGCTGGAAGAAAATCGTCTCATCACGGTCAGACAACGCCGGGTATTTTCCATTCAGGATCTGCGTAAAGAACTGGAAGACGGTAGAGGTCCACAAAATATTCAGGATTTATTCATTACCATCGTGGAAAGACTGGCCGACCGCATCTCTGAATATGTCGATGCCATCGAAGAAAAAGTCGGCGTTTTTGAAGACTCCATAGAAACCTCCAATTCCAATGAAGTGCGCATTGCAGTGTCCTCTTTACGCAGACAGTCAGCCCAGGTGAGACGTTATCTGGCCCCGCAGCGCGATGCACTGGATTCTTTTTACCGGCAAAGCAAAGGCTTCCTGAATGAGGAGCAGGTTTATGATCTGCATGAGCAGGCTGACCGCATCGTGCGTTACGTGGAAGATCTGGATCTGGTGCGTGAACGTTGCCTGGTCCTGCAGGAAGAACTGATGAACAGGATTGCCCAGGAACAGAACGCGCGTATGTATGTATTGTCTATTGTTGCCGCAATCTTTCTGCCTATTTCTTTTGTAACAGGACTGTTTGGCATGAACGTGGCGGGATTACCGGGTATTGAAACCCCCACCGCCTTTAATCTTGTGGCTGGCAGTATGATAGTGATCGTGGCTGGTATCATCATATACTTCAAAACCAGAAAATGGCTGTAGAACTTTATCGGCGAATTTGCCGGATTTTTCCAATCTTTCAGACAAATCCCCGTTAGAATAACGCGCTGAACTTACGACTCCTGAAAACCTGTTTTTATGACAACTAAAACAATGAATAGCCCAATTATTGACGCCCTGGAAAAAAAAGGAAAAAGAACGTGCCTTGCATGCCCATGGTAGCTTTCCCTACCACATCCTCAAGCAACTGGAAGCCGTACTGCCAGACTCCATGGAGAATACGGCGGAAACCGGCTGCGGTCGTTCCACCATTCTTTTTTCCAATATTTCGAAAAACCATATCGCATTTTGCATTGATGATCATGATTACAAGGATCAATCCAGCGTGCTGTATTTCGAAGATTCAGAAATGGGAGTCAAGGACAGAGTGACATGGGAGTTTGGTCCCACTCAGCAAACACTGCCTCACTATACGCATAACTTCCAATACGATTGCGTCCTCATCGACGGGCCCCATGGTTATCCGTTTCCGGATATGGAGTACTATTTTTTCTATCCGCATATTAAACCCGGTGGCTACCTGATCATTGACGACATTCATATCCCCAGCATCGGCAGAATGGCAGATATTCTGCAGGAAGACGCCATGTGGAATTTTGTCACCCTGATTTCAACCACTGCCGTACTGCAAAGAACCGAGGCGGAAGAAACACCCACTTTCGGCGATCACTGGTGGACACAGGACTATAACCGCCGTCGCGTGAATCCTGAGATGGAATTTTTCCTCGATGATGGAAAGAAGCTGGAATCCTTTGCCAGCCGGAATGCGAGACGGGAAAACAGGGAAAACGCTCCAAGACCTCTGAGCATTTTCCATAAAATCAGGACTCTTTTTGAATAAGTTCCAGCTTGCCGTCCAGGTGCACATCGCGCTGAGGAAAGGCAATGACAATACCGGCCTCATCAAAGAGGTCTGAAATCGCAAAGCGCACTTCGGATCTTACTTTTCGCAAATCGCGCTCCCCCACAGCATCAATCCAGAAGTAGGAATCAAAGATCAGGGCGTTATCACCAAAATCCTCAAACACCACCACCGGTTTTGGATCATCCAGGGTATCGGGGTGATCATCGGTAGCTCGTAAAATAAGTTCTTCTACTTTTCTTATGGGCGAGCCGTAAGCAACACCAACGCGCACAATTGAGCGTGTTCTGTTGTCTATCAGGGTCCAGTTAACCACCATATTTTCCAGCAACTGACTGTTCGGGACCAGCATATGAACACCATCCGTACGCCTGATTCGGGTTGATCGGGTGTTTATGGTTTCTACGACACCCTTGGCATCACCAATTTCAAGAAAGTCGCCAATACGAATCGGGCGCTCCCACATCAAAATCCAGCCAGAGATAAAATTATTGATAATATTCTGGGCACCGAAACCGACACCGATAGCAATGGCACCTGAAACAAAGGCAAAGGCACTAAGGGGAACCTGCAACAGATCAAGCACCAGCATCGCCAGTACAATGAGAGCAATAATGACGTAGATACGCTGTAGCAGCAGAATCATGTCAGCAGGCAATTCTGATTGTTTCAGACGCGTGGCAAGAAAGTTATTTGATTTCCTGAATAACCAGAATGCCACAAGCAACAGAAGCACAATCAGTGCCAGCCGACCCACGGTATAGACCTGGTTATTAATGGTAAAAAGTTGATAGGAAGCGACTTCTTGAAGATTTTCCATAACTGGCTACAGCGTAATTAAGACACCCTGAATGGTAGTGTGCTGAAGCATTGATCGCAATCACTTATTGGTATTGCTATAAGTCATTCGGTAAAAGAAAACGTCAGCTTATTTTGGCACAACAGAGCCACTTTCAGGATCTGACCGCGAATGCCATAATTACAAAATCATTGCCTAACATTGTTCCTGTCTATGCCAATAACCGTAATTACCCACAGTGACTGTCTCTTACATGAACCCGGTGTTGGACATCCGGAAAACCCCCAGCGCCTGGCCGCAATAATGCAAGCCCTGCAGGCCTCGGATATCAGCGCCATGCTGGAATTTAACGAAGCAGCGCTGGGCACTGATGCCCAGATTCTGCTGGCCCATGATGAATTTCATCTGGAGAAGATCAGGCTAAGCTCTCCCACAGAAGGGGAAGCCTCTCTGGATGCCGATACGCATATGTCGCCGGGCTCACTAAATGCCGCGCTAAGAGCCGTCGGTGCTGCCTGCCAGGGTGTGGACAGCCTGATGGAGGGCAAGGCCAAAACCATTTTTTGTGCCACTCGCCCTCCCGGACATCACGCCACCGCGCACCAGGCCATGGGTTTTTGTCTATTTAACCATGTGGCCATTGCGGCACTTTACGCCCGGCAGAAATACAATCTCAACAAAATCGCCATCGTGGATTTTGATGTGCATCACGGCAATGGCACCCAGGACATCATGCACGGTCAGGACGGCATTTTTTATATTTCTACCCATCAGAGCCCGCTTTACCCCGGCAGTGGAGAGATCAGTGAAAACCGCAACCACAATATTCTTAACGTGCCCCTTCATGGCGGCACCGGACACAACACCTATGTAGCAATTTTTGAAGAGCAGGTCATCCCCGTACTTGATGCCTGGCAACCGGAGTTATTACTGGTGTCTGCCGGCTTTGATGCACACCAGGCAGATCCACTGGCCGGCATGGCGCTAACTGATGAGACTTACCACTGGCTGGGGGCA
>Ga0255756_1003417_pt1 | contig 16006 bp, 7 predicted proteins | sample 011ome_20_FD_179956 | JGI IMG/M metagenome (GOLD analysis project Ga0255756, IMG submission 179956) | Coastal salt marsh microbial communities from the Groves Creek Marsh, Skidaway Island, Georgia - 011509CT metaG (version 2) | ecosystem: Environmental > Aquatic > Marine > Intertidal zone > Salt...
ATCAAAGCGATGCGCGAGTACGGCAAGCACACGGTGCGATGGCTCAACGCGGTCGTGGACGCGCAGCCCGCGGATCACTTGTTCCTGCGACGCGAAGCCCTCAAGCACGGGCCGGACTCTGTCGAGGCGATCGCCGCGAAGATCGTGTGGGATCAGTGCTCCGACCGCATCAAAGACCAAGCCTTCGCGGCGATGCACCTGTGGACGAATAAAGGCGGCGCGCAATCCGGTGGCGTCGCGCGGATGTACAAGCACCAGCACGACCTCCTCGAGGAGCTCGACGCGCACTACACCGCGGTGAACAGAGCCGTGGAGAACAACGAGAAGCTGCCGCTGCCGTTGCACGTCGTCCTCTCCACGCCGACGGGGTCCGGTAAGACGTTCACCGCGCTCATGGTGCATCTGCGTCTGTTCAAGGTGAAGCACCCGAACGCGATCTTGGTGTACTCCGTCCCCACGAAGCAAGTTCTGAAGCGCGTCGGTCAGGAGTGCGAAGCGCACGCGGCGCCGTACTGGACGGCGGCGAGAGACCACAGCGGCGACGGGACTTTACACCAGGTCCGTCGGCCGTACTCGATTCGCGACAAGGCGAGGAACAGAAAAGCCATGCGCGCGAAAGCCGCGATCGGAGAGAAGCTGAGCGCGGGGAGCGGCACGATCGAGCAGCAGCTCGAGTACGCCGCGGACGTCGGTTACAAGCTGAAGGACCGCGGCGCGGGTAAGCCGGACATCATCATCGCGGATCTCAACACGACCGCGTCGCTCATGAAAGCCGCGGCGACCGCGGCCCCGGGGAGCTTCTACCACAAGAACAACCTCCTGTTGTATTTTGACGAGCCGAACATGGGTATCCATCTCGACCCGAACGTGTTAGGCGTCGTGAGCGTGATTCAGGCGCACATGCCGATCGCCGCCGTGCTCGCATCGGCGACGCTAGGTCCCTGGGAAGGACTCGAGCAGTGGTGGCGCGGTCCCGACCCGGCGCGGCAGATCACGATCTCGCTCGAGCCGTACGACCTCCCGATGTCTACGCTGCACGTGTGGAACGCGGAGAAGCAGACCGTCAGTCCCGTGAGCCCGCTCGGGATGTTCAACAACCACGCGGAGTTCCTACGCGTGATGAAGGACGATCGTCTCCCGCTGCTCTTGCTGAGACACTTGTCCTGTCGGCAGGGTAACGATCTCATGGGGATCAAAGGTCCGGGCGGGGCCTGGGATAAGATCCAGGGCGACGTCAAGTCTTTGCGTAAGACGGTGGAGCCGATCTTCAAGAACCTGTCCTACGCGGATTTCACGCGCTTACGCGCGCAATGGGCGACGGGCGAGGGCGCGCCCACGAAGGTGGACGGCATCCGTGGCGCGCTGTCCAAGGAGGGCGTCACGATGGTCGGCTGCATCGACCCGAGGAAGGTCGCGATGGACCTCGCGGGCTTCGCAAACCAGGAACAGTGGCAGCAGGACGTGCACAAGATCAACGCGAAGCTCAAGGAAGCGGAGAGGGGGATGAAGGAGTCCGCGAAGGCGGAGAAGCGCGCGAAGAAAAAAGACGAAGAAGAGGAGGCGCAGATGGGCGACGACACCGAGGGACAGATCGGATTGATCACCCTGCGACCGATGCTCAAGATTAGCCTCGCGGAGGCGGTAGACGCGGACATCGACACCCTCATCATGCTGTCCAAGGGCATCGCGTACGCGTGCGGCTCCGGCACGGAGCCGATGGTGAAGCGTCTGTATAACCAGGCGTTGCTCACCGTCCCGGACTCGCTGCAAGGTCGCGCGCCGCCGCTCAACGTCCTCGTCGTGGATTATTCGTCCATCTACGGTACGGACTGTCCCGCGGTGGACACGCTCCTCCTGCAGGAAGATCTCGGTCGCTTGCTCGCCTGGGAGGATCTCCAGCAGTTCTTAGGTCGTCTCCGTCGCGACGGGACGGCTATTTTTTACTCCCTGCGCACGCTGCGACGCTCGACGCTCGGGCAGAGCGCGGAGGACGAGGAGAACAAGGCCGAGGAGGACTACCAGAAAGACGTCGAACTCGCGGTTCTCAAGATGCAAAGCGGTGGCAGGGACACCGCCGCGGAGGTCGCGACGCTCACTAAGCTCGCGGAGGATAAAGGCCGGTCGCTCGCGGAGACAGGGGCGTTCGTGTTGACGTCCGCGATGTCGTTCGTGCTGCCCGCGCCTAACGGCCTCCCCGCGGACGCGCCGAAGATTCACCCGGCGGAGATGGCTGGCACGGACAAGGAGCTCCTCGCCGCGCTCACGAAGGTGGTCGAAGCGAACACGGAGCTGATCGAGTCGCTGCTGAAGAAGCGCTCCGAGCAGGTGCTCGCGATCGAGAAGGTCGAAGCGCTCGCGCTGTCCGCGTCTCCGTTCGTGAACCGGACGGGCGGTGTGCGGTTCTTAGGCTGCGCGGGGCAGACCCTGAAGGTGTTGTTCGACGAGGACATCCTCTCCGAGGAGGCGATCTTCGCGTGGAGACAGAAGAAGACGAATGCGGTGGCGATCGAGCCGGACGCGGACGCGAGGTTCCTGGAGAAGGCGAAGGCGTTCATCGCCTGGCTCGAAGAGGCATCCTCGTCTGAGGAGGAGGATAGCGATTAAATATCCTTCGCCTCTATATTAAATCCAATGATATCATGTACACGTTAACACCCGTCGTCCCGGCAGCGCGCGTTGCACGAGCGCTCGTCAAGCGTCGTCCTCGGCTGATTTTTCCGAAACCAAAAATGCCCTTTCGCCTCCTCCAACCTGGGATGACCCCGAAAACGAGACAACGAAACATGGGCTCCGACCGATAAAACGTCGTTTCCGGGCATCGATTGGCTGTCGCGCGGGTTTTCCTCGGAAGGTGCGACGAGCCCCCGCTCGGGACCTCTTCTTTCTTCCGTGTGCGTCGAAAGGTCGCGAGGCTGCCCTCATACGCGACGCCGCGCCGCGCGGTGCGTCCCTTCCCATCTTCGTCGGGAGGTTCGCTTGACGATCGCGAAACGCGTCGACGCGCGTGCGCGATCTGGTGAAAGGTCGCGGCGTGCGCGACATGGAAGCTCTGCCTGACGCGAACGGTGTCGACGCCAACGCGCAGGAACTGCTTTCTTCGCGTGTCATATCCGGTTGGGACACGCACCCGACGTTCTTATCGGACACGGAGCTGCTGGGTGCGCGCCCGCCGCGACCGCCTCATTATTCGCGCGACGCGTCGGCGTGCGCGTATCGCGCGCGTCCATCGCGCGTCTAACGCGCGCACGCTCCAGATCCAAGCCCGTCGTTGCTCCTTTTCCCTTCGTTTCTTTTTTCTTCAGCGTCCGTCCCTCCTTCTCGCCCTCGACTCCACGTCGTCCCCGTCTCCACAGAGCTCGGCTTCGACGACAAGAAGAACGGCGCACACGCACACATGACGGACGGCAACACGCTCCCACAGGCCGCGGGCGTGAGCGCGGAACTGATGAAGATGCAGTGGCAAATCGACGGAGGGAAGCACGCCCCCGGCGGCGGCGTGGGCGTCGCCCTGAACGGCGCCACCGCGGACAGTCTCGGCGACGACGAGAAGATCCGCCGCGCGTGCGCGACCGCGGCCGCAGTGCAGGGCGCGATCGCGGAAGGTGCCGCGTTTGACATGGGCGGTGCGGGTAAGGAAGTCTTCACCGCGGTCTTGACGTCGACGGTGATCCAGAACAAAACCGCCGGAGACGCCGACAAAGCGAACGCGAAGAAGAAGAACGACAACAACAAACGCGCGCGCGCGGGGAAGAACGCGAACCCGAGCGAGGGAACGAAGAAGAGCAAGATCGGCGCGAACGGCGTCGGGCTGCTGTCGTCGGATAACCACAGCAGCGTCAGCGCGACGAGCAAGCCCACGCCCGGGACGGACGACGCGGATGACCTCGTGAACATCCACGACCTGCAGTTCGTGTGCGACGCGATCCCGCCAAACACCCCGGACGGGAAACAACGCTCGTCGCAGTACCGCGGCGTGACGAAGCACAAGCGGAGCGGACGATGGGAGGCGCACATCTGGGTGAAAGAGACCGGGAAACAGATGTACTTGGGGGGATACGACACAGAGGAGCACGCCGCGGAGGCGTACGACGTCGCGGCGATGAAATGCAAGGGCGGCGCGGGGAACAACGGCACGAGGAAAGTGCGATTGAATTTTCCCGCGGCGAAGTACGCGGAGCTGAGCTCGTTCATGGCGTCCGTCAGCCTGGAGGAGCTCGTGATGGCGATTCGCAGGCAGAGTCAAGGGTTCGCGCGCGGGTCTTCGGGGTTCCGAGGCGTCACGCACCACCCGAACGGGCGATGGGAGGCGCGAATCGGCATGCCCGGGTCGAAGCACATCTACCTCGGCTTGTACAACGAAGAAGCTGCGGCCGCGCGAGCGTACGACCGCGCGCTGGTTCGACTGCGAGGCCCTGGCGCTGCGACCAACTACGCTTTGGTTTTCTACAAGACCGAGCTCAAGGCGTTCGAGATGGACAAGTCCACGGAAAAGCTACACGCGTCGACGACGGCATCTGCGGCGACGAAGGGTGGCAAAGGGAAAGCAGCCGTGGCCGCTCCCCCCGGCAAGGTGAAATGTTAGTCGGCTACTTCTCTTCCCAGGCTAAGGGTACGATTCCCCTGTTTCTACGGTTGAATGACTCCCTCTTTTATCATTTTTGATACCACGTCCGCGAACTTGTGCACAGGGAACCCCATGACGTTGAAGTAACACCCGGAGATCGAACTCACGAAAGCTCCCGCGGGACCTTGGATCCCTGCGAAACGAACGAACGAAACGCGAGACGCGGACAAGTAAGTGATGCACGAAGTGTTCGTAGAAAACCTTCAGCACGATGTGTTTTGATGAAGGAAAGATGTGTAGACGAATAGAAACCCCCGCGCGCACCGTATCCACCCGCTTTATCGAACGGCTCGCCCGTTTTGATGTACGCCGCGATCTCAGCCTCGCCCAGTGGCGCGAACGTCACCTTCGTCGTCTCGCTGAACGTTTTCACGAGACGTTCGCCGCCGCCGCCGTTGTTCGGGAAAATGACCCCGACGCCGGTGTGGACCTGATGAGTGATCCCCTGGAGCGACAGGAGCATCTTCATCGCCTCGTTAGCGTCCTTGGGTTTCTCGAGTATCGCGCCGTCGGGGCCTTCCACGACGGTGTCCGCGCCGATGACCACGAACGGCGCGGGCTTCTCCTTCTCCAACCGCGTCGCGACCTCCATCGCTTTGTGCGTCGCCGTCGCGGAGGCGTATTCGGCGCCACCGGTGAACGTGGATTTATCCAGATCTTCGTCGAAATTGGAAACGACGACGTCGAACTTCAACCCCTGCGCGTCGGAGAAGCAGAGCTTCAGCAATTTGACAATCCAACACGACGAATCCGACGAGAAAGAAGGCACCGCGTCTCGCGACTCACCAGGTTACCGAGGATCTCTTTCCGGCGCGGCGACGCCGACGCGAGGATGAGGCGTCTCGCGCACAGCGCTTCGGCGTGCTGCAGTATCATATTACTTCGCGCGACGTGCGGCTGCGCACGCGGGAGTGCGTCTCTCGCTCCCGCGTCACTGCCAAAAACAACACCTCTGCCTCTCGTGATTTCCGCGGCCGACTCCGAAATCAGCTCGTGAGTGGTGGAGGCGCAGCCACAGATCGTCATTACGTGTGCGCACGCGGCCAGAAGCGTGGGATCGAAGCTCCGATTTCTACCGGACTTCATCAGGTGTACGCGAGGCGAAAGTCGCTACGCACACGCGATCCGCGAGCGAGCTCGAGGAGAAGCGACGAGACGCCAGCAGGCGTAACCCTAAAACACCGCGGCACAGATGGATCCCAACCAGCAGATGCAGGGCATCTCGCCTGAGGACGAGAAGCGCATGGCGACGATGATCGAGGGGATGCAAACCCGCGATAGTCTACGTATGTACAACAACCTCGTGGAGAAATGCTTCGACACGTGCGTGCAGAGCTTCAGGCGAAAGACGCTCGAGAAAGACGAGGAGAGGGTGCGTGCCTTTCTCGATCGACCACGTACGCAGATCTCCTTTCCAAATCTTCGCTGACGCCCCCGCCCTGCCCGCGTCTTCGCAGTGTGTTAGCAAGTGCTGCGAGAAATTCTTGAAGCACTCGTCCCGCGTGAGCATGCGCTTCGCGGAGCTCAACCAGGTGACGCAGCCGCCTGGTCATTGAGCCTATTCTTTACGCTTAGAGAGGAGAACTCTTATTAATAATCAGTGACGGAGTTAGGATCGATCGTCTCGCTCACACGCACACCTCCGCGAGCGCGTCGAAGTAGTTGGGGAACGTTTTCTTCGTGCACGTGGGGTCGTTGATAGTCACCCCGACACCCCCGCACGCGGCCAAGGAGAAAGCCATGGCCATGCGGTGATCGTCGTACGTGTCGACGTCGATGCCCTCGTTGATCTTCCCGCTCGCCGGAGGCGTGATGACGCAGTAGTCCTCACCCTCGAACACGTCGCACCCGAGCTTCCTCAACTCCGTGCAGATCGCGATCATCCGTTCGGTCTCCTTAACCCTCCAGCTCGCGACGTCGCGGATGGTAGTGACGCCGTCCGCGTACAGCGCCGCGACCGCGAGCGTCATCGCCGCGTCCGGCATCGCGTTCATGTTCACGTCGATCGCTTTCAACTTCCCGCCCGGTCCCGTGACCGTGACGTCGTTCTTGCCCCACTCTACCTTCGCGCCCATCAAACCCATCGTGTCCGCGAACTTCGTGTCACCCTGCAAGCTATCCGTGCCGCACCCGATGACCTTCACCTTCCCGCCCGTGATCGTCGCGCCGGCGAGAAAGTACGACGCCGAGGACGCGTCTCCTTCGACGAACGCCTCTCCCGGGGATTTGTACGTCTGACCGCCCTTCACGACGAAGCGCTGCATATCGTCGAAGACGCCGACCTCGACGCCGAAGCGCTCCATGAGCTTGACCGTCATGTCGATGTACGGCTTCGAGACGAGGATGTCCGTGATCACGATCTCGATGTCGCCCGTCGACAGCGGCGCGGACATCAGGAGCGCGGTGAGGTACTGGCTGCTCACGGAGCCCTTGAGCTCGACGCGGCCGCCGGGGAGGCCGTTCGCGACGACCTTGACGGGGGGGCAGCCCGTGCCCATCGTGCACTCCGCGTCGACGCCGAGCTGCTTGAGTCCGTCGACGAGATCTTCGATCGGACGCTCTCGCATGCGTTCGACGCCGTCGAGGATGAAGGTTCCGTCGCCGGCGGCGGCGACGGCCGCGGTGAGGGGCCTCATCGCGGTCCCCGCGTTCCCGAGGAAGAGCTCCGCGCCCTTCACCGGGATCTTCCCGGCGCAGCCTTCGATCTCGAGGATGTTGTTCGCGCGATCTTCCGTGATCTCGAGTCCGAGCTGCTTCAGCGCGTCGACCATGTATCGGATGTCGTCGCTGTCGAGGAGGTTCAGGACTTTCGTCTTACCCTCCGCGAGCGCGGAGAGGAGGAGGATGCGGTTGGACATGGACTTGGACCCGGGGAGGGTGACCGTGCCTTCGATCTTCTTGATGGGCTCGAGGTAGAGCTTCTCGAGCGTGCCCGCAGACGCCTTGACGGACACGGATCGCGTCGCGGCACGGCGCGTGGTGCGCTTGCGGTGCTTGAGAGCAGCGGCGGCGGTTGGCGCGATGGCCGATTGCGAAGCGACGGCGCTCATGTTGATTGGCGGCGTTGGTTAGCGGTCACGCGGTGATTCGCCGGTGGGGGACTCAAGCCACGCCGTCAGAGGCTGACGGGGTCGAGTGTCGTCCGTGTGGCGCGCACGCGAACTCTGAGGTGAGAGTGCAGGGTAGGGAGGCTGACGGTCGATCGAACGGCTCGAGGGTGAGACGCTCACTTTTTTCGCCAGCCGTCATCCACACTCGGAACTCGGAGATCCGTCCTGGTCGGCGGAAAGCGGCTCGGGCCCGAATTTCACGGAGCGGAAACTGAGGAATTCGACGAAGCGGGACTTTTTGACGGTTCACAGACCGTCGATCGATGATTTTTGTTTGATTTTCGGAAAAATCATTTTTTCAAGGACCGGAGCGGAGAACTGGACTGGACGGGAGACGAAACCGACGACCAGAGAACGAGAAGGAGAGAAATCCCACGACTGGCATGGTCTCACGAAAACGTCATAGTCTTGGCGACGAACGAAACTTTGCCAGGGGGAGTGAAAACCGAGAAGCTTGTCCAGCGAACCTGCTTTTTTCACTCAAACACACGCGCGGAGTCACGGGAGCACACCCGCAGCGACAAACACTGCTCAAAACCTTGCTTAAAACACGCGCTCGCGAGGAAAACGTCGACCTCGACAGAACGCAAGGAGCGCGTTTTTCCGTCACGAGCGGTGTATATTCCGCGCGGAAATTGGAAGTTACCGACGGAGTTGATGCAAACCGATCATCGACCCGCAAGATAATTTAATCAAGCGCAAGACTCGCCGGCGGCATGCCGAAAAATGTTCTCACTGAAGATGTACACGATCTTTCAGGCTTTTCGGAGGTGAAAGCGAATCATGAACTGAAGAAAATGAGAAACTTGAAACCAAAAAAGCGACGTGCGGGCAATGAAGACAAAGAAAAAAGTCGCGAACGGCGGTAAAATATTGAGGCATCTTGTGTGCATCTTATCAGATGGGGTAAAGTGCATATTTCATGAGCGAAACAAACATAACTTATGAATATGAAAAGACTGCAAGCAAAAAAAACTCGTAAGCACGATTTGAAACACAAATATCCTAAAGCGATCGCATATATCAACCACAGCGAGCGTTGAGGGATATTCCGTGCAAACCGTGCGACGTAAAACACGTTGGCGCATTGTTCCGTCGAATAAGAACGCTTCATAGCTCTAATCACGCAATTTGGTGGATGTCTCGAACAAAGTGTCGTTGAACAGGGAGATTCCGATTTGCACCATAATTTGTGTATTTGAGAAGTTATCTCACCGAAAGGGAATGTGAAATTGTGCGTGGAGATCGACTCTGTACACATGGGTCGTTTGGCATAATTTGGCCGGTGTAAATGATTCGCGACGGCAACGCGGCGAGTATTTCGGAATCGGTGAAGTGGAATTAATGTTTTTGAGCATCTTAGATGTGAAGTGGTGCGATTATTGCGCTTATCTTTTGATTTCGATGTGATTTTTTTTCTTACTTTTGCGCAGATGGACCATGCGATGTGTATTGAAAAGACTGGACCCTGTTTTGCGTTCTTAACTCGGCTTCTTAACTCGGCGTTTCGTTTTCATGATTGTGTCAGAGGTTTGTCGGTGACTCTTTCTTTACCTTCTTTCCCTTTACTGAAATGGATAAATAAGTGGGAACCTACCGCGCGCGCCCTTTTGTGAGAGAATGTGTGAATAAGTTGATACTGTTACGCCGATGAGTGAGTAAATAAATACGGTTTCACTTCAGCGACGAGTCAGTAAGTTAGTAAGCAAATACTGTTTCGCTTCAGGGACGAGTAGTTAAATAAGTAAATAAATACTATTTGTCGCGGTTTGAGGTCGCACATAGGTAGTAGGTACTTGCGTCTCGACGAGAAAGAAGGTAACATGATGAAATATTTGACTTTCAATAGACAAGAACTGTGAATGTGCAACTGTTTCGTGGAAAGAAGTTATGTCCCTCTCCTCCGTAAATTTTGATCTTCAAGGTCTCGCTCGCTCCGTTAAAAAAATACTTGGGAATCCAGTGAAAGCGTGGGGTTAAGGTACAGTACCCGGAAATCAAGGGTTAAAATTAACGATTTATTATAAATACTTTCGTTCCGCGGTCAATTGAATGATAGAAGGCATTCGGGTTCAGACGTTCGATGAAAACGTGCTTCAGCACCCTATGAAAAATAGCTCTTTACGTGATAATCGTTCCGGAAGACGAAAAATAAAAGCGTAGGTGAAGCGTTTGTATCTTCGTTCAAGAGCTAGTGTTCAACCAAGCAAAACCTCTACAGGCGGTGACTCGTGCCTCGACCCCCTCCCTTCACTCGTCCTCGGGTGTCTTGTCGTCCGCTTCGCTCTTGATGCTGTTCAGCGCCTTCTTCGTCGCCTTCTCGAACTCCTCGACCTGTTGCACGACGTGCGTCGCGCTGACGCGCATCTTCAAAGCGAACGTGCTCATCTTCGCGTCCTGCACCGGGAGACGAGAAGAGAAAGAAAATCAGAACCGTGTGCGGAGTCGGTCGTGAGATCGAAGCGAACGAACGCGTCGGGAGCGAGCGGCTTAGCGACGTACCTCGCCGGCGACGGCGTTTTTGCACGGGAACGATAAACCTTTCCCTCCTTCCTGTTTCGTAAACGTCTGCCCCTTCCACATCGCCGCGTTTAAGATCAGCCTGTAGTTACCCTTCGCGCGCATGATCATCCGAGCGCCGCCGGTCTTGGTCAAATTCACCCGCAACTCCCCCCGTCCTCGCTCCTTCCACGACGGCGCCTTGCCCTCCTCGGTTGTGAACTCGTACAGCGCGCCCTCGGTCGTGAAGATGCAGTCCTCGTCCTCCTCCCCGGTCGTGACCTCCTCCTCTTTCAGGGAAATAACCGGCTTCGTCTCCGCGGGGGCGCTCTCGGGGGTGACGTCGTCGCCGTTTTCGTCCGTCGTCGCCGCCGCCGGCTTCGCGCCGAACAGCTGGACCGGCTTGTCGCTGTCGCCGAACACCTTCGACAGCGACGGGAATCCACCCTCGGTCGAGGCACTTTTAGCGAAGCCGCCGAAGCCGCCGCCTCCGCCGCCGAAACCGCCGAAGCCGCCGCCCCCCTCGCCTGGCTTGGAAGCACCGAAGCCCCCGAAGCCTCCGAATCCAGCGCTGGCTCCGCCGCCGAACAGCGACGACGTCGACGGCTTCTCCTCCTTCTTGTCCGCGTCGGAGTCCTTGGGTTCGTCGTCCGACTTTACCGTCTCATCCTTCGCGCCGTCCACCTTCGCGTCCTCCGTGGCTGGTTTCTTCGCGTCCACCTCCTCAGCAATAGCATCTTCCTCGCGCGCGCGTTTTGATCCCACCGCGGTGTCTTCTTTCTCGGCCGCCATCTCGCACGTCCCTGTCCGTGTCCGCTCGCGTGATCTGGCTTGGCTGAGCGTGTGCCCACACAGTTTGGTTCAAACAATCAAACGATTTTTCATCGATTTTTTTCCACCCGCCATTCATGCATTCGGCTGCATCCCCCAGCGCGTTTCGCCGACCATCCCATCCATCGTTTCGAGTCGTCACTTCTTCCAGCGCGCGCACGCCTCAGATGGGGCTCGACGTCGAGGGAGAGGTGAAACAGCTCGTCGAGGAGATCAAGCGGCTCGGCGGGAACGTGGACGGAAAGACCACGGTGCGCGCGGCGACCGCCTGCGTCGCGACACTCGCGCGGCGCCGTCGTTCCTGTCGGCCATTCCAGTCGTTGAACGACATCTCTTGTTATTTCAACGCGCGGCGCTGAGTTTCGTCGTTCGTCCGTCCCAACTCGACGCAGGTGAAGTTCGGGGTGCTGTTCGCGGACGACCGCTGCGCGAACATCTTCGAGGCGCTGGTCGGAACCCTTCGAGCTGCGAAGAAGAGGAAAGTCATCCACTTCGATGGGGAGATGCTCCTGCAGGGCGCGCACGACCACGTCGACGTCGTCCTCCTGCAAGAGTGAGTGAGATTCGCGGGTGGATGGATGGCAAATTTCTACGTTCTTCAATAGCTTCCCTAGTAGTCTACGTTGTCGCCTCGCTCATCAGAGACCTAACAGCCGCCGGTAATTCTTCCCCGGCTTGCAAACGATGAAATCCTCCAGATCGTCGTACTCCCGGCTCGTCCCTCCGCGCTTGCCCTCGGCCTCTTTCAGGGCTTCGACGTATGGGTTCCTGTCGCGTTTTCGCCTCCGACGCTTCTTCGCGTTTTTCGTCCCGTTCACGGCGCCGTCCGCGTGCGCTGTCGCCGACTTGACGCCGCCTTGCTCGACCGCCGCGCCGCCGCCGACGACCCACTCGTCCGCCCAGCTCATCCTCGCCGCGAGCTCGTCCCGCGTGTGCATCACCTCCTCGAGGTACGCCCCGCCCTTGCCCTTGTCGACGAACGAGTCCAAGCCCTTCACGGACTCCGTCGGGCGGCCGTGTTTGTCCAGCGAGAGCCGCTCCGTCATCCGCGCGCTCTCGAAGAACAGCTCCGCGCGCCACGGGCGCAGGATTTCCATCACGTGCGACGGAAGGACCGAGTGCCGCATCAAGAGTTCGATCGACTTTTGCAACCGCGCGCCCGCGGATATCACCTCCGCGAGCTCGTCCGAGTCCTGAGGCTGGGCGTAGACCGCGTCTAAACAGAGCCTCGCGGTCTTGACCGCGAGGACGAGGAACCCGGGCATCCCTTTCTTCGCGTCCGCGGCATCGCTTTTCGCTTTTGTGAACTTCAGCGCGGCGTCCAACGTCTTCTGCAACGCGACCGACGCGTCCGATATCGCGTCCAAGTGAGACGCGAGCGAGTACGTCTTCGCGAGCGCGATCAGATCCCTCTCGATCGTGCTCACGAGCACGGTGCACGCGTCGAGGAGCTTGCCCTTTCCAAGGTGCGGCGACGCGTCGAATAGAATGTCTGCCAGCGAGCTCACGTGGTCGGACGCGGTGTCCACGCGTTGGTAATGATCGACGATGATCTCCGTCGCGTCCGTCGCGAGCGAAGGCGCCTTCATGACGTGGTCGTAGAACATCGCGTCCCTGAGCAGACTCATGGACGAGTCCACGACGAACGCGGCGTCGCGCGAGTGCTCGCTGCCGCTCGCGCGCATCAGGGTCCTCGTCACGCGAAGCATCCCGCGCGCGATGTCCACGTTAACGCCCCCCAACCCAGACGTGGAAACTAAATCGTGAAGCGCGAGAGAAAACATCGCGGCGACGCCGCACGCGGGGAAGTGCCTCCCCGCCCGTCCCGCGGCCGTGAACGAGTTCGACGCCATCGCGGGCTGCGCGCGCTTCGCGACCGCCTGCGCGGCGGCGACTCTCTCCTGTTCGTTCGTGACGCGAGACGCGAGTGAATGCGCAGAGTTGACGTCCCCGGCGGCGGTCGCGATCGAGACGCACGCGCTCAGGAGTTGCAACGCCGTCGGCGTCTGCGCGGACGCGACGCGCGATGACCTCCAATCGCGCCACGCCGTCATCGCGTGCGTCGCGCACGTCACGACGTTCTCGCTCGCGTTATCTTCCTCCGCGTGGAAATTAGAAGGCGAGGTCGACTCCCGGACGCACGACGCCGCGGTCTCGAACACGTGGGCGCGGTGTTCGCTCGCGAGTTCTTCCGCTTTCAGGTCCAACAGCTTCGCGGCGCCGCTCAGCGTGACGCGGCACGCGGTCGCGGTGGACGCGTCGTTCAGCTTGAAATCCGCGGACGCGCTCGCGACACTCTGCATCGCCCGATGCGCGTCCAAAAGAAACGCGCGGTAGCTCTTCAGATCGCTCGGCGTCGTCTTCTCTTCGTTCGACTTCGAGACGGTCTCGAGACATTTCTCCGCGCTCGAAGGGAACCGAACCGACTCGTCGAGCATAATCTCCACGACCGACCGAAGAGCCGAGCAGCACGTTCGATTCTGTTTCAAACCATCGCGCGTGCCCTTGACGAGCCCGTCGATGAGCTGAAGCACGTCGCGCGTGAACGCCACGGCGGCGTCCGCCGTCGTCCGCGTCTCCGCGAGATGCAAACGCGCCACCGCCGGGAGCCTCTTCGCGAACGCGCTCGCGTCGCCATCCTCCGCGTTCGCGAGCTTCTCTACCGCTTCGTTCGCGATAGACGCCGCGCGGGAGAGCACGCCGCGCTTCCACCGCGTAATCTCCGTCTTCTTCGTCGCGTTCGCGACCACTTCCGACGCGAGGTCGTGCGCGACACAGGTCACGAACTCGTCCCCGTGCTCAAACCCAGAGTCGAACGCGCCCACGGCGACGGAGACGTCCTTTTCCATCCTCAAGAGCTCGCTCGCGATGGATAAGCCGCACGCCGCGGTCGTTCCGCTCTCGTCGAGGCACGCGCGCGCGGTCGCGTTCAACGCTTCGCGGCAGGATGACGACGACGAGACGTGCACGACGCGCGTCAGCGCTCGCACGACGCGAGACGTCGCCCTCGGCGGCTTTCCTTTCGCGAGCGATGGCAGTTTCCGAACCAAGTCGAGCACGGCCGCCTCGTCGTCTTCGCCGAGAGACCAGCCGGCGCAGCTCTCGCTGATTCTCGCCAACGTCTCGCTCCACCTCGTGAACGACGCGCCGTCGTCGTGCGTCAGTCCGCGAGACGCGAGCCTCATCGCGGCGGCCGCGCATTCTCTCTTCGATCGAAACAAACACGGGAGCGTCTTCGTCGCGAGCGTCTGATCCTCGCGCGCGATCGCGCACTCGAGGAGGTCGATCGCCGCGCGTTCGTCGAGACCGTCTACGAACGCGTCCACGTCATCGATCGGCATCGCGCTCACGCACCCGGCGAGCGCGTCCACGGCGTCGCGGACCGTTCTCGAGGACGCCGCGGCCAGGGCGACGAACGCCGAGACGCGGCGGCTCCCGCCGTCCTTCTCCGCCGCCCTCGTCGTCGTCGCGAGCATCACGTCGCCGAGATTCTCGTGCCGCATGAACGCTCCGCGGAAGGTATCGTACGCCGCCGAAGATATCGACGCGGTAGGCGGGGCATCGCGCGTCACGGCCAACGCGCACGCGCACCAATTCGACGCCTGCGCGGACGCGGTCTTGTGATGGTGCGCCGGTCCTCCGTCGCCGCCGTGAAGTTTCTTACCGGCGAATCGCAGACACGCGCTCAGGACCGTTCGCGCGTTCTCGCCGTCCTCGTCCTCGCGCGCGCCCTTCGCGAGCCGTCGCTGCGCGAGCGCCTCCTCCTTCGCGGTGAGATCGCCCTCGAGCAAGTTGTCGAGAATCTCCCCGAGGAGGTGCGACGGCCACTCCGCGTCCAGGAGCTCCGCGGGCGAGAACGACTCGCTCATGACGGCCGCGCGCGCGGAGAGAGGTCGCGATCGATCGCTCACGACGACTCCGTGCGCGCGTGCATCGTGGCGTGGTACCCGCGCGGCTTCTGTTGCGCTCGTCCGTCGCCGAGTGTGGGAAATGGGCGAGCGAGCGCGGGAATATCGTTTTCTCGGGATTCGCGTCAGCCGACTAAGTTGAGGATTCATCGGGAATCTCAACCGCTTTCGCGTTTGAGAGGGTTGAAAAACACGTGAAATCGCGATCAAGCGTTACAACTAGTTGTACAGGCTGGTTATTTACAGGATTCGGTGCAGGGTGGTTAAAATCTGTCAGAGTTAGGTCAGAAATCTGTCGTTCCCCTCACGTGAAGGCGCTTTCGACGACGCGCGCTCGCACTTTCGCACGCGCCGACGCCGTCGACCGCACGCTCGACTCAAACTTTTTTCACCCCGAACGCCCTTTCGCGCTCGTGTTTGAGCCTCCCCCACCTTCACTCACGCTCACGAAGACATCATGTCTCAAGGTACGCGCGCGCAACCCCCCTCCGATCGGATTATCGCGCCGATTGACAATCTTGATTGTCTTTACGGACCGATATTTTATACGATCCGAGATCACTTCGACGCGCGCACGCGATCGCGCACGCGTTTCACGTCACGATGTCCGCCGCTTCCGTTTTCGTCCCCTCCGTCGCGTTCGCCGCGAAACCCTCCGCGAAGTTTCGCGCGAAAGTTCGCGGTCGCGCCGCTCCCGCGCGATCGACGACGATTCGCGCCGGAATCTTCGGAAAGAAAGATGCTGATCCTCCGCACGATCCCGACAACCCAGGTTTCGACACCCTCTGCTTGCACGCCGGGTACACCCCGATCGGGGATGAAGCGACGTACGGCTTAGGCCAAGGCGCTTCCCGCGGCGTGCCACTTTACCGCACCGCGCCGTACCAGGTACGCCCCCCGCGCCTCTTTCCCCCCGCGATTCGCGCGATCGTCAAAAAGTAACAAAAAGCGCGACCGTCGACGAATTCTGTAGTCTGACTCACCGCCCGACCCCCTCTCTTCCCCCCACCACCCCGACGTCGACGCGAAACAGT
>Ga0255756_1003426_pt1 | contig 15982 bp, 8 predicted proteins | sample 011ome_20_FD_179956 | JGI IMG/M metagenome (GOLD analysis project Ga0255756, IMG submission 179956) | Coastal salt marsh microbial communities from the Groves Creek Marsh, Skidaway Island, Georgia - 011509CT metaG (version 2) | ecosystem: Environmental > Aquatic > Marine > Intertidal zone > Salt...
GTTATCGTGGAAACGCACGTGCAATGTCAACAGTACGCGTTCGTTGCTCCGGAAGAGGTGATGTTTCGAACGAATCCTGTTTTTGAAAGCTCGTATCGATGGAATAGCAGTAGTGATAGTAACGAGTCATATTTAGCCGTCTCGCTCGTGGTTTCATTTCGAGGCGGTGAGATAGATGGTTCTTCTGAATCCATATTTCTCAGCGTAGACGCGTTTGCAAACGGTCAACCGCTTCGTCTCGCGACGACGCGAAATGTGCAGTTTGGTCAATCGTACTCTTTGCCGAGTATGAACGCGTTGAGTAAATTTATCCGCCTCGGTGACCATTGCTGTTTTGATGGATACGTTAAGTATTTTGCAATGTATAATACATCGTTGAGTACATCTAACGTGCAAGCGTTGCACCAGAGAAAGCTGAGAAAAAGAGTACCCGAAACGGTGCTCATAGATACGCCCGTTGTTTTTGATGTTGTCGCCGAGGACGACAATCATGAAAGGAGAGTGATTCAAGTCCTCGCAATTGATAAAGAGGAAATGTACGACACGTTTAAAGTCGAAATGATTACATCCCCGTCCATAGGACGCGTTGGCTCTTGCGACGAAGAGTCTCCTTCGTTGACTTATTGCGCTCACGCGACGTGTACGTTTTGCTATTATCCTCCACACAAGCTTCGCTCGGCGGTGACGGCATCGACAGCGACATTTATAGAGTTCCTCGCGCTTCCTTTCGATGCAAATGTAACGGAGTATCCTTTGTCGGCTATAGAATCAGCGAGAGTGCGCGTGACGGTCAATCTCTTACCTCCGCTCTTGGCGTGCGTTTTTCGAGAAGACGCCGCCGAGCGCGACGCCCAATCGTGTTCAACGAAAACAAACACCGTCGTGTTGAATGTCACGGAAGACGAGGAAACTGTTGTGCATGTATGCGTAAACGATACTCGAGTACACTCGAATATGCTCTCGTCAGGAAATATGGGAAATGTAAACGTTAACTTTATTCAATTTCCAACGAAGGGCGCGGCGTACTGGCAGGAATCGCAAAAATATGCGATAGAAGTAGACGGGCGCGTGTTCGCGTGCAGTACATTTTCGTATACACCGGTAAATAATTACCACGGGAGTGATATAGCCACCATTCGCGTCGTATCGACGAGCAACGAAAACGTAACGGCGACATTCACAAAGCAAATCATTTTTGACGTGATAAATATCGAGGATGCTAAAACCTTGGTCGCCGAGAGCGCGGATGTCTTTCCGGTTGTTGAATGGATGTCGCGAGTCGACTTGTCTCGTTCATTTACCGTATCGAACGCCGGAGTGGATTCAAATGCGTTTTTGGTGCGCGTATCAATCGTCTCTGGTTGCCAAAATCTAGTCTATCTAACGAATGATACCGCGTTGGACGCCGCCGCATCACTTCCGTTGCTGCGCGGCGACGGCGGAGGCGACTCGAAAGTTGAGTTTGAAGCGACGCCTACGGTGGCGAACGCGCTTTTAGAATCTATGGAATATCTGAACGTGTACAATAGATATGGTGATGATCTTGAGTACGTTAACGATACAGTTACCGTTCACATTTCCTCGGTGATGAGCTCGAAGAATCTCAAACCGTCCGAGACTTCAATTCGTTTGCGGGTGAAACCGCCTTCGATTGACTCGTATCGACTCGCGCTGACGGATGCGTTCCAGGGCGACGAGAATAAGGAAGTCGCTCGCGCGCGCTCCAAACTTTACGGAATACTCGCGGCATCGTGTTTACTCGCACTGCAGTTGGTCACTTTACAACGTCTCAAAAGCAAATCTTACGAGGATGATGATGATGCGAGCGTTTTTTGTATTTATTAAATCTAACTACTGAATTACCTGCGTCTTCTCATGCCGTTAATTTCCGCAAACAGCATTCGCGCTATATCTTCGTCCGATGGAGGTAAAACAGCAACCTGTTCCGTTTTCACGACGATCGGAACGGCTGTAGCAACCTTGGGCTTCATCCTCTCTTCTTTATCCATCTTTTGTTCCTCCTTCTTCGTCACCATACTTCGCCTTTTCTTCAGAGGCGTTCGTTTCTTTTTGACAATTTTCGACGCGTCAAACAACGGCGGACTGGTATTCGTCAAAGGCGTTTGTTTCGATCCCGGTCGAGGGAAACACGGCATCTTCGATCTCGGTTTCATCGTTAAACTCTTCGACTTTCTCTTTCTCGTTGTTGTCTTCGTCGCATTAACCTTGCCTTCTCGTTCCTCTTTCAATCGCTTCTCGTCTCGAATCAGCGCCTCTCGCGCGGTTTTCGATAACTTCTTACCGCCGTCCGCTTCGCCGAACAAAATTCGCGCGTTCGTTTTCCCGATCGTATCCATTCCCGTCGTCGCTTCTTTCAACTTTTCGTCGATATCTCTCATCGCCATACCTTTCTCGTTCCAAGCGGTCTCCTTCACCTCGCACGCGAATATCTCCCCTCTCTCTTTCACTTTCCTACCCACGCTCTCGGTCAACGGATCGTATTCCGGTATCTTCAATCCTAAATGTTTGCACATTTTGACTAAAATGTCGTCCGCTTTCGCGTGCAATTTCAGCGTCGCCTTGGCATCTTGCGACGTCCACTGCAAATTCACAACAACGCAGTGTTTTTTGGCCATTCTTGGCAGCGTACTCGCCGGTGGCACGCGTAACGACGACCCCACGACAACGCTCATCTTCGCCTCTCGCGACCATTCTCTCGCTTTCTCCAACGTCTCCTCGTCTAAACTCTCTCCAAACTGTACAATCGTATCCTTCAAATACCCGTCGCACTTGTCAACTTCGCACGTCCTCCCCGTGCGATGTCGATTCTTCCCGTGACTCGGCTTCGTACTCGTCACGTCAAAATCTCTCGTATATATTCTCTCGCAACTCGAACACCGCTCCTTATACACGCTTCCGTGTAACTCCGCAATCGCGTCCTCGGGAACCCCCGCTCTTTGATGTAACCCGTCGACATTTTGCGTCACGATTTTCGTCAAAACCTTCGCGTCGTACAACGCCTTACACGCCATGTGTGCCTTCGTCGGTTTCGTGTTTTCAAACTTTGGCATGGACACCGACTCGCCTTTCCTTTGCTTCGTCCAGACGCCGTTTGCGCCTCTGAAGTCTTTCGTAAGCGCGTCGTCGCAGAAGAACAAATAAAAGGATCGATCAGTAAAGCTTTAAGACGATTCAGACGCAGAGAGAGAGAGAAAGAAAGACGACCGAACTTGACACGCACACACGAAGAAGCGGATCGTCGCGCTTCCTCCTCCGCTCGATCGAAAATTTCAACCAATTAAATACGTACCTGGTATCTTTGCGCTCGTGGACACGCCCGCCCCGGTGTGCAACACGAACCGCAATCCCGCGTCTTCTCTCAGCAGTTTCATCACCACCGCGACGGCGTCGTCGATCTCCCTCTTCGAATCTTCTTTCTCCTCCGCGTGCTCTTCCCTCGATCGTTTCCGGTGCGCGCTCTTTTCCATCTTCGCGAGCAGTTGACGCACTTTCCCTTCGTGCGCGTCGAGGAGTGTCCTTTCCTCTCTCGTTCGCTCCATCGAAGGTTTCGCGATGACGTTTTTAATCTCTCTCTCTAATTTTTCACGTGATTCTCGTTTTTGCAACGCGGAGATGTGGTTGCGCTTCTTTATGGTTCGAGTACTCGAGGACGGATCCTCCGCGAGTTGTGCGCTTCCGCGTGCCGTCGCGTCCGTCATCTTGTGTGGAAATTTCTCCATTTTCCCCTACGAAACATTGAACACAGACACACATGCCACCTGTCCCGAACACCACGACGAAGAAGAAAGACGGGAAGAAAAGCTTTACGAAACCGCGCAGAAGAACCCCTCACAACGAGCAATCTTTACTCTGTTACGTCCAATCGCTGGTAAACGTGCCCCTCGTGATTGTCGAATTGCGAGACGATTCCGTCGTTCGAGGGACCGTCGTCGAGTGCGACGATTGCATGCACGTGACGTTGAAACGGTGCGAACGGGTCACCATCGACCGAGAAATTCGAGAATACGAGCACTTGTTCATAAAAAATAGAACGATACGAGGGATACACGTGCCGAAACGATACGAGACGTGCGAATTAATCGAGAAGAGAAGGGAGGAACAGTTTCAGGCGAGGACGTTTTACCAGAGGCAAGTGGTGCAAGGGACGAACGTCGGGAAAGGGAGGTTAGGGAAAGGAACGGATGGGGATGTCGAGCGGAGTAGTATAAACGAAAGTGAAGTATTAGATGAATAGATGAATCGATTTAGTAGGTTAGGTTTTTGTAGTTACATCATAGTTATACAGAGTAGTTGCGCGTCATCGTCCTTCTCGTCGTCATCTCGCAGCCGCTTGGGCGTTTCGAATGGATTCGACGGTTTCGATGACCTCTTCCAATCGCATGTATTCCGCAAAGTACGCCTCTTGTTTCGTGACTTTCTCGTCTTTGAGCTTTTGAATTTCAGCCAACTTTCCGTAGTCGTTCTCCGCGGCGACCATCTCCGCGTCGAGCTTTGAAATGTCTTCGTCGATCACCGCGATGGCTTTTTCGATTTTGGCGATGATTTTTGGCGCGTTTAACGCTTCTTTTTCCATCTCTCGAGTGAGGACTGGGCCGCACGGTTCCCCAGTTTCGGTGCTTGTGTTCACGCCATTATCGTCGATGGCGCAATTTTCGTCGTTGTTGATACCACCGTTTGCCTCTTGCTGTTGCGTCTCTCGTATGTACTCTCGCAGCTCCGTGTACGAGCCGCTCCAATCCGATATGCCGCCTTTACCGTCAAAGACGAAAATGTGGTCGGCAACCGTGTTCACGAACGCGCGGTCGTGACTAACGATTAACACGCACCCGTCGAAATCAACCAATAACTGTTCCAACACCTCAATCGTATCTAGATCTAAATCGTTCGTCGGTTCGTCCAAGATTAAAAAGTTTGGTCGTTTTGCCAAGACGGTTAACAACTGTAATCGACGCTGTTCGCCACCGGAAAGCATACCAATCGGCGTGGCTTGTTTAGAACCACCAAAGTTGAACTTTTCCAGCAACGCTCGCGCGCTTAAATTGGAATCTTGAAATCCACTGTATCCCATGGCTTTGACGTCGGCGTCGACTTCGGTGACGTAGTCGAACACGCGCTGCTCGTCGTCGGCAAACTCTGCGGTTTGGGAGTAGTACCCGAACCGTATGGTTTCGCCAACGTTCACGAATCCGTCGTCTAACGGGATTTCGCCTAATAAAGCCTTAATAAAAGTCGTTTTACCGGCACCGTTCGGTCCAACAATCCCGATTTTTTCCTTCTTTGAAAACGCGTAGGTGAATCCGTCTAAAATGACCTTCTCGTTGGAAAATTTCAACATCGCGTTGTCGAACTCAACGACAACGTCGCCCATTCGCGTCGATTTTACATCCGTACTAATATCTAACGTTTTTCCTTTCGTCCCTTTTTCCGAGGCGCGTTGACTCAAGGAATAAAACCTTTCAATTCTCGCTTTTTCTTTCGTCGATCGCGCTTTCGGCTGCCTTCGCATCCACTCGGCTTCTTTTCGTAAGGTGTTTTTCGCGCTCGCTAAATCTTTCGCCTCCGCTTGCCATCTCCTTTCTCGGCCTTCTAAATAAGAGGAATACCCGCCTGATCCGTGTTGATGACCACCACCGAACCCGTCCAACTCCAAAATGTTCGTGGACACGTTATCGATAAACTGTCTGTCGTGCGAGACGACGAGCGCGGCCATTTTTTTATTTTCCCTCACAGCAGTTTCCAAAAACTCGACGCCTTCTACGGACAAATGATTCGTCGGTTCATCTAAAATCAAAACATCCGGCGATTCAATCAACGCCGCGGCTAACGCCAACCGTTTCTTCTCGCCGATCGATAACTTCTCCGTGGTTTTCTGAAAAAACTCTTGTCCTAATCCGAATTTCTTCAGCGTTTCTTTCACTCGCCTCTCCGCGTCCCAGGCGTTCGCCGCGTCCATCTCTTCCAAGACTTTCGTTAATTCACCGCTGTGTACTTCCTCGTTACTTCCTTCGCTATTATTCGTAATCTCCTCGTATCTTTTCAACAAGTTCGTCAGGGGCGTATTCGCGGCGTATAACGCTTCCAACACCGTCATCGACCCTTGAAACTCCGGTTCTTGTTCGACCAACACGAACGTCGAGTTCTTCCTCCGCCACATCTCGCCTTGAAACTGTTCCTCTTTCCCTCCGATGACTTCTAACAAAGTCGACTTCCCCGATCCGTTCGGTCCGACCACGGCGAATTTTTGCCCTTCCGAGAGGCTAAAGTCCAAGCCATCGAATTGATATCTTTCCCCGTCGTGCGTCTTCTTCAACTGTCTCGCTTCCACGACGCAGTTTTTATTCTTCGCCGAGAATTCATCTTTCGCTTCGTTCTTGTTTTTCCACGTCTCCGAGCCTCGGCCGTTTCGGTGGTGACTGTTGTTGTTGTTCTTCTTCCCGCCGCTCTCCCCACCATCGTTGGCGGCAAAAGTTCTCGTCGTCATCAGTCGGCCTCGTCCTCGTCTCAAAGTCCTCCTTCCTCTGGCACACAACGCATCGTTTAAAAAAGGAGTCTTCGTTTTCGCGCTCATCCCCGCCTTCTTCAAAACCACAACGTTTCGAGAGGAGGAGGAGGAGGAAGCGCAGGAAGCGCAGGATAAAAACGCGCGCATATATCTTTTCTCTCTCTTTTAACGAGAGTCAAGAAAAGTCCCCCGAGAAGCGAGTGTGTGTCCTTTTTTCTTGTTTCTTCTCATTTAGGGTTTAGTCTTTAATTTTAGGGTTGGCTGCCAGCAATTTTTTAATTGGTCGCCATTTTTATCATCGCAAGGGTCACATTACGTGAGAAAGAAAGAGACGCGGAAAAGAGCGCGCGCGCTCTCGTTGTTGTTATCATCGCATCTTTAAAAGAAGAAGGAAAAAGAAGAGGATTTGAGGAACGCGACGACGAGAACATTTTCGCATTTATTTACTATATATATAGAGAGAGAGAAAGAGAGAGAGATTTACACAACACACGATGAGCAGCAGCAGACGAAAATCACGTCCCCCGAAGCGAGTGCATTTTGAACTCGCCGAAATCGCCGCGCAACACATCATCAGGGAAAGAGAACAGGAATTAAAAAGGAGGAGAGAGGAGCAGAAATCGTTGATGTCGGTGACATCGTTTAACGACGCCGTCGTCGCGGCTGTTGCTAAAGGGTGGGACGCCGCCGCCGAAGTCGAAACCGTCGAGGATGATTTGAGGAAAAAGGCAAAGGTGGTAAAGGTGAGGCTTTTGGAAGGAGGAGGAACCGCGAAGGGGGAGGAGGAGGAAGAAGAGAAGGAGGATTCTTCGGACCGATTTTGCGCGTTCGTGGAAGGAGGGAAGTGCACGACGGCGTTGCTCGAGAGAGCGGGGAAAGGAGGAGGGATGAAAGATGAGAACAAACGTTTGTGCAAGTTTCCGAAAGATTTTCTTCGATTGAGAGAGGAAGAGGACGAGGCGAACGAGGAGATAACGGAGGAAGAGAGACGGGTGTCAATGAAGGCGTACGCGAGGAAACGATGCTGCAAGAGCTGTTATAACGCGTTGTATCGGTCGATGCGGAAGGAGTTGCAAATGGGGAGTAATAAGGATGAGATGTTGTTGGACAATCCTAGCGATGAAATAGTAATAGCACAACAACAACAACGGAAGCCGAGCGTGAAGGATAAAGTGTTTGCGCCGACGAGGACGTATTTTTGCTCGCGGTGCAATTTGGAGTGCTCGAGCCGGTATCACTTGAGAACGCACGAACGAACGCACACGGGGGACCGACCGTACGGGTGCAACGTGTGCGGGAGGAGATTCAATCGACCGTACGAGTGGAAAGTGCACGTGTTGAAGCACGCGACGAACGGGCGTCACAAGGAAGTCGCGCGAGCGTTCGAACAGAACCTCGAGTTAGGCATGGAAAAAGTAAACGGAGATCCCGGGGTTCAATCGTTGAGACCCCCGCTCCCGCAACGATACTTCGACATCGATAAACCACCACCGAAAGATGACGCCAACAGACCGTTTCAGTGTGCGATCTGTTTCAAAGCCTTCGCGACTAATTTCATCCTAACCGCGCATTTAAAGACGCACTTGAACGCGCGACACGTTTGCGACATGTGCGACGCGTCGTACACGAGAAAGTTCAAGCTGCAAGCGCATCGCGAGAAAGTCCACGGCGTCTCCTCGCACGAAGAGAGTGATCGAAATACAGACGGAGAAAAAGAAAGTGAAAGTGATTCTCAATCGTAAAAGTTTCCAAGTATGCGTAGTCTTCTTAGTCGCGTTTAATTCGAATCATACTACCTCATTTTGAACGTGACATTTTCCGCATCCAGAGAGAGGGGCATTCGTCGCCTTGCTTTTCCTCACAACAAAATGTCACCATCACCTCTCTCGTCGAACCTTCATCTTCTCCGCGTCGCTTCGTCCTCGCTCGCATCATCTTCTCGCCGTCGTCGTCGTAAAAGTCGTCTTACTTTCGACGGAAGTAAAGTAAAGAGCAGCAATAAAGAAGAAGACGACATCATAAACGACGACATCCTCGACGCGTACAAAATCCCATCCACGACAGTCGTAACGCTTCCCGGGAACGACGAAATCGAGATACGCTTACTCGACCCGTACACCATCGCCATCACCCCGTACGAGAACAGAGAGGAAGGCTTATCTCGATTACTGATGTACATCGAAGGTGAGAACGAATCTAAGGAGCGTTACCCGCCGACGCAACCGCTGACGATGCGATACGCGTTGGATTCGGATGGAGAGATTTTAGGCAAGACGATGGAACTGTACCTCGGGCCTCGCGTGAACCCGGAAACCAACCCGGCGGCGAAAACGACCGAGAACACAAAAACAATCTCTGCGAAAGTTGCCGGTGGTGAGTTAATCGCGGTGATGCCTTTAGTCGGGATGGCAACGGAAGATGCGGTGCGAAGATGTCGAGATATCATCGCCGAGGAAGTCGAAAAGACGAAAGCGTTCGAGCTCGACGGCGCCGGGTTTCGAGTGAGCACGTTCGGACCGATGTATTCCTTGAGACCGAGAGATAACGAAGTGAGCGTGAAAGTCACGCCGAAGACAAAGGAGTCGTCGAAATAGCGAGAACGTATATTTAATGCTCGTTTAATACTAAAAAGCGCCTAGTGGTAGAGTAGATGTCTCGTTTGCGCTCTCGTTTCTCTTTCTCTTTGCTCTCGTCGTGAGAGTCTCAAACGTGTCCAAAATTGCCTCACATTTCCCCAAACGAATTAAGAAATACCACGCTGATACTGCATCAAAACAGACTCGAAGACACGCGCTCTCGCGAGAAGAACGCCAGTTAAAGCTCTCGCTTTCCTTTTTCTCGAGTTGAAGCGCTGCAGAGAGTAAGAGAGATTACGCAGAAAAAGAACCAATTCAGGCCGCCAAATTGGAAACGAACGCAAAGACGAAACATGTTACTCTGCGCACTCTCCGGCTCTGAAATCACGAAACCGTGCGTCTCCCCATCGGGACACATCTTTGAACGCACTTTAATCGAAAAATACGTCAAAGAAACCGGAGAGAATCCAATCACCAAGCAACCTTTATCCGTGGAGGATTTGATTCCGATCGAGACTGATTTTGCCTCAAACGGCAGCGCAATCGCAATCAAACCGAGAGCGACGGCGCACGCGAGCATTCCGGGTTTACTGCAAACATTTCACGACGAATACGACGCGTTGATGTTAGAGTTGTTTGAAACCAGGAAACGGTTAGGGGAGTCGGAACGGGAGCTAGCGTCGATGGCGTATCAAGTGGACGCGGCGAATAGGACGGTGGCGAGGTTGGTGAAGGAGAGAGACGAGGCGAGGGCGATGATTGGTGGTGGTGGTGAGGCGAACGGGACGACGACGGTTCAGACGACGACGACGGGAAAGAAGAGAGAAGGAGGCGGCGACGCGGACGCGTTTGCGAAAAAAGCGAAGAATGCCATTCCGCGATCGATTTTGGACGCGATCGAGTCGACCAATAAAGAGTTGATGGCGGAGAGGAAAAAGAAGAAAACGCACGAGTCGTTGAAAACCAAAGAAGAGATTGGGAAGTTTAAGTTGCAAGACCCGGTGCCGGGGCATAAAGTGAATACGGCGATACATAACGTAGACGTGCTTCACGAGAAAAGCCTAATCGTGACGGCTGGCGCAGACGGAACGGCGGCTTTCTTCGACGCGGGCTTACAAAAATCGAGTTCGATAGCGACGGGTCACAAGAAGTGTTTAGACGCGAAGTTTTTGGTAGGAGCGGACAAAAGTGGTGGCATAGTTGCCACTTGTGGTGCTGATAACACCGTGAAAGTGTGGAAGGCAGAAAAGAACATCTCCACGTACGATGAACACACGCAAGATGTCGTTTCCGTCGCCTCGCACGTCGCCGGCGCCTTCTTCGTCTCCGCCTCCGCCGACGCCAGTTGGCACTTCCACGACGTCGAATCCGCCTCGACTGTATACCAAGCCACCAACGACGATCCGAAAGACAAATACACTTCCATTAACATTCACCCGGACGGCATGTTTCTCGCCGCTTTGACGCAATCCGGCGCGGTACAACTCTGGGACGCCAGATCGTGTGCTTTACAACAAACCTTTTCCAACGGCGGTAAAAACGCTGCCAAATCGTGCTCGTTTAGCGAGAACGGCTACTTCTTCGCCGTCTCTGGCGACGAAGGGTGTAAGATATGGGATTTGCGTAAGAACACGGTCGCGCACGATTTCGGGAAAGAAAAATGCGAAGGCGTCGCGTTCGACAAGAGCGGCAAATACGTCGCCTATTGCGCCGGGAAAACCGCCAAAGTGTACAACGTCAAAGGCGAGTGGGACATCGTCCAAACCTTCGAGAGTAAGAGTAAAAAAGGAAATCTTTGCGTGCAGTTTTTGAAAGACGCCGGTGGTGTCGTTGTCGGTGGTGGTGATCACAATCTTCGCGTCTTTCAATAATACTATTATTATTCGCAAAAATCTCAGAGAGAAAAAAGCAGTTCAATCAAAATCACATCTGTCTACTAGAAAAGTAATTTATAAGTATGTTATTATACAAACATTCACCGTGTTACAACATTTCTGACTAAAACGCGTTTAAACACGGTTCGTGGTGACTATCGCTTTTTGCTAATCGTTCTGTTTTTCTAGAGTAGTTCTATCATCATCTCTGCGTCGTCTCTCTTTCATCAATCTTTTTCCCTCCTTTGTTCTTCAGCATTTTCCAATTTTGTGTTTTTCCCGTAATTGGACACGTAATACTCCGCCCCGTACATTCCACACGCCATCACCACCATCACTGCGGTGAACTTGTCGTACTTACGCAAGAAGCTTTGCGCCTGAGGCGTTCGGCTCGGAGGTGGTGGCATCGTTTTGTTGTTCTTGTCGTTGTTTGAATTCTTTTTTTTTTTGTGGAGTTATTCATTGACTCCTCCTCTTTTTCCTCGATTGGGCTCGAGCCACTGCGGAGACTCCGTATTGTTGTCGAGCATTAAGCGCTGCCTTTTTGGGTCCCCCCCGCTGTATTGCAAATTGTTCGGTTGTTGCTGCATCATCGTCATCATCTGTGACGCTGGACGAGGACCATTATTCGTATTCGACGCCGGCGTCGCTTTGAACTCGTACGGGTCCCCGCTGTTGAGGTTGTTTCCTTGCGTCTCCTGTTGCCGTTGCGTTTGCGTGTACGGGTTCTCCTCGTTGTTGTGGAAGTGAAAAACCGCCTGTTCGATTTTTGAGACTAAATCGTATGCAAACTTATTGAGCATGTTTTTGTTCGCGAGATCGGCGACTTCGCCTTCGCGGAACTCGTTCATTTCATCGATGGTCGTCGGTCGGCTGCCGGCGAGTTTGCGGAGCAAGGCGTTTTTTATGATACCTTGCGGATTTTTTTTTGTGCCCTGTCTGTTGGCGATGTCGGTGGCTTGGATATCTCTCCACACCGTGAGCGCCTGGAAGACGCACTCGTACAATCTTTCTTCCTCGTCTTCCTCGTCGTCGTCTTCGATCGACTCGTCGATTTCGTACTGGACGTTGTCGTCGTTGTTCACTATTTCCTCCTCATCGTCTTCGACGACGATGCCTTCCCGTTCTTCTTTTTGTTTCCTCATCAAAATTGCAAAGGCGTTGTCGAGTTGACCGTCGATTTCTTGCGTGCCGTTCGGTTGTTGGCTCGGCAGCGTGAGATCCACGTTGTCGTGTTGTTGTTGCTGTTGTTGTTGAGTAGCTTTTGGCGTTCTTGTCTTCGTCGACGTCTTCTTCTTTCTCGCAGTAGTAGCAGCGGCGGTTCCCGAAGCTTTCGCGGCGGTTGTTTTCTTCTTCGGCGGCGCTCTCGTCTTCGGCGCCGTAGTCGGTGCCGTTTTCTTCTTTCCTTTGCTCGTATCTTTCGGAAGGTTCTCAAACTCTAACTCCACTTTGTGTTGTTTCTGTTTCAACGCTTGAATCTTACCGGGTTCTCCCGGACGAATGCACGTGGAAACCATGGCGTATTGCCTTTTCTCGTCTGGCGGGAGGCGTGTCGTCTCTTCACACAAATAACCCTGGTTCACCAAGTATCTCGCCAGTCGATCGGATTCGGATTTTGTCAGCTGATTACCAGTGTTAAACCCAGGCAAACGATCGTAGTATCTCTGCGTGACTGTTTTCGCTCTGGAGCCGCGAAAGACATCGATCAATAAGCCCATGGGTATGCCTTGTTCGGAGGTATCTTTACAGATGGAGATCAAACTGAGCGCGTATTTAGACATGTCTCGCTTTATGAAGCAGTTCCAACCGTAGTTCTTCCTTAACTGACAGCAATCGCACATGCCTTTACATCTGCTGCGATCGAAGTTTTCGTTAAAATGCCGCAAAAGTTGCGTCCTTCGGCAATCCGCGGTATTTTCGCAATACGTGCACATCGTCACCAACGATTCAAGCTTGTTCATTTTCACTTCGTGCGGCGCGTTGTCTTTCTCAGCGGAGTCGATGAGCATCGATCGCGCTTTTGTGACGTCCCCCCACGAATAGAAGAGCACACAAAGCGCTTTCTCGCCGTCTCTCCCCGCTCGCCCAGATTCCTGGTGATACGCCTCGAGCGATTTTGGCATCGAGTGATGGAAGACGTATCGGACATCTGGTTTATTAATCCCCATGCCGAACGCAATGGTCGCGCAGATAATGTTGCACGTATCATTCGTCCACGCTTCCTGGTGCGCTTTACGTACTTTGTCGTCTAAACCGGCGTGATACGGCAAAGCTTTAATCCCATGACGAAACCTCGAGTCTTGGTTATTTTTCAAGCACAAAGCGTTTGCCATCTTCTCACAATCGTTCTTCGAAAAGCAATACACGATGCCGCACTCGACGCGACCACGCCGGTCAACAAATCCGCGATCGTGAATTAAACTTAATATCTCTTCCACGTTTTGCTTTTCCTTCTTTTTCGGAATCACTTCGTACGTGATGTTGGTTCGATTAAACGTCGTGAAGAAACGCACGCAATTCGCCAAACCGAGTTGGCGCACGATGTCGTCTTGCACGCGAACGGTCGCCGTCGCGGTGAGCGCCATGACGGGAATATCCGGGAACTGATGCTTCAGCACTCGCAACTCTTTATAATCTTTTCGAAAATCGTGGCCCCAACTCGAGATGCAATGCGCTTCATCAATGACGAATCTTTGTAATCTACCTTTTCTGTGCAACGATTTCATCAAATTGATTAACTTGTTACTCATTGAGAGTTTCTCGGGAGTCACGTAAAGCAATTTAATTTTAGGTTCCGGACCGTATAAATCGTTGTACACTTCTGCATCGTTCTTCGCATTGTACGCGCCAAGCAAACACGCCTTAATATCCAATTGCCCCAGATTCGACAGCTGATCTTGGATGAGCGAAATCAAAGGACAGACTACTATGGTTACGCCGTCGCGCACAATCGCCGGGAGCTGATAACACAAACTTTTACCGCCCCCAGTTGGCATTAAAACCAGAGTATCTTTACCAGCCATGGTCGCATTAATGGCTTGAAGCTGCAGTCCTCGGTAATCTTGCGCGCCGAAGTTGTTTCGCAACGCGTAATAGCAATCTTTCGTCCACGAAAAGTTCTTCTGATTCCACTTGCCGCCGTCCGCCTCGGTCATTTGACACTGCACCGCCGGGATAACTTCATGACCGCCGTTCGCGCCGAGACCAAGTTTCGGTAAATTTTCCATATCGACGATATCATCGCCGTTATCGTCGTCCCATTCCGCTTGAAAGTCACCGCCGTTGTTGTTGTTGTTGTTGTTTTGATAATAAAACTCATCGTTGTTGAAATTGTTGTTATTGCCGTTCATTTGAAAGTCGTTGTTGAAGTTGTTGCTTTGAATGTTGTTATGCTGAAAGTTATTGATGTTGTTATGAATGTCAAAACTCGTGTTCTGTTGAAAGGAGTTGTTGTTGTTGTTGTTGTTGTCCATGATGTTATTATTATTATTCATTGGCGCGATACTCGGCGCGGCGTTCGGTACGCCGCTACCAATACTGCCGTTATTCAAAAACGCTTGTATCGTTTCCGCTTCTTTCCGTTTCTTTTCTAAGTTTTTCCTTTCGATATTTTTCATCATGTACTCGTCGTCGTCCAGTCTTTGGATGATTGAGCTCAAAATCGGCTGAAGCGCGCGGAAATGAAGTGAGATCTTATCGCATTCGCGCAACGCGCAACCGTGTTCGCACACCCACTCTAAACCACTTCCGTCCAAGGCTATGGGCAAACAATATGCGTCTTTCATGTTGTCAGCCCTCGGTGGGACGACGGGAAAACTTTCGATGTGTTGCGGATGCTGCGGTCGTTGCGGTTGAGCTGGAGCAACCACATGTTTCCTCGTCTCCAAAGCCTCGATATCCACGAGCTGGAACATCTCGTCGTCCTCGTCGTCGTCGTCGTCGAACCCAATAATGGTATTATTCCCGGGGTTGTTGTTGATGTTCGTCGCGGCGTGATTTTGCTGCTGCTGTTGCTGCTGCCGTTGCTCCTCCTGCTCGTGTTGTTGTTCTTGTTGCGCTCTCATCACCATCTCCTCCTTCTCTTTCCGCGCTCTCGCCTTGTCCTCTTTTTCTCTCTGTTCTCTCTGTTGCTTAATCGACACCAACCCATTACCAGCTTCGCAAAAGCTGCCGCTGCGTGTGTGCGACATCTCCTTCTCTCTCGACATTTCCCGCGACTTTAACAGCGCAAACCCCGCGCTAAATTTAGACGTCGTCGTTTTCGAGCCTCCTCTCCCGGCGTTTGGCACGAACGAGAATAATTCGAAATTCGTTCCACCAGGAGGGGTCGCATCGACATCATTTTCATCTTTGTTCTTCTTCTTCTTCTTCGTCGCGAGAAAAGCCGCGAGTTCGTTTTGATGCGGCTCGGAATACACGAAACAACTCTTCTCCTCCGTCGCTTCGCCTCTTCTCGTCTCCCCTCCGTCCGATTTTGTTTTCGTCGTAAAAGCTGGTCGTCTCGGTACGGGTGCCATTTTTATGCGAAAGAGAATCTCTCTTCTTTGCCGCTCGTCGTCTTTATAAAGTTGTGTTTTTTAAAAAGTTAAGGTGCCCAGAAAAGAGAAAAAAAACGGACATTTTTCAGAAAAGAAAAAAAATATATATCTCACTTTTCCCAATCACATTGCTCTCTCTCTCTCTCTTTCTCTCTGATTAAAAGAAGACGTCGTTGAAAAGAAGCGCTCTCGCGGGAACGCCAGGAGAGGGGAAGAAGAACACGAATACGAAGTCTTTTTCCTCGAGTAAAATGGAAGAAGCGGAGGCGCGCCGGGCGGTGAGGAAAGCCTTGAGCGAGGCGCGCGCGAATTCGCTTTTTTCTTCTTCTGTGTCTTCTTCGAGCGTTCGAGGGTGTCAAAAAAAAAGTGAACAAACGCTCGCGTTCGCGAAGCTCACGGACACGCTCGGCGAGTGTCTCGAAAAGATGAAAGAAAAAGACGTGCTGTCGCTACCGATTTTGGATTTGGAGA
>Ga0255756_1003438_pt1 | contig 15951 bp, 16 predicted proteins | sample 011ome_20_FD_179956 | JGI IMG/M metagenome (GOLD analysis project Ga0255756, IMG submission 179956) | Coastal salt marsh microbial communities from the Groves Creek Marsh, Skidaway Island, Georgia - 011509CT metaG (version 2) | ecosystem: Environmental > Aquatic > Marine > Intertidal zone > Salt...
AATTACTTCACCACTTATATATTCCACAATAGTCAATAATGGACCCATAGACACATCATTTAAACTCGTCTCTATGACATATAGTTCATTGGATATAGAAATTACTTCACCACTTATAGATTCAGCAATAGTCCATAATGTACCCATAGACACATCATTTAAACTCGTCTCTATGACATATAGTTCATTGGATATAGAAATTACTTCACCACTTATATATTCCGAAATAGTCCATAATGTACCCATAGACACATCATTTAAACTCGTCTCTATGACATATAGTTCATTTGATATAGAAATTACTTCACCACTTATATATTCCGAAATAGTCAATAATGGACCCATAGACACATCATTTAAACTCGTCTCTATGACATATAGTTCATTGGATATAGAAATTACTTCACCACTTATATATTCCGCAATAGTCAATAATGTACCCATAGACACATCATTTAAACTCGTCTCTATGACATATAGTTCATTGGATATAGAAATTACTTCACCACTTATATATTCCGCAATAGTCAATAATGGACCCATAGACACATCATTTAAACTCGTCTCTATGACATATAGTTCATTGGATATAGAAATTACTTCACCACTTATAGATTCCGCAATAGTCAATAATGTACCCATAGACACATCATTTAAACTCGTCTCTATGACATATAGTTCATTGGATATAGAAATTACTTCACCACTTATATATTCCGCAATAGTCAATAATGTACCCATAGACACATCATTCAAACTAATTTCAATTTGGTCTAGTATACCCGAAATAGATTCTACATTTTCACTTATTAACGAAATGGAATCACTAATATCATTCGATGTAGTATTCTGGATTTCTTCATCTAATTTGTTTGATTCAACAATGATTGTATTTAAATCTATACGTGGGTCCAAAGAGACTCTTTGAACTATACTTAAGACATTATTTTTCAATAATGTTAATTTATAGTTAGAACTAATCGCACTACGACCCCCACCACCAATTAATGATTTAGACATTAATTTATATATACTGAAGTATTTAAATATTTCATAGCTCTATTTTATATGTTATCTAATTATACAATAGAACATTATAGTTCAAATGGTCATTTCTCAACTTTATACAAAGGGACACATAAAATAAAGCAGCATAAAGTTATTGTAAAGACATATCATGATCATACATCTAAAATATTGTTGGAAAACGAACTGAAAATGTATTCTTATTTATTGAATACTAAATATAAACATATACCAGTTATAAAAAATATAGGTCATTTATATGTTATTATGGAATATAAATCACAAACACTACAACACATTACTATAGATATTATATACCAATTAAAATGTATTTTAGAACATTTACACAAATTAAATGTAATTCATAGAGACATCAAACCTGAAAATTTTTTAATAGATCAAAACAAATTGTATATAATTGACTTTGGATTGTCTACATTTCATAGTAACACTATATGCAAAGGATTAATTGGAAACAAAAAATATTGTAGTTATAATTGTCATACTACGAATTATATATATGATTTTAAAGATGATATGATTTCAATCATATATATGTGTTTAGATTTACACAATGGTTATGTTCCATGGAATGAAGATTATACCATAAAAAAACATTTCAAAGAGTTTTATAGTTCCAATACCATAAACGATATTTTATTTAAGTGGTTTGAACCGTATTCATCTTTATTGTAAAAGAATAGTCATTATGGTTTAAATTCAAAGGAGTACCATATTCATCTATTAATTTTATGGATAAGTGACTCAAATCTACTAATCCATTGTATTTTCTTATGTCGGAATATACCGAAAAACTATTTGAATTGTACAAAGAAAAGGGTGCTCCTTGTAAAGAAATTCGTGCAAATATATTCAACGTATCTTTGATAGATGACATTTTTCTAGAAAATGGAATAAATGACGAATTCATATACTTATTATGGTCATCTATAATTAAATATAAATATCGTGGACCACCCAAATCAATTGTAGATTCGCTTGTATAGTTTTGTTGATTACTATAAAAATTTGGTGCTATATTTCGAAATCCTAAATGCCAACCTAAATATTTAGAACAACGACCATGATCATTTCCAGAATATATGAGTTCATTTGGATTGTCTGAAAAAAAATCTAAATCATAATTGATATATTCTACAGATACTTCATCGGTTCCTGTATAATCTTCTCTTATAACAAGAGTATTGGATATATCTTCGATATAACTATCTACCGAAGTAAATGAAATAGTACCGGTACCACTAGGTGTTCCACCAGCATTTTCTAAATCTAAATTAAGAGATGATTTTACAAATTCAAATGAATTATAATTACTATCATTGCCAGATAAATTATTTGAAAACATAGTAAGTTTTTTATTTATAGAATCGAATAAATCTTGATAATAATAGGCCTGACTAGATATGTCAACTCTTATCCATTCGCTCATAGAAGATGCTTTTATATGAAAAAATGTATTACCTTGAGTTTCATCGAATGGATACCATGTATTTGGAAACTCAATATCAGACAATTGAATACTAATAACATTTTTTACTACATTAGGTAATACTATATTAAAATTAGTAGATGTTTCTGTAATAAAATTATCTCTATATTTAGTGTCTACTACCAATACCTTTTCAATAATATTTCTTTCGTAGTATTTATTATTATTTGTGTTGATAAGAGATAATTCGTCAGATGGTTTCATTTCTTCTCCAAAGTTAATTACATTATTCTCAAACCCATAACTTTTTTTAATATGTCGAATTAATCGTTCTTCTACATTATTTATAAATGCGTGAAAATCTTCATCCAAAAACTCTTTTTTTAATTTTAAGGCTTGTTGTTGAATCAACGATTTTGTCGATAGTTCTGCTGATAGAGATAACAACGCAAATAAGTCGCTATTTGTATAATCGTCTATATTCATGTTGATATTATCAGTCATAATTATATAAATAATATACTATTTAATATTAAAATTTTTTCCTTAATGTATCTATTATGAATATATTTGAAAAACTAAATCATTTTTTTGAAAAACATAATGAATTTGATAATGAAGTCATTGTTCAACAAATTTCAAATATATTAGATGAATATAAAGAACGACCTAGTAATCCACATGAAATTATAGAACTATTTTTTTCATCCAATAATTATTATTATATACATACTAGTAATTTGTATATACAATACAATGATTCTTCTTATAGCATCATAAATGAAAATGAACTTTTACATAAAATATTACATTATTTAAGTGAACATAGACAAGAATATGTAATCGATACTCACACAAAAGGATTATTAAAAACAAAAATACAAAAAATAATAAAAACACGTAAAATACATGAATCTATACCAGACTCAGATACATTACAAAATATTTTATCTTTTTTTTACCCCAATTTGTTTTCTGAAAAACAAACTTCAAAATATTTTTTAACTATATTAGGAGACATCATTATGAAAAAAAATAATTGTATATATTTTGTACCAATATTTATGAAGTCTTTTTTACAAAAATTAAATAAATATATTTCATTATATTTTCATTCAATAAATATATTTCATTGGTTTAAATTTAAATACTCGGAACACGATACGTCTATATCTCGAATACTTCCAATGAAATCATTGAATATGGACCATTTTAATTTATCATGTTCATTTTTTACAAATATCATATGTGTAAGTATTCATTATTCAGTTAGACATATATCAAGCGAATTATATTTGAATGAAATGCATTATGACGTACAAAGACAAGTATTATGGCTACAAGAAGAAAGTAAAGAACATATGGTACAACAATTCATAGAATCACATATCATTGAAAAAAAGGATTGTACTATGGATGAAAAAGATATATCATTTTTATGGAAATCTTATTTGACCAAAGAAGGTAAACTCAATATATTTCAAAAAAAACAAGATTTATTTGATATTGTTCAACAATATATTGAAGTAAAACACAATAAATTTATTAATGTTTATAGTTTGTTTTTACCTTATGTAGAATCATTCAAAGATTTTTGGGATAAGTATATTTATTATGATAAAGAAGAATATGATTTTGAAATAAATGAATTATATTATATTTTTTGTGATCTTTACAAATGTAAAATAAATGAATCTATATTCAAAGACTTGATAGAATTTTATTATCCAAATATAGTTATCATAGAAGATAAATATATCAAACAAATAGGGTGTACATTATGGAATAAAAAAAAAGAATTGGAACCCTTTATTAAAAAAGAAGGAGACATACAAGAGTTATATTACAATTATTGTAAAGAGTTTAAAAGTAATCGCAAAGTAAGTAAACAATATTTTATACAATATTATGAAGATGTTTTAATCAAATAATTTCGTTTTAATAATGTAAACAATAAATACAATTTATTTTCATTTACATCTATACTTGTTTTTATGATATCGTTTAACTTTGTATAAAATTGTTCTTCATTTAATATTAAACGAGAATTCAAATAATGTTCTTCTTTATTATTTTTGACTTCTTCTTTATACTGAGTAGATCTATAATATAAATCACTCATTTCAAATATATTTACTAAATTAGAGTCTTCTTTTGGTGCTTGAAATAAGTAAATAAAATTAAAAAAAACATCTTTATCGACTGATTCATCCATTACAATATAATATAAAATTATTTTATATATATATATGTCGGTTATAAATACTTATCCAAATAGTTTTAAAACAGACTCTATTTATGTTGATTCAGAATTATTGTATAATTTTAATAATTCTATTGATATTCAATTAAAAGACCCATCTGATATTTCAAACTCTATATATTCTGAAATAAGTGTAGATAATCCGGCAAACAATGTTAAATTTAATAACGTAATTTATTCATTCAAAGGTATTTACATTACAACAAATAAAGATTTGATTGATGAAAATACAAATTATACTTATGCTTTCATCATAAAATGTGTTAATTATAATTTAGATAAGTATTTATATATTGTTTTACCTGTATCAAAAGTAAATACCAATACGGAATTGAATGATGTATTTAAAAATGATGTATTAAAAGATCTAAATATGTATATTCCAATAGATAAGGGTTTTTATTCCTACAAAACGATTGGTATAAATGAAAAAATATCTGATATTATTTTATTCAAAGATTCTACATTAACCATTCAAAAGGTAAACATAAATGATTTTCCAGTCAATAAGCGAACTTCTGTAAATGTACCTCTTACAATATCTAAAAAACCTGCTATGAAAGTGTCTCGTATATCAAATAGTTATTCTGAAAATGATATTTATATTGACTGTCAACCTGTAGATGAAACTCAACAAGAAAATGTTATTGAAATAATTACTAATTATCAATCTATATATCCTTTTTTTGAAAAAATATTTCCATACATATTTGTATTTTGTATTTTGTATATGATTTTAAAATATAAATCTATTAAAAAAATGTTTACACCTAAATAAATATTAAATGATTGTGCTATAATTGAGACATATTAATATTTTCAGACATATAAGGTTGAAATGTGACCTGGTTATGTTGACCAGAATGAACAATAGGACCTTTATCGCGAATAATACCTTCTTCCAATTGGGTTTGTGGAATAGGGTTCATTGCCTTCATTTTAGTATCTTTTATAAGAGTTGGTACATCTTTTATAGTATCATACAAATAAATTAAAAATAATATACCAACAATGGGATTCATAAAAATAAATAATAAAATAACCACTAACAACGAAAATATAATACCTAATGGAGTATTTAATAGTTTTGATATATTTTCTTCTACTTTCAAGTCAAATATAATTAAAATGGCTAAAAGAAGTCCTATTGCATTTTCTATAGTAAAGATTGGTTCCTTTTTGAAAAAACTTATTTTTTGTTTCATTATATGTATAATATATTTTTTTTAAAAGTTAAATACAATATATTATATTTACTATGGCCTATTTAGGTAAAAAAGGATATACCATTTATAAAGATGGATTAAAAGATTCATATACTATTCGTAATGAGTTGAATGTAAAACCTTATTCAACTCATTTAGGAAATTCAACCTCTTATCCTATTTATCGTGAATCCAATACTAAACTTTATTTACCAAGATATTATGGAATTGAAAAATTGGGGATGTATTCTACAAATGTACTTTCTAAAGGAGACACTATAGATTTGTCATTTAGTGGAGATTTGTTTGACTATCAACACAAGATAATTGATAAATATATTCAACATGTTGGAGACAGTGGAGGTGGACTTTTAGATGTAGAACCTGGTAAAGGTAAAACCGTTATGGCGCTTAACATCATAAGTAAATTAAAGAAAAAAACATTAGTGATTGTCCATAAAAGTTTTTTAATGAATCAATGGATAGAACGCATTGAACAATTTTTACCTGACGCAAGAGTTGGGAAAATTCAAGGCGAACACATTGATATAGATAATAAAGATATTGTATTAGGAATGTTACAAAGTCTTTCATCTAAAAAATATGATGATACTATGTGTGATTCATTTGGATTATGTGTATTTGATGAATGTCACCATTTAAGTGCGGAAGTATTTTCGAATGTGATGATACAGTTTGTATGTAATTATAATTTAGGATTAAGTGGAACTATGACACGTAAAGATGGTCTTACAAAAGTATTCAAGTACTTTATTGGTCCAGTCATTCATAAAGAGAAAACGGACCTAAGTGTTGAAGTACATGTCAAGACCATTCATTATCAAGACGATGATTTATTTCAAAATGTCAAAACAGACTTTAGAGGAAATCCATTGTATTCTACGATGATTAGTACTTTATGTGAATGTAAAATGCGTACAAAATTTTTAGTAGATATTGTGCGTAATGAATTTATACTTAACCCAAATCAACAAATGATGATTTTAGCCCATAATAAATCATTGATTCAAGAACTATATGATTTGATTTTATTATTTGAACCAAGCATTGGTTTTTATTTAGGAGGTATGAAAGAAAAGTCTCTTAAAGAAAGTGAATCAAAAAAAATTATCATTGCTACTTATGCTATGGCATCTGAAGGTTTAGACATAAAAACATTAACAACCTTATTTATGGCGACGCCTAAATCAGATGTGCGTCAAAGCGTTGGTCGTATTTTACGTAGTAAACATAGTACACCCCTAGTGGTTGATATTGTAGATCCCCATACTATTTTTAGCAATCAATATAAAAAACGAAAGGCTTATTATTCAAAAAAAAAATATTTAGTAGAACTTTTTTCTAATTCTAATCAATATTTTAAAAATGAAAAAACAAATGAATCCAAAAAAAAATGTTTATTGAAAATATAAAATATTAACTATATATATATGACCAATACATTAGAAAACACCGAGAAAGATATGGAAGGAGGTTCCAGACGCAAATTTCAATCTAGACGCAAATTTCAATCTAGACGCAAAACCCAATCTAGACGCAAAACCCAATCCAGACGCCAATCGCAATCCAGACGCCAATCGCAATCCAGACGCCAATCGCAATCCAGACGCCAATCGCAATCCAGACGCCAATCGCAATCCAGACGCCAATCGCAATCCAGACGCCAATCGCAATCCAGACGCCGTTTGTTTGGTGGACAATCTATGATAGCAGGTAATTTAGGAAACTATTAAATATTAATATAATATAATGTTGTTATCATTTATATTGATAATCATTTTATTATATACTTACTATTATTTAGTAGAATTAGTTCATTGTAAATGTTTTCATAAAGACAAGGTGGATTTAGAATATATGAAATTTTATGTATTATTAGACATATTTACGATAATCATTTCTTTGTTTTTGATGAAATCCAAAGTAAACCCTATTGAGAATATGTTATTACTTTTTTCAGTTTTATTAGTTATTTTTATACACGGATATATGACCTATAATGTGTATCATTTTTATAATTCAGTTCGCAATGATTGTTATTGCGTAAATAAATGGCAAAAATATATGGTATATTATGAAGGCATATTCTCGGGGTTAGTCTCTTTACAATATATCGTTGCGTTCTTATTTATTCTTATTTTTTTAATCAATACTCGGTCTTGATTTATTCCAATCATACATCATTTGTCGCATATCTTCTCCTGTGGATACATTCGGAATTACAAATGACGATTGAATAGGAGTTTTTTCTTTTAGGAAAAGTCCTTCTTCTTTAACGTATTTTTTTTTACTCCATATATGGTATTCTATTGTTGGAGTATCGCTATTTAATTCACCTAATAAATTGAACCCACTAACCAATAATAATGATAAAAATAAAACCACATTCATATTATCATTGATTATACTCAATAACATTATCGTTAACGCAAGTAATGCTAAACTACGTATATCGTTTAAGTAAATGAAATAGTAGACCATAATTATCAATATTACTAACAAAAACCATAAAAATCCTATATTATTCATTATATATAGGATTTAAATAATTTTCGATAATTTCCATATCTTTTTTGTTGTAACCCTTGTTAGATAAATAGTATTTTAATTTTAGGATAGGTTCTAAATATTTTGGATTTTTTTTTATTTCATAATTTAGTATTTGTTTTAAGCAATTTTTTTTTTCGCGATTATAATCTTCAATAGACATTTCTTCCATAGTATTATATTAAAACAAAATAAATATATATTTATACTATATTCTAAGATGTCCAAAAAAAATACAGAACCGCTATTGACTGAAGATGAAAACCGATTTGTTATGTTTCCAGTGACAGACGAAACCATATGGAAAATGTACAAAAAACAAGTGGATTGTTTTTGGCGACCAGAAGAAATAGATACATCCAAAGATATGACTCATTGGAATAAACTTAATACAGATGAGCAATATTTTATAAAAATGATTTTGGCATTTTTCGCGTCTAGCGATGGTATTGTTTTGGAAAATTTGGGGTTGCGATTTATGAATGAAGTTCAATTGTCAGAAGCACGCGCATTTTATGGTTTTCAAATTGCGATGGAAAATATTCATTCAGAGACCTATAGTTTATTGATTGATAGTTATATCAAAGATAGTGATGAAAAACACAAATTATTTCATTCGCTAGAGCATTTTCCATGTATCAAGAAAAAAGGTGATTGGGCAATGAAATGGATTCAAGATAAAAAATCAAGTTTTGCCTCTCGTTTGGTTGCCTTTGCTTGTGTAGAAGGTATTTTCTTTTCTGGGGCATTTTGTTCGATTTATTGGTTGAAAAAACGCGGTCTTATGCCTGGTCTAACATTTTCCAATGAACTTATTTCTAGGGATGAAGCATTACATACTGAGTTTGCGGTGTATTTGTACAATAGATTAGAAAAAAAAATAAATAAAAAGAAAGTGCGTGAAATTATAGAAGAAGCGGTTAATATCGAAAAAGAATTTATTGTGGATGCCTTACCATGTCGAATGATTGGTATGAACTCAGAATTGATGACTCAATATATAGAATTTGTTGCGGATCGTCTTATGATGCAGTTAGGTTGCGAAGTAATATATGCTACAAACAATCCATTTGATTTTATGGAACTTATTAGTTTAGAACAAAAAACCAACTTTTTCGAGTCACGTGTATCGGAATATTCGTTGGCTGAAAAGTCTGGCAAAGATGAAGCATTTGATTGCGCGTTTGATTTTTAAAACTATCTCACGTTTATCCGTTACGAGTACATCTATAATGTATAGATCTATACATATTTTAAATTTATTATCACTAACTATTGTGATAATATATTGTTGATATTACACACACTCCATTCGGAGTTTATTTCCATAAGACATTTTTCAAACTCCCAAATGACTATATTGAACCAAGTTGCGAAACAACTAGATAAAACCATTGAAATTCGTACAAAAATAATGAACAACCTAAAAATTGAAATAAAAAAATTGAAATATTGATGTATGGATAATGTTTATATAAAAGAAAACAATGATTGGACTCATTTTGTAAAATATGGTTATGTAGACGGTAATGAGACAAATTTAATTAAACGTATTCATGATTCATCTGAAGAACACCCTGAACTATCAACATTTACACATATTTTAAAATTTGAAAAAAACGAAAAATATGTATTGCCCTATAAAGAAATCGATAAAATAATTTCACTTGTATGTTCAGATATAAAAAAAATAGAAATTGTTGAAGATAAATATGGTATTCATTTACCTTTATCGAAAAAATTAAATAAATACCTCATAAAATCAGAGACAAAGCAATCAAATGAATTCGTGAGTAATGAAGGAATTTCATTATTATTAGAAGTATTAAAAGAAGAATTTCCACTATTAGGATTAGACCTAATTAAAGTATATAGTCCGGAAGAAATTAATACAATTAACAATTCTTCAAAAAAACAATATAAAAAAAAAGTCAAACAAGACAATCACGACATAATAAAATGGCCCAAAAAAATGAAAGAACCTTCACTAATACAAAAAGACATATTAGAGAAAATGTTGAATTATTTCAAAATAAATCATATTGGACATATAATAGAATGTTGTGGGTTAGGTAAATCATTTTTAGCTATATATTATAGTAAAATTCTTAATTATAAGACTATTTTAATTGGAACACCCAATGTAATTTTACAAGGACAAATGATAGGTGAAATAAATGATATAATTCCTAAATTTAAGGTATTATTAATTGGTGGACCAAATGAATCTACTATTGATACAATTGATATGGAAATAATGAATACAGAGAGAGACGTTCCATTGTTTATTATATCAACATATTCATCATGTCATAAATTGTCTCATATATATTTTGATTTTAAAATAGGTGATGAATGTCACCATTTATCAGGAATTAAAAGTTCAAAAAAGGGATATACAATGTTTCATACAATTCCTTCAAATAAATCATTATATATGACTGCAACCAAAAAAATAATACACTCAAATAATAATGAATTTAAAGTATACAGTATGGATAATGAAAATATATTTGGAACTTGTATTGATGAAAAAACAGTAAAATGGGCAATTGAAAATAAAGTTATTACAGATTATAAGGTAGTAGTTATAAAATCAAATGTGGAAACAATTGATGATATAATATCTGAATTAAATATAGTATTGGATGATAAACATATAGAATTATTTATATCTGCTTATATGACTCTTAAATCATTGGAAACATATGAAGATTTAACTCATATATTATGCTATACAAATACTAAGGAAAACTCTGAATTGGTAAAAAAATATATTGATTTATTATTAGATAAAAATATATTTAATTTTAATAAAGATGATTTTTATAATAAAGCATTACATTGTGATAGTATTAAATCACTAAATTATGATAGTAAATCACTACATTGTGATTGTAAATCACAACATTGTCATTGTAAACTTAAAAATGAAGTAAAACATATGAAACGAATGCCATATGGGGTTATATCTTGTGTGTATATATTTGGTGAAGGTTTCAATCTCCCAGAATTAAATGGTGTTTGTTTTGTAGAAAATATGGTTTCTACAATTCGAATTATTCAATGTTCAATGAGACCATGTAGAATTGATAAAGGCAACTTATCAAAAATAGCCTATTTATTAGTTCCATTTATTGATAATGACAATTTTAATGATGAAACAAATTCACATAAAAAAATAAGATCTATTATAAGTAATCTAGGGATTGAAGATGAAAATATAGAACAACGATTAATTGTAAATAAAATATGTAATCATAAGAAAGGTTCATCTAAACCACCACCAAAATCTCCCCATTATGTCTTAGAAAATGATGATTTAGAATTGAGACGTTTAAGATTAAGACTTAGACGAAGTAAGGATTTAAAATCTAAAATCAGCGAAGAAGAAGAAGAATATTTATATCATAAGGCAATACTTCAAAATTTAAATTCAAAACATGAATATGATTTATTTAAATATGATGATAAAATTGAGGATATTGAATTATATTTAAAAAAAAAAGGTGTATGGCCTGATAAAGGGTGGTATGATTTACTTAGCATTGATACAAGTATTTACCCAACAACAAAAGATGAATGGAAAAGCAAGTGTAAAGAAAAAAATATTCAAAGTATGGTGGAATATAAAAGGTATTGTGAGAGAGAAAGTGATTTACCATTAGAACCAGATAAATTATATAAAGATTGGAATTCTAATATTGAAACAGAATTGGGAATTACACGCCCTCGGCGCCGTTAGGCATTGCTTCGTCGCCGAGTTCTTGAATATATTTTTTATATAACTCATCCGCATCCTTTACTGCTTGCTGATGCTCCTCGATTTCTTGGAACATTGGGTTCAAATCGTCAATGAGTTTCTTGTTCTTTGGGAGTTTAATTTTGAATTTATACAAGAAGTCGCCTGATAAATTTTTATGACATGCACCAATATATCCTTCTTCAAGTAACGGAATTTTATTTGATAAATAATTATAAATATACAAAGTTTCTATTTCATTTTGTTTTGACTGAATTATATATGTTTGTTTTGCGCAACTGATAAATTTATCAATAGATATATTACATTTTCCGCTGCCATTAGTTTTGTTGATTATAATAGTGTATTTATCAATGTTATACTCATCACAATAATATTTTCCGTATCCACTTGCACCAGTATGAAATTTATATTTTCCACTAGTTTTTCCGTATGATGTTTCAAATTTTTTTATTTTTTTATTGTTTATTTCACAAACACTCCCCAACTCAACCTCTTCACAATCTTCATCATCGCAAATGGATTGAATTCGTTCTTGAATGGTTTTCTCCAACTCTTGAATACGAGTTTGTTTCGCATTCTTCTCATTATATGGTTGCGAAATCTTATCTACCCAGTGTTGGATTTTCTTGGGGTTCTTGGGAACGGGGATTTTCATTTTCTCAATAGTTTTACTTGAAATATTGGGTTGTGCTGAACTATTACTTTCATTTAAAATTTTATTTTGAATATCAATAGCGTTGAATATGTAATATATGAATTTATTTGTAACAATGTCTGATATTGTTATTTTTGCTACACGTTGATTTAAATATGACGGAAAATCGTTGAGATAAATACCGTACTTACCTATAGTATTTCCACTTAATGCTATCAATATATCATTTTTGTTAATGATAAATTTTGAATATTTTTCATTTTGTGTTATATAATGACAATCGCTTAGATTACAATCTGGTAAATGTTTAATTGTAAACATTGGTATTCCTGTTTCCTTGTATTGCGTAGATTTAAATGCGTTGCCATTTTCTAATTCACACATTTTTCCCAATTCAACCAACTCATAATCATCACCACATACGATTTCAGTTTGGTTGTAGTCCTTGCCATTCAAACTATAAATGGAGTTCTGACGCAAGTCTTGAATTGTGGCAGTAGACACCACAACTTCTTGACATCCACTAATATCACCCGCCATTTCACTAAGAACCAAACAACCATTTTGTTCTTCGATTTTGTTTTCCGTATATTTAATAACATCGAGTTTGCTGAACTTAATCTCGCAGGTTTTCTCCTCTGTGTTGTCAAAGATAACAAGTGATGTTTTGGTGGTCGTGTTCTCAAACTGGTCGGCTGGAATGCTGACCACTTCTCGGACATTGAAATTTTCAACTAAACATTTGCGAAGGGCTTTATATTTCTTGTCAAACATTACACCTTCTTTCAAAACACCTGCACATGTTCCTCCAATATCTAGAGTCGCCATTAGAAGGATTAATGAGCAACTTTCCTTATCATTTCCGGTTAAATGATGTTCTTTTGCATAATTTATAATAAGTTCACTACAAGTATCAATCGATACTTTATCTTTCTCTTTATTTTTTTTTTCTTTATGTTCTTCTGAACCAATATGTTTAAGTTGTTCTGAATATTTTTCTTTGAGTTCAGGCGAACTCATAATATGTTTTTTTAAAATATCACGTTTTTCTTGTGCCTGTGATTTTTTGTTTTTATCACCACCATACGGAGGATTGGTTAAAATATATTTATATTTATGTGTAAATTCAGTTTTGAATGAATTTTTATAAGCAATATTATCCATATTTGGAAGCTGTCCGGTTAGACAAAATATTTCAAGTGCTGCTGCTTTTAATACATCTTCATTTATATCGTAATGAAATATATTATGAACATTTGATCTCCAATCTATATCATAATGTTGGCTCATATAATTTACAAATCCAGTCGTAAAACCACCTGAACCACCAAACATATCAATCATAGAAGGAAATGTACCATCCTCATTTAATTGTGGATTGACTTTACTAATTGTGAATTCAACTAGAAGGCGATTTGTAAAATACGCGCCTAATTCACTAATAGCGCTTTCATCTCGCCCTACAAAATATTCATATACTTTGCCAGAAAGTAATACATTTGACTCTTTTTCAATTCGCGTAATATCATTAATTTTTTGAATCAACTCGCGAAACACATTAGACTTAATATTTTTTGGAATTTCATAAAATAGAAACACTTTTAATAATGGTTTATCATATAGTTCATTAAGTAGACCATTTACAATATATGAGTTAAACTCTTCGTCAGTTAAATTCTTTGTCTTATCTAATAAGGACGAAAACCAATATTCTTGACCAAGACCGATTACTTCATTCAAATGATGTTCTTCTATTTTTTTAATTCCATAAAATATATTGAAAATTTTTAATGCTCCAAGACCATAACCACCACCAGAATTACGTAGAAAATTATGAATAGAGTGAATATGCTCTTTTAATGATTCATTGTTTGAAATTGTGTATTCTTCACTGAGAGAAGTATCTATCATTATGGTTTCATTCTCTTTAATAATATTTTCAATTTTATTTGTTTTATATTTTTCTTGTAATTCTTCTTTTGTAAGTTTCTCCAATTTTAACTTAAACAATTCCCTTTTATCTTTATGCTTACTTGTTTTCAAGTGAGACTTATGATGAGACAATTGGTCTGGTTTTGAATAGCAAATCGAACATTTATATTGAGGCATTTTATATGTTATATAAATATTTTTTAAATCAATTTTTGATTATTATAACATAAAAAAAGTTATATAAATTGATATTTAAAAGTTCCTAAACATAAATTATGTTTTATGCCGTAAAAAATGGACGAGTCAAATATATTTATGATAATTGGGAATCATGTAAAAAACAAGTTCAGGGATTTAAAGGAGCGCAATTTAAAAAATTTAAAACAAAACAAGAAGCAATTGATTATATGAATGATATTATTGAAGATTATATAAATGATAATAATAAAATATATGTGTATTGTGATGGAAGTTGTATACATAATGGTAAAACAAATGCTAAAGCAGGTATTGGTATATATTTTGGAGACAATGAACCACGAAATGTATCTGAAGCCATAAATGGAAAAAGTAATAATGTTGCTGAACTAAGTGCCATGATTCGTGTATATAATTATGTAAAAAAAGACATAACGATTGTAAGCGATTAAAAATATGCTCTACATTGTGTGAAAGAATATGGTAAAAAACAAGAAAAAGATTTATGGAAAAATAATATACCTAATCAAGACTTAGTGAAACAATTATACGAAACCTATAAAGATACAAACATACAATTTATGCATGTATATGCTCATACAAATAAAAAAGATATTCATTCAATTGGAAATGCAATGGCAGATAAATTAGCTTATGATGCTGTTAATAATTAGTTTCTTGTCCATAATTGATTTTTGTTTTAAAACTTGAGTCATCACACCAATTTGGTTTATTGTATACCTTTTAAGAGTTCAAACACAGATTACTCATCTAATAACATTAACGCCATTGCTGAATAATTATGTAAATCAATTAGTGTATCTCTAATACCTTCATCATTTATTAAATTTACTCCATTTTTTGTTATAGACATAGAGCGTTGTAACT
>Ga0255756_1003469_pt1 | contig 15866 bp, 9 predicted proteins | sample 011ome_20_FD_179956 | JGI IMG/M metagenome (GOLD analysis project Ga0255756, IMG submission 179956) | Coastal salt marsh microbial communities from the Groves Creek Marsh, Skidaway Island, Georgia - 011509CT metaG (version 2) | ecosystem: Environmental > Aquatic > Marine > Intertidal zone > Salt...
CGCGTCCTTTGGGAAAGTCGCCCATGGAGCTCGTGAGTTCGAAGGATTGGATTTTAACTCTAAATCCCCCAGAAATATGTCGGTGGCGGTTCGCGAATGGTTTGCGTCGAATGAGGTGCAGGAACCGGTTTGCCTGCTTGTAGGAGACCGCCGTCCGCATGTGCCTTGGGTCGAAACGTCGACTTACGACCCATCCCAGATCTCACTTCCAGACTATTTGGTTGATACCCCTGAAACACGCGATCACTGGGCTCGTTACCTTACGGATATTACGGGGATGGACGAGGAAATGGGGCGTATCCACAAGATCGCTCAGAAGGAGTTTGGGGAGAACTTCCTGTTCCTCTTCACGAGTGATCACGGTGGGCAATGGCCCCGGGGAAAATGGAATTTGTATGAGACGGGGGTTCAGATTCCGTTGATTGTTTCCTGGCCGGGGCAAATCGGCAATGGCGCTCGGACGGATGCCATGGTGAGCTGGGTCGATCTCGTTCCTACATTGATTGATGCAGCAGGTGGTGAGGTGCCATTCGATATCGATGGGAAATCCTTCGCTAGCGTATTGAGAGGAGAAGCCAGAACACATCGGGACCGTATCTTCACGACACATACGGGAGACGGAGTTATGAATATCTTTCCAATTCGAAGTGTCCGTATTGGAAAATACAAGTACATCGAGAATTTGCGTCCGGATGGATACTTTACCAACCATTCAGACCGTTTGCGAAAAGACGGTGCCGGAGCCTTCTGGGACTCTTGGGACGAAGCGGCTAAGTCGGACCCGAAAGCCGCCGCCATCATCCGAAACTACTATACGAGAGACCCGTTCGAGTTGTTCGACTTAGAGGCGGATCCTATGGAGTACGATAATCTAGCTCGCAACCCAGAGTATCGAGACGTGATGGCCCAGCTGAAAAAGGAGCTCACTGCGTGGACGGAATCTCAAGGGGACGAGTTGCTACCGCATAAAGAACCCTACTTGATAACGGAGCCCATTCCCGATTTGAGAAAGTAGAATTCGATATCTTTTTGGGGCGATTCACCTTCATCGAAATTTATGAAACATCTATTTGTATTCAGTTTTCTACTTTTGTGTTGCCAGGCTACCGCTGATTGGCCTCAAGGAGGAGGCCCCGCTGGCGACTTTGAGACGATCCACGAGGCGCCAACGCATTGGAGCGTGGTAGATGAGAAAAATATAGCATGGCGGGTTACTCTCCCGGAAACGGGTCAGAGCACACCCGTTATTACTAGGGGAAAAGTGTTTTTCTCGACGATTAAGGAAGTGGAAGGCGACGCCGAACTAGCGAATGATATCGTTGCTTGGTGTTGTGATTCGAAAACAGGTAAAGTTCTTTGGAGGCGGGAGATCAAAGGAAAGTTTCCTTTGAGAATTTCCGGGGCTTTCAGCGACAGCAGTTCTCCTCCGGCGGTTTGTGATGGAGAGCGAGTCGTATTTATCAATGCCTCCGGCACGATCGCTTGTTTCGATCTCGATGGCGTTGAGTTGTGGAATCGGGAGTTGCTCAGCGTGGGTCGTACCCTGCCTTTCATGAGCGAAGGAAATTTGGTCTACACACGTCAAATGTATCCTCCGACTCCGGAAGGGAAATTCCCCCATACCTACGCGGATGTTCCTTTAGATAGGTGGACCCAACTACATGCCGTGAATATGAAAACGGGGCAAGATGTGTGGACGACTACTTGTGGCGTGAACATGGGTTGCGCGATACTCCCGCAAACGCTTGAGGATGGGCGAGCAGTAGCTCTCGTCGGTCGTGGAGGCGGCCACTCCCCTCCTGAAAAACCGGAGGGAGTATCGTTAGTAGACTTGAAGAATGGCGCGACGCTGTGGACGCTTCCTTTGGATGGGTATATGAGTACGCAGACGAATCGGATCCGTGAAAATCGTGTTCACGTTTTTCACGAGGGCAAGCACTTTTCGGTAGATGCGCAGAGCGGGAAGATTGTGAAAGAGGTGTCCATTGTGGAGGATGTTTCAGTCAGAAAGCGGTTGGGCGAGGATTGGGTCGATCGGAAAGAAACCTTTACGAAAGTGGGCGCTCGAATGCTGACCCAGGGTTCCAACCTGGTAGCGGGGAAGTACCATTACTTTAGAAGCTATACGCACCCGTATCTCGGACGGGTTAATGTCGATAGCGGGCTGGTCGAATACCTTGAGCTGCCATTGCAACTTTCGCGTGAATCGGGAAAGGACGAATTTGTCTGGTACAATCCCCCAAAGAAGAAGAGTGATCCCGCATTGAAAGACCAAGCCTTTGCAGAGAATGACATGGTCAATTCGAGAGGGTATGTAGTGTTTGGTGACCAGCGGTCAAAAGGAAGTGGGTGGGGCCATATTGCTTCGCCTACTCCTTCTATTGCGGGAGAATTTCTCTACATTCCGGTTATGAATGGTACCGTTTATGTGATTCGATGGAACGCAGAGTCGCTCGACGAAAATGCGATTGTCGCCATCAATGATCTTGGGCCAGTGGGTCGATCATGGACGCGAGCAAGCATTTCCTTTTCCGATGGGAACGCTTATGCTCACACAATTCAGGAGTTGATTTGCATCGGCAACTAGAAGGCTGGAGTCGTATTGTCGATCTCGTACTCAGAGCTCACCGCCTCCCCATGGAATGGCGTACTTCTCGCAATGAATCAGCAGACGCTTGTATTCGGATAAATAGATGTCTTTAGGAATTGGATACATATGGATTTATTTTGCGTTCCTGAGTTCTGAAATTAATAAACTTCCTTTAGTTGCGGTCTTACCGGTGACCTCCGATAGAGTTTCGGAAGAGAGGAAAATCTTCAAGTCGGGTCCATTTTTGGCTTTGAAGTTTTCCGCCAGAACGATGAAGCGAGATTCCCCCACCTTCTCAAGGCTCCAACTCCCGCTGATGGACTTTTTTTCGATTAGCGCCCCACTCTTGATGACGTCAGCGCCGGAGCGACAAATAGACTGCGAAGGGGTGTCATGAATCAGTTTTGGAGAATGTAGCGATCCGTAAGACTAAATTATTGCGTTTTCACTTGGCTCCGATGCAACCTCCATTCATATGGTTGCAAAAATCCGGCATTGCTTGATTGGCAGTTATGAGATCAGTGGGGTCAGATTCGGGATCTGTTCGTGTAGGGAAATTGTTAGAAACGGAATAATCCAATTACATTCCAAATATCATGTGGAAAACGTTCTTAGTCGTCATTGGGCTCATAGTTGCGATTCTTGTAGGGATCTTCTTGATTAAAGGACCGCAGTTCGCTCCACCTCCGCCCTTCGTCATGCCTCCTGAGTCGGTATCGTCAGGTGTCGCTGCGGAGATGGAATGGGAGAATTCAGTGAGTGCCGTCGGGACGTTGCGGGCTTCGCAAGGGGTAACGCTTTCTGCCGAGGTTTCAGGTACCATATCCGAAATTCACTTTGAATCGGGGCAGAATGTGCAGAAAGGCGATTTGCTTTTCGAACTCGATACCTCGGCGGAAAGAGCTCAATTGGAGTCTGCGGTGGCTTCGGCAGAACTGGCCGAAGTCAATTTGAAACGGACGAAGGAACTCAGGGCCAGTCGCTCGGTAGCCCAGTCAGAGTTGGATACGGCGGAAGCGCGGGCCAAGGAAGCGAAAGCGGCGCTCTCACAGATTCAGGCACAGCTTGAAAAGAAGGTGATCCGGGCTCCGTTCTCCGGTCGGCTCGGTATTAGGCAGATTGACTTGGGGGAGTATATCAACCCGGGAGCTCCCGTCGTCTCGCTCCAGTCCGTGGACCCCATGTTCGTGGATTTTTCGTTGCCTCAACAGCAATTGAGCAAGGTTAAAAGCGGCTATGAAGTCCGATTGACCGTTGACACTTACGCTAGCAAAACCTTCAGCGGCACGGTGGCGGCCATCGATCCTGAACTGAACTTGACCAATCGGATGTTTCGAGTCCGAGGGGTTTTAAGCAACGAAGACGGTACGCTCGTTCCAGGAATGTTCGCTAATGTGGATATCGTGCAGCCGGATTCGGCTACTGTGGTGGCGGTACCCGGGACTGCAGTGTACTATCAAGCCTTCGGGAACACTGTTTTTGTAGTTAAGGATTCCGATGGGGGAAAGATTGTTGAACAACGCTTTGTTAAGATAGGGCGGACCAAAGGTGATTTCGTCTCCATTGTCGAGGGAGTCGCTGCGGGCGAGGAGATCGTCACGGCAGGGGCATTCAAGCTCTTCAACGGACGTTCCGTAGTGGTCAATAACTCTAATTCCCTGCCGGTCTCGCTCAATCCCACTCCCGCTGACGCCTAGTTTCGAATTAGCTAATAACTGGAATGAGCGAGACTATGAAATCCATTACGGACATCTTTATCCGGCGGCCGGTACTGGCGATCGTCGTGAATCTTGTTATCATTATCGCGGGTGGGCAGGCGATCTATAACGCGACTTCCGGATCGGGTGGCTTTACGGTTCGCCAATATCCGCAGAGCGAGAATGCTCTCGTAACGGTGACCACGATCTACATTGGAGCCGATGCGGATCTGGTGAAGGGATTTGTTACGACCCCTTTAGAGCGAGTCATCGCTGCAGCGGACGGAATCGACTATATCGAATCCAGTAGCGTGCAAAGTTTATCGACGATATCCATTAGGTTGAAGCTTAATGCGGATGCGATTAAGGCGCTCGCGGAGATTTCCTCGAAAGTGGATCAAGTCAGGGGGGATCTGCCGCCCGAAGCGGAGGTGCCGATAATCAATATCGAAACGGCGGATACGCAATTCGCTTCGATGTACCTGAGCTTCAAATCTTCCAATCTGGAACGAAACGAAGTGACCGACTACTTGACGCGGGTCGTGCAGCCAGCGTTGACTGCGGTCAAAGGTGTGCAAAGAGCGGACATACTAGGGGCCCGCACGTTCGCCGTTCGCGTCTGGCTGAAACCAGAAAGGCTAGCGGCCTTCAATATCAGCGCGACGGAAGTTCGGGGCGCGCTGGCATCGAACAACGTTCTTGCGGCGGTCGGTAAAACGAAGGGAAGCTACGAGCAATTCAGTCTCAGCTCGAACGCAAATCTCACATCAGTAGCGGAATTTCAGAATTTGGTTTTACGGCAGGACAACGATCAAATTATCCGTTTGGCCGATGTAGCCGATGTCGAGTTGGGAGCAGAGAGTTATGATGCCGACGTTCGTTTTGGCGGGGAGCAAGCGGTCTTTATGGGCGTTTGGACCATGCCTTCCGCAAACTCGCTCGATGTAATCAAGCGCGTTCGTGCCGAGGTTGAGTCAATGCAGGACCGTTTTCCGTTTGGATTTGAAGGCGGCGTTGCGTATGATGCTACTGAATACATTGATAACGCGCTAAAGGAAGTGGTAGTCACTCTTTCCGAAACGCTGTTGATTGTTGTGGTGGTAATCTTTCTTTTCCTCGGGTCGATCCGCTCCGTTCTTGTACCGGTAGTTGCGATACCGGTCTCATTGATCGGAGGGATTTTCCTCATGCAGATTTTTGGCTTCAGCATCAACCTTCTGACGCTTCTGGCGATCGTCTTGGCAGTGGGACTGGTTGTAGATGACGCAATCGTTGTCGTAGAGAATGTAGAACGCTATCTGCGCGATGGCAACTCTCCGATGGATGCTGCTCTTAAAGGAGTTCGTGAGCTGGTGGGACCGATTATCGCAACGACAATCACCCTGGCTGCCGTTTATGCGCCGATCGCTTTTCAGGGTGGATTGACCGGATCACTGTTCCGGGAGTTCACAATTACTTTGGCTGGGGCAGTCATTGTATCCAGTGTGGTAGCGCTGACGCTTTCCCCGATGATGGCCTCCAAGGTACTCAAAGCAAATAGTGAGGAGAAAGGGTTTCGAGGTCTGGTTAACCGGTTTTTCGATCGGTTGCGTGAACGTTATCGGAAGATGGTCGAAGGGACATTGAAGGCTCGCCCAGCGATTTATACTTTATGGGGTTTTCTGACTTTTCTAGTATTCCCTCTATACATCCTGTCCTCTATGTCTACCGAGTTGGCGCCTACTGAGGACCAGGGCATTATTTTTGGGCTTTTGAGCACTTCATCCAATTCTACCATCGAGCAATCCAGCCACTTTTCAGAGCAGGTGCAGGATGTTTTTGCATCGACTCCGGAATACGACTACTCCTTCCAGATTACCTTACCTACCGGGGGGTTTGGTGGGATGATCGTCAAGCCTTGGGGGGAGCGAGAACGGCATATCATAGATATTCGTCAAAGCATCATACCTCAATTGGGAAGCGTTCCCGGTATCACGCTTTTTCCTGTTCTGCCACCCGCTTTACCAGGAGGCAGCAACTTTCCTGTAGAATATATCATTTCATCTACCGCCGATACCGAGCAAATTGCCGCTCTGGCCCGTCAGGTAGCCAACAATGCGGCTGCGTCTGGACTATTTGCCTTTCCGCCAGAGCTTGATGTGAAGCTCGACGAGCCGCAGTCGAAGATTATTTTCGACCGCGACAAGGTCGCTGCCTTGGGAATGAACCTTTCCGAGGTCGGGAATGATCTGAGCGTTTTGCTCGGAGGGAATTACGTGAACCGGTTTTCGATAGATGGTCGTAGCTATAAGGTGATTCCTCAAGTGAAGCGAACCGGTCGACTTGCCCCTGAAGATCTCGTTGATATGTACGTGAGAGGGCCGAATGGAAATTTAGTGCCGCTCTCTAGCTTCGCGACGATTGAGAACTCGGTTAAGCCACGGAGCCTGAATCGGTTTAACCAGCTGAATTCCGTTAAGATTTCCGGTATAGCGATGGCTCCTTTGGATACGGCATTAAAAGTTTTGGAGGAGGAGTCCGCGAAGGTTTTGCCGAGTGGTTACTCGATCGACTATGCGGGAGAGTCGCGTCAATTAAGGAAAGAAGGGAGCAGTTTCTTCCCTATGCTGATGTTAGCATTGGTATTGGTATTTCTGGTGCTCGCGGCGCAGTTCAACTCTTTCAGGGATCCCTTGATCATCATTCTAGGTTCTGTGCCCTTGGGAATGTTTGGGGCGTTGCTTTTCACCGCGATGCGAGCTCCTGGCGATCCTTGGACGCCTCATTGGTCTTGGGGTTGGACGACCTCTTGGAATATATACTCGCAGGTGGGGATGATTACGTTACTGGGTCTGGTTACGAAGAACAGTATCCTCATCGTTGAGTTTGCCAACGTATTGCAAATACGGGGTCGCAGTAAGCTAAAGGCGGCCAGTGAAGCGGCTGCGACGCGGCTGAGACCTATTTTAATGACCTCAGCGGCTACCATCTTCGGGCACATGATGCTGGTATTCGTCTCGGGTGCGGGCGCTGCTGCTCGAAACTCGATTGGCCTCGTATTGGTTGGGGGGATGGCGATCGGGACGCTCTTCACGCTCTTTATCGTTCCCTCGCTTTACATGCTACTGGCCAAAAATCATCAGAATGACAGCGTGGAGGTATCGACATGAATTCCATTGAGATAGACCAATCGTTCAGATTTGTGGTTAAAGCAAAGATGCTTGCTGTGAGTATATTGGCCTCTGCGATTACAGCGAGTTTTGGGCAGGACGAACTGCCGCCTGAAGTGCCGGATACGTTCGATCTCAATACGGCGCTCAGTTATGCTCTGGATAACAACTTCAACATTCGTCGAGCGATCGAGCAAATTGAGGAGCAGGAAGGGATTATCGTGGAAGTAAAAGCTCGGACGCGTCCCAGCTTGACCTTGGATGCGAATTATCAACAGCTTGACGAGGGGCTGAGTGAGGTGGTTGAAGGATTCGGTATTGCGACGGACAATACCTGGGGCATCAGCCTCAATCTACGTCAGGCCCTCTACCAAGGGGGCGGTATTAAGGCGGCGTTGAAAGCTCAGGACCTGACGAGGGAGTCGGTGCGGCTCTTTCTTGAAAGCACGATCATGGACGCCATGCTGGAAGTGACAACGCGGTACTACGGTACATTGCTAGCTCGTGACCAGATTGAAGTTGAAGAGCAGAATATAGAGTTGCTCGAGGAGACGCTGGAAGACGCTCAGAATAGGCTTAGGGCCGGTTCCGTTTCTGATTTCGAAGTTCTACGGGCAGAAGTTTTGTTGGCCAATGCGAAACCTGCTTTGATTCGTCGTCGTAGCGCATTTCGTGTTGCCATTGATCAACTACGTCAAAGCATTGGATATGGAAACTATCGCCGTGATTCAAACAATCTGGAGAAGATCCCCGAGTTTTTAGGAGAGCTAGAGTACGAACCGGTTTCCTACGATTTAGCGAATTGCCTAGATTTGGCCTTGTCGAATCGCTCCGAACTGGAACGGCTTCGCTTGATTGAAGAAGCCCGAGATGCCGGTTTGGAAATTGCCCGCTCAGACTACCGCCCCAGTGTTGATTTGATTGGGAGCTACGGAAAACGTAGGAGCAATTTTTCTGATTCTTTCGATGACGGACCGGAGGGCTGGACAGTGGGCGTGGTGGCGACTTGGGATATCTTCGATGGGGCCGCTCGTAAAGGACGGGTGCGCCAAGCCCGCTCTCAATTGGAGCAATCTCGGATCGAGCGAGATTCTCTCCGTTTGGCGATCGAGGTTGAGGTACGCCAGGCAATGTCAGAGTTTCAAGAGGCGGAGGAATTGGTGAACGCCGCCGCCAAGGCGGTTGAGCAAGCCGAGGAAGCGCTTCGTCTGGCGGATAGCCGCTACGATGCGGGAGCGATCAACCAGCTTGATGTGTTTGAAGCCCGGTTCGCCTTAACCGAGTCTAGGACGAATCGCCTAGAAGCTAACTACCGGCACATTGTTGCGGTTGCGAATTTAAAGCGCGCTATGGGTGAAGATAAACCCGTTCTCGATTCAAACCTAGACCTGGTACGTTAATTGTACAGGACTAGCGACCCGGGAATCATGACCTTTCCCATTTGCGTCCCTTGGTCTGAGGGGGGGAAGGGCCTCGCCTTGAATAACATTTGAATGGGTCTACTGGATACCATCTATCACATTTCAGTGGTAGGTTGCCGTTCCATTATTTTATCTGTCCTTGTGGTTTTCGGAAAGTCGGCACTCATTACTCCTCCTCCAATTCGAAGCGCGCTCGTTCTTTCGCTGCGTCGCTTTTTGGAGGGCGGTCTTTTTGCCACTGTAACTAGGAGCTTGCTTGGGCTCAACTTGCTGGCGCTTGCTTGTTCTATACCAGTCATTTTGCCCTCTTCGGCGTTGGCGGAAGCGGGCATTGTCAATCCCAGTGAGACGGGACCGGAGGAGTGGACGCAATGGAGAGGTCCCAATCGAAATGGCAAAATTGAAGCCGGAGATTGGCCAAGCAGTTTGGGAGAAGAGACGCTCAAAATGCAGTGGTCCAATGTCCTCGCTGAAGGTTACGCGAGTCCCGTTCTGACCGAGGAAAGGGTGTTTTCGGTGGAGACTAGAAATAAATCCGAGGAAGTAGTTCGCGCGTTTGATAGAGCCAGTGGGAATCAGATTTGGGAATACGTGCTGCCCGGAGCTATGAAGGTGCCATTTTTCGCTGCGAAAAACGGGAGCTGGGCACGCTCCACTCCCGCGACGGATGGCACTCGCCTTTTTGTTCTGAGCATGCTCGATGTATTGACCTGCCTTGACGTTTCAACCGGTAGAGAAATTTGGCAGGTTGATTTCAAAGAGCGGGAGGGAATTGGTGTTCCCTCATTCGGAGGGGTTTCGTCTCCATTGATAGATGGGGATAGCTTAATCGTCCAAGGAGGGTCCGCGGTGGCGAAGTTAAATGGCGTGAATTCGGAAAATGTTTGGCGAGTATTGGAGGATCGACGGGGGATGTTTGGGGGGGCCTTCTCATCACCCGTCATTGCCCGTTTACACGGAGTGAGGCAACTGGTGGTACAAACTCGAAGCACACTGGGAGGTATCAAATTGGAAAGTGGCGACATCCTTTGGTCAACCCCGGTTGAAGCGTCTCGTGGCATGAACATTCTGACTCCGGCGGTGGTAGGGAATCGAATATTTACCGCGACTTATGGAGGCGGCTCTTTCTGCTATGAAGTTCGTGAAGAGCCGGAGGGATTTTTAGTGGAACTAATATGGCAAAAGAAAGAAATCGAAGGTTACATGTCTTCGCCCGTGATTGTCGGAAACCACATATTCCATCACGGAAGAGACAAAAGGCTTAGATGCATGAGTATCGAAACGGGTGAATCCCTTTGGGTAAGCGATCGCGTTTTCGGGCAGTACTGGTCAATGGTGGCGAATGGGTCTCGAGTTCTCGCCCTTGACCAAACGGGAGAGCTTTTCCTATTCGAGGCGTCCCCGCTCTCTTTCGAGATTATTGATGAGCGAACGATCAGCGATGAGCCCACTTGGGCTCATTTGGCGATATCAGGCGCCCAGTTATTCGTACGATCACTGAAGGGACTGACTGCGTATCTGTGGCTTGATTAATTGGATTCGTTTCGATTGGTGCACTCTTAACGCTTTCCTGGCCGCTCGATCTACGAACGCGAAGATCTTGTCGTTGGTATTTTTATCCGAATTTCGTTTATGCCCCTTGACCTTCACTATGCGGCAATCGAGCCTGTCCATCCCTTTGAAGAATTCTCGATAGAGTTCGTGATTTCGGAGCGGTGAGCCTTTTTTAGATTTGAAGTTGCTCTCTTCAAGGGCCGTTCGCCGCGTTGGCAGATGGACTAGGTTCTGAGAGTCTGTATACACTATCAGGGTTCCTCCAAAGACTCCAATCTGGCTCAATGCCCATAGTAGATTTTGCAACTCGAGTTTGGTTGAGGATGTGGAATCGAATTGTTTGACCTCGATCCCATTTTGGTAGTCTGCCGCTGGAGCTGAGGCATCGATTAGCAAAAAGGCTCCGAAACCGGTTTTCGATTTCGTGTCCACACTGCCATCAATATAGAGTGCCCATTCGTTCATTCCCTATCGTGTTGCGCCATTGAACCAGTGGAGGCAACTTATTCGCAACTGGGATTTTTATAGAGGAGCTTTGATTAAGTGATGGGAATGATGAGGATTTCAGGAAAAGTGGCTCTAATGGCATCCCTATTTGTGGGAGCCGTTTGGGTGGAGGCTGGAAACTGGCCGGAATGGCGAGGTCCCCAAGGCGATGGCCTCGTAGCGGATTCCAATTATGCCCGTCAATGGTCAGCCAGTGACAACGTACTTTGGAAAACTGCGCTCCCAGATGCTGGAAATTCCTCGCCGGTGATATGGGGGAACCGTGTTTTTGTTACTTGCTCGGAAGATGGAGGTAAAGAGCGTTCCCTGATTTGTTTCGATCGATCTGATGGAGCGATTCTATGGAAACGTTCTGTCCGCTATGAGAAGGACGACCCGACTCATGCGACGAATCCTTGGTGTGCCGCGTCTCCAGCCACGGATGGAAAGGCGATTTACGTGTGGAATGGTTCTGCAGGGGCCACCGCATATGACTTCGAAGGACGGGAAATTTGGCACAGGGACCTGGGCGCCTATGTCCACATGTGGGGGCATGCCTCGAGTCCCAGGATTTATCAGGACACGGTCATATTCTTCGGCAGTCCGGGGCCTCTTGTTGTCCTCACCGCGTTGGACCGGGAGTCCGGAGAAACGGTTTGGACGCGGGAGTTGGACGAGGTCGTTTCTCCGCCTCAAGAGCTGCACGGATCTTTCGTGACGCCCTACTTGTGGCAAAATGGGGAGCGAGATGAGCTCCTGATCCCACTCCCGGGTTATCTTGCCAGTTTTGACCCTGCGACCGGATCCGAGCTCTGGCGGTGTGACGGATTGGGGCAATTGACCTATACCGATGCGATGGTGGGAGAAGACGTGATATTGGCTTTCAGCGGATACCGCGGTCCCGCAATCGGCATGCGAAAGCCGGGGCCCAAAGACACCGGAAATTTGACCGAAAGCCATCGTATCTGGAAGAATGATACCGTAGTGCAGCGCGTGGGTTCAGGAGTAATCGTCGGAAATCGATATTATTTGTGTGGCTGTAAAGGCGAGCTGCAATGCGGAGATATCCATACGGGTGAAATTATTTGGTCCCAAGATTTGCGAGAACAGAACTGGGGAGCGATCAGTTTGGTTGGAGAAGATTTGTACCTGACCGACCAATCGTCTGTTACCCGAGTCTTTGCTCCGAAGGATCGGTTTGAGCTCAGGTACGAAAACCAGATGGAGCCGGGAGAGCGATCCAATGCCACGATTGGATTCCATGGAGGCGTGATCTTTCTGAGGACCTTTAAGCATCTGTACGCGATCGGGCCTGAGTCTCGCTAGAGAGCACGGTGTGCCAGAGAGCGACTGAGGGCCTTTATAATAAGCTGGATTAGCTGCCAATTATGGGAAGTAAATCGCGTCCAGAGGCCGCGATCCACCCTAGACAGTGATGGTGGCGCGTGGCCTCCGGACACGCGATTTGGACCGAGTCCAGAAGTCTGACAATTTACGTTGATCGGAAAGAGATCGATCGGTAACCCTATAAAGATCTCGTTTCCCCCTTTTTCATGAGCGTTTTGCCGACAGCTTCAGTTCGACTCCTCTATATGACCGTAGTGGGAGCATTTGCGATGTCCCTTCCCACTCGAGCGGTAGACTTCTTGACGGAAGTGGCCCCGATTTTGGAGGCGAAGTGCCTCGGTTGCCATAACCCGAACATCATTAAGGGAGAGCTTTCGATGGCGACTCGCGCGGACATCCTTAAAGCCGGGGAGGATATTCTCATCCCTGGAAACGCGGAAGACAGTGTGCTCCATTGGATAACGCTCCCTTTCGATGACGATGAGCCACCAGAAATGCCAGAGGAGGGCGATCCGCTGACGGAAGACGAGACGCAGATTCTGGCTGATTGGATTAATGCGGGAGCAGTCTGGCCTGAGGAAGTTGTTTTGAAGGAGCAGTCCAAATCGGATAAGTCCTGGTGGGCTTATCAGCCATTGGGTTCCCCGCGATTTGATTCCATTGATGCCTATATCGAATCAAAGCTGTCCGAATTGGGGCTGCAGATAAACCCAGAAGCGGATCGGCGTACGCTGATTCGTCGAGTGACCTATGACTTGATTGGGCTTCCGCCATCGATTGAGGAGGTGGATGCCTTTGTCCACGATCCAGATCCATTGGCCTATGAAAAGCTGATTGATCGCCTCTTGGAATCGCCCCACTACGGCGAACGTTGGGGTCGGCATTGGCTGGATGTGGTTCGCTTTGGGGAGAGTGTCGGGTTTGAGCAAAACTGGATGATCAATGACCTTTGGCCGTTTCGCGACTATGTGATTCGCTCGATAAACGAGGACAAGCCCTTCGACCTCTTTTTCCGAGAGCATTTAGCAGGAGATATTATCGGATCAGGCGACCCCGATGTTGAGATCGGTAGCGCCTTTCTGGTGGCGGGCCCGTATGACACGGTCAACAATCAGGACGCCGCCCAGGCGGCTCAGATTAGAGCCAATACTTTGGACGAGATCATAAATGCCTCGAGCGGCGCGTTCTTGGGGATGACGGTGAGCTGCGCCCGCTGCCACGATCACAAGTTCGACCCGATTAGCCAGGCGGATTATTACCGACTTTATTCCGCTTTTTCCGGTGTCAGGCATGGTTCCTCAACCTGGATGACTCCTTCGGAGAAAAAGGCCCGTGCTGACTTATTGAAACCGCTGAATCAAAAGCGGGCCACTCTACAGACCGAGATTGAGAAACTTGATAAGACCATTTTGAATCGATCGCTTGATAAGCTGGAGTCTTTTGAAGCGAATTGGACTAGGCCATCGACGAATCGTACTGGAACAGAGGATACGTTCGCTCCCATTGAGGCCAAGTTCGTGCGCCTCGTTTGCGAGGCTCAGGATCTGAATCCGGAAACAAGTAACGGATTCCGCCTGGACGAATTCGAGGTATGGTCCGCCGAATCGAAACCGAGAAACGTAGCTCTCGCCTCCAATGGTGGCGTGGCTCGGGGCAAGGCGAGGGAAATTGAGGATTTCCCAAATGCCTATGGAACCCAACATACCAATGATGGGAAGATCGGAACCCGCTTCATTGCCGCTTCAGAAAGCCTCACGATAGAACTGGCAACCCCGACTAAGGTGAATCGGGTATTCTTTTCCAGCGCTCAAGGCGAGCAAGCGCCAGAGTTATTCAAGTTTGCATTTATAGCGGAGTACCGAATCGAAGCCTCGCTCGACGGGGAGAGCTGGGTGGAAGTCGCTAATGGGAAGAATCGCAAGCCCGTGAGCAAGAAGCATCCTAATCCCGCCAGGGATATTGAGGACACCAATTTGTCCCACCTCGATTATCGGCTGATACAGCTAGGGGCGAGCGTGGAGGAAGCGAATCAGAAGAAGGATTGGGAGAAGGAATTAGCGATAACCAAGCGAGAGATTTCTAAACTACCACCCTTGCGTACGGCTTGGTTGGGTAAGAGAAATGAGGAGGATGCCAAAGGGCCTTTTCACGTTTTTATTGGTGGGAGCCCTCAGCGACTTGGTCCTGAAGTGGATCCGGCAAGTTTATCTACTTTAAGTGATGTGACGCCCGGATTCGAATTGTCTTCAGAGTCGTCGGAGGCTGAGCGGCGCCTGGAACTAGCGAACTGGGTAACCCATCCCGAAAATCCGCTTACACCTAGGGTATTGGCAAATCGCATTTGGCATTACCACTTTGGTACCGGAATCGTTAATACGCCCAATGACTTTGGATATATGGGAGGTCGACCGTCGCATCCAGAGCTACTTGATTTTCTCGCTCTCGAACTAATCGACAATGACTGGAAACTGAAGGCCTTGCACAGGACGATTATGACCTCGAGAGCCTATCGCCAATCTTCGGAATGGCGAGAGGATGGAGGGGAAGTTGATTCGGATAGCCGACTTCTGTGGCGGTTTCCCCCACGCCGGCTTTCCGCCGAAGAGATCCGCGACACCGTTCTCACCGTCGCGGGAAAGCTAGATCCGAAAATGGGTGGGCCCGGATTTCGCTTGTATCACTATATGCGTGACAACGTATCCACCTACGAACCTTTAGATGAGCATGGCTCCGACACCTACCGCAGAGCGGTTTACCATCAAAATGCGCGAGCTTCCGTAGTGGATCTAATGACGGACTTTGACCAAGCGGACTGCACGCTTTCGATTCCTCGGAGATCCGAGACGACGACTCCGCTGCAAGCTCTGACCATGATGAATCATCAGTTCACGATCGACATGGCCGAAAGCCTGGCTGAGCAAGTACGAGAGCTGGGTCATTCCGCTCCAGACAAGCAAGTGATTCAGGCGTTTCGGTTGGCGTACCAGCGAGATCCTGACAAGAATGAAATTCGGGTCGCGTCAAAAGTGATCGCGGAACACGGGCTGCGAGCGCTTTGTCGGGCCGTTCTGAATTCAAGCGAACTTCTCTATTTGGACTAGGCTATGAGGGACGAACTAGAAGCGTATTCAAGGCGCCGATTTCTCGGTAACGTCACCACGGGATTGATGGGGGTCGGGTTGAGCCACTTGCTTGGCTCGGAGTCGCTCATGGCTCAGAAGGCAGCAAGCAAGGCTTGGAGGCCGGGAACAGGCATGACGCACTTGAAGCCACGAGCCAAACGGGTCTTGCAGATCTTTTGTCCGGGCGCGGCCTCGCATATGGATTTGTGGGAGCACAAGCCGATGCTCGAGAAATACGACGGTAGGCCTTTGCCGGGTGAGGAAAACATGGTGTCCTTTCAGGGAAAGAATGGTCCCTTGATGCGGAGCCCTTGGGAGTTCGAGCCAGCCGGTGAAAGTGGAAAGATGTTTTCCACCATGCTTCCGCATATGGAACAGCACGTCGACGACATCGCCTTCTTCCATGGTATGCAGTCGAAAACCAATACCCATGGCCCGGGTTGTGTATTCGTAAATACGGGACATCCAACGGAAGGTTTTCCTAGTGCCGGGGCGTGGGT
>Ga0255756_1003476_pt1 | contig 15842 bp, 15 predicted proteins | sample 011ome_20_FD_179956 | JGI IMG/M metagenome (GOLD analysis project Ga0255756, IMG submission 179956) | Coastal salt marsh microbial communities from the Groves Creek Marsh, Skidaway Island, Georgia - 011509CT metaG (version 2) | ecosystem: Environmental > Aquatic > Marine > Intertidal zone > Salt...
AGTGGCGAGTGGCGAGTGGCGAGTGGCGAGTGGCGAGTGGCGAGTGGCTACCAGAGTATAAAAGTTTACCTAGGCGAAACCGCAAGCATTATTTGATTCGTGTTGATTGGTGAAACATCATCTGCCAGTTTCCGGATTCCCTGTGTTTCTGCCACAGGGAAATATGCATGGCCCCATTGGAATCAGGATTTTCGGGAATTATTTGTCTCGCATGGTATGTCACCAATATTGAGTGGTCATCCAGCTCTTTAATGTCATTGGCAGAGATTTCCCAGCGGTGTGCAGGCTCTTTCTGGAGCAGCCACTGGATAACATCCTGCCTGCTGACAACCACACCATCCGGATTAATCTCCTGGAAGCTTTCACCAAGCATCCCTTCCAGTGCTTCCTTTTGAAGAGACCAGTCACTGTGCAACAGCTTTAATTCAAGGGTGTGAATAGTCTCCTGAATTGACATAACTTAACTCAGGCGGTTCTTTCCAGATTAACCCTGGGTTCACCCTGTCCCATGGCACGCCGGGCAAAGGCCTTTTTCAGCGGCAGCACCAGGTCAATACTGAACAAACCGAATTTCCTGGCCCAGACGGCAGCAATATTTTCCGTTGAAAACAGCCGTGTCATGTAATGGCTGAACGCCACAGTCCTGTCCTGATCTTTCACGATAGCGTTCTGGTATTCATGGAGAATGGATACAGACCCGGGAGAGGTTCCTTCACGGAAAGCCCTGATAAGTAGTTGTGCAAGCTGCATGATGTCCCGAAAGGCCAGATTGAATCCCTGCCCCGCAACCGGGTGCAAGGAGTGCGCTACATTCCCCAACAGGACCAATCCAGGTCTGACCTGTTCTTCGGCATGATCAAGACTCAGGGGGTAGGCAAGGCGCTGCCCAACTCTGGTTAAAGTACCCAGGTGACTACCGAATTCATCTTGCAGCCGTTGCAGGAAGTCCTGGTCAGACAGGCCCAGCAGTTCATCTACGTTGTTGCTTTCCTGCGTCCAAACCAGTGCTGCCCGGTGTTCATCATCCAGCGTGGGTAAAGGTAAAAAGGCCAATGGTCCTTTCGGAGTGAAGCGTTCAAAGGCCACATTATCGTGCCCCTTACTGAAAGCCACATTGGCAATGATGGCCGCCTGGTCATAAGACTCGTGGGCACGATGAATGCCAAGTTTTTCGCAAAGGCCGGAACGCCCACCTTCCGCCAGGATCACCAGTGGTGTAGTCACGGAAACAGTGTCCTTGCCATTATCCAGCATCACTTCCATGCCATTTGACAGTGGTTTGATTCTGGCCACACTGACCGCGGCACAAAGCTCCAGTTTTTCAGCTGAAGCCAGCCGGGGATTGAATAATGCACCAAGCAACCGGTTTTCAACCACCCAGCCCAATGCATCAACCCCCAGGTCATCGCTGTGCATTCGCACTTTGCCGAGTTTACCCTGGTCTGAAACATGAATATGGCAAATAGGTTCAGCGTTTTCGGAAAGATCATTCCATAAACCAAGATCCCTGAAATACTGAACCGTACCATGGGACAGAACAGTACTGCGGGCATCAAAGGAAGGTTGCGCCGGCGGTTTGTTCAGATCAATGGGAGACGATTCCACCAGGAGAATACGGGCAGTGCCAGGCAAATCCGCCTGTTCCAGGATGCAGGCCAGGCTCGCCCCGACCATGCCTGCGCCGACAATGACCAGATCATAATGATCAGCCTGGCAGATGGTCATCCGGCAGCTGCCATGAAGGATTCAATATCCTCTATGGTTTTTGGCAATCCGTCTGTTAACACTTCATGGCCGTCAGCAGTGACCGCAACATCGTCTTCAATACGCACGCCGATGCCGCGCCATTTCTTGTCCACTTTCTTGTTCGTTGGGGCAATGTAGATGCCTGGCTCAACAGTCAGCACCATACCTGGCTCAAGCAGACGCCATTTACCATCAATCTTGTAATCACCAACATCATGAACGTCCATACCAATCCAGTGGCCGGCGCGGTGCATGTAAAAATCCTTGTAAGCCCCTTTCTTGATCAGGTTGGCGACCTTGCCTTTCAACAGTCCCAGTTTAACCAGGCCTTCAGTGATCACCTGGACAGTTACTTTGTGGGGGTCGTCCCAGTGATTGCCTGGCTTGACTACCTTGATTGCTTCCAACTGGGCCTTGAGCACCAACTCGTAAATCGCTTTCTGCTCCTTGCTGTATTTGCCGCTGACCGGGAAGGTCCGTGTGATATCCGAGGCGTAGTATTCATATTCACAACCGGCATCGATCAGTACCAGCTCGCCTTTTTTCATTTGGACGTTGTTTTCGTTGTAATGCAGAATGCAGGCATTTTCCCCACTGGCCACAATGGAGTTGTAGGCAGCTTCCCGGCAACCGGAGCGCGCAAACTCATGGAGATATTCCGCTTCCAGTTCATATTCATACATGCCCGGTTTACACACCGCCATGGCTCGCTTGTGAGCTCGCACCGCAATCTGGCCTGATTCACGCATCACCTTGATTTCACCGGCAGATTTTACAAGACGCATTTCGTGCAGCAGGTGATCAAGCACCAGGAACTCTCCCGGTGAATGCACACCGGAACGCACCTTGCTGCGAATGACCTTCACCCACTCCATGACCTTATGGTCGAAATGTTCGTCACGCCCCATGGCATAGTAAACACGTTCCCTGCCTTCAATCAGGCCCGGCAGGATGTCATCAATATCAGAGATAGGAAATGCATCATCCACGCCGAGGGTTTCCACGGCCTGCTCGGGACCAAGCAGCCTGCCAGTCCACAGTTCCTTGACCGGATCCTTTTCCTGGCAGAATAAAAGGCATTCGCCCTGCTTTCTTCCCGGAATCAGAACCAGGCAACATTGGGCTTCCTTGAAGCCGGTCAGATAATACAGGTCACTGTTCTGACGAAAGGGAAAATGGGAATCACCGTTACGCAAAATCTCATCGCCTGACGAAAGAATGGCAATTGAGTTGGATTCCATGTGCGCCATCAGTTCACGGCGACGCTTTTTGTATTCTGCTTTCTTGATCTGAGGTTTTGGCATAGTCTTGCTGATAGTTTTCCTGGTATGAAATTAGTGTAATTCAGTCCCTTCCGGCAGGTCACCATCTTCTGACACCGCCAATCGACCATCGTTATTTTGCAGGTAGACGGTGATAGCTGCCATCCTGGCATACTCTATGACTTCCATGAGGTTAACCTCACTTTCCGCGTCAGGCACGTTGTCTTCTTCCTCATCAACCTGGGCAATACGGGAGAAGTCATCCAGCACTTCGCGGGTTTCCTGCAACATGGCCGAATCATCCTGCGCCCAGGCACCGGCAAAGCCGGCATTAAAACCATCACACCAGGAGGCCAGGGCAGCAAGGCGACTGTTGAGCGACTCATCATCATCTGGCAGCAGGGGATGGAAAGTATAGTCTTCGGTCCTGAGCTGTTTATTGATATCTTCGCTTAGAAGCTTGAATAAGTTAGTAATTACTTCGGCTATACCACCTTCAATCTCTAGTAAAGCCTGTGTTAACTCAAGGTCTGGCGAGGTATTTCCGGTACAAATCTGACCACTCAGAACGCCATGAATCTCGGAGACCGTAGCGGCCACACCATGGGAAGCCAGGAGTTCTGCTGTCATGGAATAATCTGCTGCCATCGGGATGTCACTGCGCCTGGGAAAATGAATGGGAACTGCGGGCGGCAATGATAGCATTTTCAATCCCGGAATCGAGAAGCGGCCAAGGATTTCATTCATACGGAGCCGACAAATCACTGGTTGACCCTGTACGGAGGTCGCATTATAGTGACTTGCCGTCACTTTTCAGAGAAAATAGGCGCCATGAGTGATACTAGTTTCAATACCTTAGAAGACAAAGTTGATGAATTGATTCAACTTTGTGATGACATGAAAAAAGAGAACCAGTTGCTTCGGGATGACAAGCATAACTGGGAAAATGAGCGCAAAACCCTGGAAGAAAAAAACCAGTTGGCACGTACTCGCCTGGAAAAGGTTTTGCTGCGCCTGAAATCACTCGAACAAAGTTAACACTTGATAGAAACACTCAACGGTAATCAGGACATCGCTTCTAAGTGGTAGAGTCAATGGCACAAACAAAGTCAGAAGAAGTAGATACAGTTACCATCTCCATCCTGGGCAGGGATTACCAGATCAGCTGCCCTCCCTCTGAAGAAGAGGCCTTGAGAAAATCAGCCAGGTACCTGGACAAGCAGATGGCCAAGGTCAAAAAGGTTGGTTCTACCCTGGCCTTTGAAAAAGTGGCAGTGATGGCCGCACTCAATATCTGCCACGAACTGCTGCAGCAATCCGAGGAAGCCGAGGAAACTGAAATCTCTTCCACAGACAAGATCCAGTCTCTCCAGGAAAAAATTGAGAAGGCGCTGCAGGACAGCAGACAAATCGAAATTTGACCGCTCTTTTCTCTTAACCCACTCTTTTTAAAATCATTAAAGAAAAGCACACCTTGCCATCGGTATTTGGCATATAATCATTTTTCTACTCCCTGGGGTATTGGCCAGTTGAATGTGTTCTTGAGCCGATATTTTGTACCCGGAGGCATTGCCCAATGACGTTGTGTGCATGTCCGCTAGACGGAAAGCCTAATGCGTCGGACGAGCCACCACCTGAACCTTTCGGTTCAGGACAATTTCGGCAGCGGTATTTCGGGGAGTGATTTACTCTTTCCTGCCAGCAGTTATTAAAGATCTTATTAGTTAGTGCTTACTTTCATTTGAACCCTCAAAATAAAAGCTTTCCCGATCGAAAACAGCTTCGTCTTGAGCTGCGTGAGAAACGCCGCAGCCTGGGCCATGAAGTCCAGGTCGCCACAGGCAAACAGGTCGCTGAAATAGCTCTGCATCAGGACACTTTGCCCATTGGGCAGCATATTGCCCTGTACATGGCTGCTGATGGTGAGGTGAGCACTCTGTCCCTTCTGGATGCCCTGCTGGCAATGAACAAACAGTGTTATTTGCCTGTGCTGGAAGAAGAAACCACTACCCTGCAATTCAGACAATTCCTGCCTGAAGCAGCATTGGTGACAAACAGGTTTGGTTTGCTGGAGCCGGATTCAGAGGCAAAAGTCATTAATGCAAATGAACTGGATAATGTGTTCATGCCACTTGTCGGCTTTGATGAACAGGGAAACCGGCTGGGAATGGGCAAGGGTTACTACGATCGGAGTTTTGCCTTCTTAATGGATAAAACCGCTACAGGCCCCGTACTTATTGGGCTGGCGCATGAATGTCAGAGGGTCGAAAGTCTTGAGGCTGCCAATTGGGATGTGCCTCTGGGTGGGATAATCACCGGCCAGCAAATGTACCTGGTCGGTTGATTTTAAGGTTGCTCGGGAACCCGTTTCCAAAAATCTAAAAAAGGGCGCTTTGAGCAACACTGCTAATCAGGATGCCAGCACCGAATACAATCATCAGTACCACCATCAGATCAGGACTCTTTTTCATACCTTCCTCAAATAAAGTAAAACATATTTGACAATTTTTGTTTAACAGATGCTTAGAGTCTATTTTTAATATCTGTTATTAGGTATATCTTACAACAGGCTGAACTATAAGGATTTTTTTAATTTAATGCAAACTTTATTTTCCCTTATTAAGGCAATACGGGGTCAGAACCAATTTTCTTTAAAATCCGTATTGCCTTTCTTCTTTCAATGATAGAAATTGGGTTCTGACCCCATTACCCCATGCAGACTAGAAATATGACCCAGGATGAACTCAAACAGGCAGTTGCTGCTGCCGCCTTTGACCATGTTCAGAAATACCTCGATGAGGATGCCGTTATCGGTGTCGGCACTGGCTCCACCGCCAACCTGTTCATCGAGGAACTGGCAAAGGTTAAGCAGAAGGTCAACGCCACGGTCGCAAGCTCTGAAGAAACCGCCCGCCGGTTAAAGGAACACGGCATTCCAGTCTACGACCTCAACAGCGTGAATGAGGTCACTGTCTATATAGACGGCGCGGATGAAACCAATGAGTACCTGCAACTGATCAAGGGAGGTGGTGCAGCACTGACACGGGAAAAAATTATCGCAGCTGTCTCAAAAGAATTTGTATGCATTGCCGATGAAAGCAAATGGGTGGATGTGCTGGGCACTTTTCCACTACCCGTTGAAGTCATTCCGATGGCACGCAGTCATGTGGGCAGACAGATTGTTAAGCTTGGTGGGGATCCGGTTTACCGTGAAGGGGTTGTGACAGACAACGGCAACATTATTCTCGATGTGCACAACATGAGCATCGTCAATCCGAGAGAACTGGAAAGTCAGCTCAACGAAGTGGTGGGTGTCGTCACCAATGGTCTGTTTGCACAAAGACCTGCAGATATTCTTCTGCTTGGTAAAGAATCCGGTGTGGATACCATTACGGCAAGTTGAGATTTGAAAGATTCCTGTCATTAAGGGTACAAAAAATGCACATCTTTTTCAGGACTGTAAGTGTTGTACTTTTTTCACTGGCAACTTCGCCCCTGTCAGCGCAGGATTCATCAACAGGTAACACTCCCCTGCCCTGGGCCTATGCCATTAACACCCCGGGTGTAGAAGACCCCTTTGTTTACAATGTGCCACACACCGTCCCTGACAGTGAACTGGAATTTACTTTCACATTACCTCGCAACCTGTACGAGCCTCCTGACTGGCATCCCGGGGATCATCCCGCCTTGCCGGACATTGTTGCCAATGGGCGCAATCCTGGCGTCTTTCCCTGCAGCTACTGCCACCTGCCCAATGGCCAGGGGCGTCCGGAGAACACAAATCTGACCGGGTTATCCCGCGAATACATCATCCAGCAGATGGCAGACTGGCGTGCCGGCTTAAGACAATCTTCCGAACCGCTGCATGGACCAGCTTCTGCAATGCATGCCATTGGGGTGAATGCGACACCAAAAGAAGCTGAAGAGGCCGCAGACTATTTTTCCTCCCTGCCAGCCCGACAATGGATAAGGGTGATTGAAACCAACACCGTACCGGAAACTGTTGTCATGGGATGGATGTATGTTGAAAAAGGTGGAGGGGGCACTGAACCCATAGGAAACCGCATTCTGGAAATGCCTGAAGACCTTGAACGCACAGAACTGCGAGACGACCGCTCGGGCTTCATTGCTTATGTGCCAACGGGCAGTATTGATCAGGGCAAGTCACTGGTGGAAAACGGCAAGAGTGGAGCCAATACGATCTGCACGACCTGTCATGGTGAAGACCTGCGCGGCCTGGGGCCCATCCCACCACTTGCCGGACGTTCACCCAGTTATATTGCAAGACAACTCTATGACTTCCAGGTAGGTAACCGTCGCGGTTTATGGTCGCCACTCATGCAGGCGGCTGTTGAAGACCTCACGCTTGAAGATATCGTCGCCATTTCGGCGTACAGCGCTTCGCTGGAGCCCTGAAGGAATAGGTATCAGTCTGCACTTTGTCGTTCATAACGCCCGTAAAACCTGGTAGTCCAGTTTTTATTCTGCATCATACCGCTCAAAAAACTGGCGAACTGTTCCGTCATCATTCGAAGTCCATGTACCTCAGAATTCATACGTTGAGTCATTGAAGTTTCGATAGTGCTTTTCAGGGCCATTGAACGATCTTCCATACTTCCCAGAGCCCGGAATCTTTCCCTATAAATTCTTCAATCACATTGAGGTAACGAGCCATGACATATCTGGTTGTGCGTAGTCACTGCCCTGGAATCGTGTCATTCCCACCAGGGATTTGTGCCTCTGCCAGGCCTGTTCAGCTTTTTCTGAATCGATTAATACGTGTTCAAGCCGTCATCAGGCGTTGCTTTGCAATACGCAGGTGAAGCACCCTGATGGAGACCGCAGCCACATTATTACCTGTGATATAGGGCAAAAGAACCCGCATCAGGAAGACCCAGGCAAACATCAGTTTGAAGCGCAATGGTGAAAGTGCGCTAATAGCAACAATTCCGGATTAAATAGATTGATAGATCGAAAAGGTGAGTATAGCGAGTAAGAAGGAACAGGGTTATTTACGCAATCGGTAAACCTGATAACCCATTTTTCCCTGCTTGAAGAGCTTTGTGTAATTGCTATTCACGAGATCCCAGTATTTTCCAACCTTGGCTTTGGCGGAACCGGCAGGGGCATCAAGTAATTCATCATTGAACCATGCAGTGTAATGGTAAAGCGGCTCATAAACCTGTTCACCGATATCTCGATGAGTATCTATGGTGAGTCCTGATTCAGCAATATACCCATCTAGTTCGGCCTTTGAAGAGAAATTATTACCATCCTTGAAAGCAATTCTTTTGACATCTTCGCAACTGATGTCGGCATAGGCAAAAACGGCCCCCGGCTTGAGAACACGGTAAACCTCATCGAAAAACTTTTGCTTCTCGTCATAGTGAAATGACGATTCGACGCAATACATGAAATCCAGGCTGTTATCTTCAATGCTCACCATGTTCATGGAATTACCCTGTACAGTGTGAAGCCTGTCTGCCACGGTTTTTGATTCGGCATATTGGCGAGTAATCTCCAGATGCTCATTAAGCAGATCGTAACAAGTCAGTTCGACAGGAAAGTTTTCCAATATGCGGATCGCATAACCACCAATGCCACAGCCCACTTCCACTCCATGCTGCCCTTCTTCCAGTGGCGCAAGATATTCGGCGATGAGATCACAAAAAGCCATTTGGGCGTCATAGAGATTTTCGCAGGAATCCGGCCAGTACCCGAAATTAATGGCGTGAGACAGTTCACCGTTTTTTCCCATGGACAGGTCGGCAAGGTAGTCCCTTATCCACTCATAAAACTGGTGGATCTGCTTGGCTTCTTCTTCAGTGAGATTCAATACGGTACGGTCTTTAGCCGGTCTCAGTTTACGTGGGCCTTATATTCCCCGGCAGTATAACGACTGGACATTTCTTCCAGACTGTAAACCTTGCCAATGCTGGAAGCCTGTCCAGCGGTACCGAATGATTCCAGGCGATTGACGACAATCCCCTTCATGGCTTCAATGGTCGGGGTAAGGAATTTACGCGGATCAAATTCAGATTTGTTTTCCGCAAGGAATCGACGCACTGCCCCGGTAGATGCAAGACGCAGGTCAGTATCAATATTCACCTTGCGCACGCCATTACGAATACCTTCCTGGACTTCTTCAACCGGCACACCGTAGGTTTCCGGAATCTCGCCACCAAATTCATTGATGACTGCGAGCCAATCCTGCGGGACAGCCGAAGAGCCATGCATCACAAGGTGAGTGTTCGGTATACGCTGATGAATTTCCTTGATACGGCCAATTGCCAGAATATCGCCCGTGGGTGGACGGCTGAATTTGTAGGCGCCATGACTGGTGCCGCAGGCGATTGCCAGAGCATCTACCTGGGTGGCTTCAACAAACTGTGCAGCTTCCTCGGGATCTGTAAGGAGCTGATCCATACTGAGTTTACCTTCAGCACCGTGACCGTCTTCTTCGCCAGCCATACCGGATTCAAGAGAACCCAGGCATCCCAGTTCACCTTCCACGGAAACGCCACAGGCATGCGCCATGGCAACAGCCGTTTTGGTGACTTCCACGTTGTATTCAAAATCCATCGGGGTCTTGCCATCTTCACCTAATGAACCGTCCATCATGACAGAGGAAAATCCCAGCTGAATGGAACGCTGGCAGACGGCGGGTGATACACCATGATCCTGATGCATCACGATAGGTATATGGGGAAACTCTTCAATGGCTCCCTGGATCAGGTGTTTCAGGAAATTCGATCCGGCATATTTGCGCGCACCGGCAGACGCCTGAAGAATGACAGGGCTGTTAACTTCATCCGCACCCATCATGATGGCGCGTACCTGTTCCAGGTTATTCACGTTAAACGCGGGCACACCGTAATCATTCTCTGCCGCGTGATCCAGTAATTGTCGCAAACTCATCAATGCCATTGTTTGTACCTTTTATCTTTTATCTTTTATCTTTTATCTTTTATCTTTTGTAATCTTTTGTAATCTTTTGTGCCGGACATCGCTCCGCTCTCCCGGCATACATATCACTCGAATCTCGTCACTCGTAACTAATCGCCACGTTCTTCAAGAATTGCCACTGCAGGCAAAACAGCTTCAGTCGTCATCAGACCTGTCCTGCAATATTTTGACCGCAGGGAGAGTGACCCCCTGCACAAACTCCAGAAACGCCCCGCCACCGGTGGAAATATAGGAAATCTTTTCACTGATGCCATACTTGTCGATGGCAGTGATGGTTTCGCCACCACCGGCGATGGAAAAACCTTTGTTCTCAGCAATCGCTCTTGCAATACTTTGAGTACCGGCACTGAAGGCATCAAACTCAAATACCCCAACAGGCCCATTCCACAGAATGGTTTTCATATCACTGATAATGGAGGCCAGCATGCTGCTGGTTTCCGGGCCGATATCAAGAATCATATCATTATCACTGACATCCCCAACGGCTTTCAGCGTGGCCTGTGCAGTTTCAGAAAACTCGGTTGCAACCAGCACATCCACTGGCAAGGGAATATCTGTCTCAGCCATCAATGCCTTGGCAGTCCCGACCATATCTTCCTCAACAAGTGACTTGCCTATGGGCAGTCCGGCAGCGGCCAGGAATGTATTTGCGATTCCGCCCCCGACAATGAGCTGATCCACTTTCCCGGCCAAGGCTTTCAGTACGTCCAGTTTACTGGAGACCTTGGCGCCTCCAACAATGGCCAGCATGGGGCGCTCAGGATTACTCAAGGCCTTGTCCAGCGCATCCAGTTCACCTTTCAGCAAGGGACCGGCACACACCCTGTCGGCAAAACGGGCAACACCGTGAGTACTGGCCTGTGCCCTGTGCGCTGTTCCAAAGGCATCCATCACGAAAATATCACAGAGGCTGGCATAGTAGCGCGAGAGCGTTTCATCATTGCCCTTTTCACCCACATTGGTACGCACGTTTTCCAGCAACACACAGGAGCCAGCGGATAAATCACGGGAGGCTGCTTCGGAAAAATCAGAGGGCATGATATCGACAGGCTGACCAAGAAGTTCTCCCAGGTAAGCAGCCACAGGCGCCATTGAAAATTCCGGTTGATCAGTTACAGGCACGCCTTCTGCCGGACGGCCGAGATGGGACATAAGAATGACTTTTGCCCCCTCTGCCAAGGCCAGCTTGATTGTGGGCAACGCTGCCTGGATCCTGGTGTCATTGACGACTGTTCCATCCTTGATGGGAACATTCAGGTCTTCCCGGATGAGTACTCGCTGACCTTTCAGGGGGTAATCGTTAATACTGCGAATTGCCATGGTTACTGCTGCTTGGGAATATATTTTTCAGAGGTTGCAAGAGGGACGAATCATAACCGATTACTTACCAATTTTCTGCACTGATTGTGCGGCTGAAAAGCCAATTTCCGGTATAAAAAATACCACATAAAGAATAGGAACAGGGTCTGTTTCGAGAACCATTTTTTATTACGGGCCACATGGAACCGGTACCACATCAATGGAAGGTGTTGAAAGGTGTTTGATGAGGTACTGGTTTATAAGCCGCCCACAAAACCAGGCTAAAACTCTTTTTTACAGCAGGCTGTTAACCTGATCTGCGATATTTTCCGCCGTGAAGCCGAAATGCTCCATCACCACCTTGCCAGGCGCTGATTCACCAAACGTACTCATCCCGACTACCTTGCCATCCAGTCCCACATACTTGCGCCAGTAATCGACCTGTGCAGCTTCCACAGCGACACGCTTGCGAACACCGGCAGGTAAGACAGATTCACGGTAAGCGTCATCCTGTACATCAAAAACATCCGTTGATGGCATAGCCACCAGGCGAACTGCCTTGCCTTCAGCCTGCAGGGATTTCACAGCTTCCAGGCTGATGGAAACCTCTGAGCCAGTTGCAATCACAATGACTTCAGGTTCACCGTCACAGTCGGCCAGGATATAAGCCCCCTTTTCAATATCAGCGAGCTGTTCATTGCTTCTTTCCAAATGAGGCACACCCTGGCGAGTAAGGACCAGGGAAGTCGGTCCCGTGCTGTTCTGCAAGGCAGCCTTCCATGCCACAGCTGTTTCAACGGCATCCGCCGGACGCCAGACAGACATATTCGGCGTCACGCGCAAAGCACAGACCTGCTCAATGGCCTGGTGCGTAGGACCGTCTTCCCCCTGGCCTATGGAGTCATGGGTAAAGACAAAAATGCTTTGCTGCTTCATCAGCGCTGCCATGCGCACGGCATTGCGGGCATATTCCATGAATATCAGGAAAGTACCGCTGTAAGGAATAAATCCGCCATGCAGGGCTATACCGTTGTTGATGGCAGCCATGCCGAATTCACGTACCCCGTAGAAAATATAGTTACCGCGCGCCATGGTGCTGATGGGCTGACTTCCGCCCCACTTGGTCAGGTTGGAACCTGTCAGGTCAGCCGAACCACCAATCAGTTCCGGCAGGAATTCACCGAAAGCACCAATGGCATTCTGAGAGGCCTTGCGAGTGGCAATGCTCTCGGCCTTTTCATTACATTCAGCAATATAAGCCTGGGCATAGGATTCAAAATCACTGTGGAATTGACCCTTCACCCGGCGAATCAGTTCCATGGCCTGGACCGGGTATTCTTCCTCGTAACGGATAAACAGTTCCTTCCAGGCTGTTTCTGCCGCATAGCCTTTTTCGCGGGCTTCCCAGGCCTTGTAAACTTCATCAGGAATTTCAAACGGAGGATGAGCCCATCCCAGTGCTTCTCTCGTCGCCTGGATTTCTTCATCGCCCAGCGGTGCACCATGAGTCGCGGCTGTGCCGGCCTTGTTCGGTGAACCATACCCAATCTGGGTCTTGCAGCTGATGATGGTGGGCTGTTTGCTGTTGGCTCGCGCTTCCTCGATAGCTGCAATAATGCTGTCCGGGTCATGACCATCGGCTGAAAGGGTCTGCCAGTTGTAGGACTGGAAGCGTTTCTCCGTATCATCGGCGAACCACTCCTCAACTTCACCATCGATGGAAATGCCATTGTCGTCATAAAAGACAATCAATTTGCCAAGATTCAGGGTGCCGGCCAGTGAACATACTTCGTGGGAAATGCCCTCCATCAGGCAACCGTCACCGGCAAAGACATAGGTGTAGTGGTCAATGACCGGAAAGCCATCTTCATTGAACTGGGCAGCAAGTGTGCGTTCAGCAATTGCCATGCCTACGGCATTGGCCAGACCCTGGCCGAGAGGCCCTGTTGTGGTTTCAACCCCGGGTGTATAGCCATACTCGGGGTGCCCGGGTGTTTTTGAGTGCAGTTGGCGGAAATTGCGAATTTCCTCCATGGGCAGCTCGTAACCTGTCAGGTGCAGAAGAGAATAGATCAGCATTGACCCGTGCCCATTGGATAGCACGAACCGGTCCCTGTTAATCCAGTTCGGATTGGTCGGATTATGGCTCAGATAATCATTCCACAGGACCTCGGCGATATCCGCCATGCCCATGGGGGCGCCAGGATGACCAGAATTGGCCTGCTGGACAGCATCCATGCTCAATGCCCTGATGGCATTTGCACATTCCTTCCTGTTTCTATTTAGTGAACTACTGAGTGAACTACTCTCGCTACCGGTATTGCTGGTTGTTTCAGCCGGCATACTGCTTCTCCTGGATCCCGAATTTTTTGATTATTCTTATTGTTTGAAATGGCCGGTTATTGTCTACCAGCACGCAGTTTTTTTCCATAACCAATACCGCTAAATATGCTCAAATCCACGACTTTTTCGCTGCCCGAAAATCTCTTCGCGCCATTTGCCTATTCCCTGTCAGAGTGATACATTCCTGCCCCTGTATTTCCTGTCTGATTCATAAAAACAAGCTTCAGCAACTTCCCAGGTCAGATATCTGATTCATCAAATTCTGATCAAAAGACAGGCCCCCTTCACTTAAATTTTGAGGGCTATACTGGAAGTTTTGAACTGAGCATTAGCTTGACAGGCGAAAGCCGGGGGAATGATCAAGCCAGGAGCAAACCTGAACAATCCACTGGATTGAGACCATCGTAAATTTCTGGGGGCTTTTCCCCTTCCGGTTATTTGCTGACTATAAATAGAAGGAAAACAGTATGACTGAAGCAGTATTGTTTACATCTGAATCTGTATCTGAGGGGCATCCTGATAAAGTTTCGGACCAAATTTCTGATGCAATTCTTGATGCGTTACTTGAGCAGGATCCTAAATCAAGGGTTGCCGTTGAAACGCTCGTTAACACTGGTCTTGCATTGGTAGCCGGTGAGGTAACCACTACCGCCACTATTGATGTAGAAGAAATTGTCCGTGGCGTTATCCTGGATATCGGTTATAACGGTTCCGCCGAAGGATTCGATGGCCATAACTGCGCTGTTTTGAATGCCATTGGTAAACAGTCACCTGATATTTCCATGGGTGTCACAGCAGGCGAAGGCCTCCACAAGGAACAAGGCGCTGGCGACCAGGGACTCATGTTTGGCTATGCCAACGATGAAACTGACGTGCTGATGCCTGCACCAATCACTTATGCACACCGCCTGGTTGAGAAACAGGCGGAAGTTCGCAAATCCGGGAAACTCTCTTTTCTTGAGCCGGATGCCAAGAGCCAGCTGACCTGCCGATACGTTGACGGCAAGATCGAATCCATTGATGCCGTCGTGCTTTCCACACAGCATTCACCCGATGTCAGCCAGGAAGATCTCCGCGAAGCCATCATGGAAGAAGTGATCAAACCCATTCTGCCTGCAGAGTGGCTGACTGCTGACACCAAGTATCACATCAACCCGACCGGCCAGTTCATTGTAGGTGGCCCTCACGGTGACTGTGGTCTGACCGGCCGCAAGATCATTGTTGACACTTATGGCGGCATGGCCCGTCATGGTGGTGGTGCTTTCTCCGGAAAAGACCCATCGAAAGTGGACCGTTCAGCAGCTTACCTTGGCCGCTACATTGCCAAAAACATCGTTGCAGCGGGCATTGCCAACAAGTGTGAAGTACAGCTTTCCTATGCCATTGGTGTAGCCGAGCCGACTTCCATTCTGGTGGATACTTTTGGTACTGGCAAAATCGATGACGCCCAGATCACCAAGCTGGTTCGCGATCACTTTGACTGCAAGCCTGCCGGCCTGATTGAAACACTGGGTCTGCTGGCACCAATCTATCGTCCGACAGCTGCCTATGGGCACTTTGGTCGTGAAGAATTCTCCTGGGAGAAAACAGACAAGGCTGATGCACTGAAAGCAGATGCCGGCCTTTAAGCAGCACCATTATTCAAAAGAAAAATTGATGGCCAGCTAAGCTGGCCGTGGGTCAGACCCCGATCTCATTGAATCAAATCAGATTCTTCCATTACAGATTGATCGGGCTCTGACCCCTCTTTTAATTGACTCTAAGGAAACAAACAATGAGCGAAGATTATAAAGTTGCGGATATTGGCCTCGCCGACTTCGGACGCAAGGAAATCACCCTGGCTGAAGCGGAAATGCCTTCTCTGATGACGCTCAGAGAAAAATACGGTGAAAGCAAGCCATTGGCAGGCGCCAAGATTATCGGCTGTATTCACATGACCATTCAGACTGCCGTTTTGATTGAGACACTGGTAGAGCTGGGCGCTGAAGTTCGCTGGTCATCCTGTAATATTTTCTCTACACAGGATCATGCAGCAGCCGCTATGGCTGCCGCAGGTGTTGCCGTCTATGCATGGAAAGGCCAGACAGAAGAAGAAGCCGAATGGTGTATTGAACAAACCATCCTGAAAGATGGCGAGCCATGGGATTGCAACATGCTTCTGGACGACGGTGGCGATCTGACTGCCATGGCTCACCAGAAATACCCACAGATTCTCGATAATGTGCA
>Ga0255756_1003496_pt1 | contig 15778 bp, 13 predicted proteins | sample 011ome_20_FD_179956 | JGI IMG/M metagenome (GOLD analysis project Ga0255756, IMG submission 179956) | Coastal salt marsh microbial communities from the Groves Creek Marsh, Skidaway Island, Georgia - 011509CT metaG (version 2) | ecosystem: Environmental > Aquatic > Marine > Intertidal zone > Salt...
GCGTATTTCGCAGTGGTATAAACCAAGTGCGGTGCATCAATTGACGCACCGATGATAACTAGGCCTATAAAAATTAGGAGGAAAGACAAAATGTCTCGATTTACAAAAGGTCTGATGGCCGTTGCAGGTATGTCGCTATGTGTTAGCACTGCCGCAGTGGCTAATGACTTAACCGTCGTGTCTTGGGGTGGTGCATACACCAAGTCACAAGTTGAAGCCTATCACAAGCCATGGATGGCAAAGACCGGTAAGACAATTATATCGGAAGATTACGGCGGGGGTATTGCCGAAATCAAAGCACAGGTTGAGTCAGGCAACGTCACTTGGGATGTTGTTGACGTTGAACTGGCTGACGCAATTCGTGCCTGTGACGAGGGTTTGCTGGAATCAATCGATCACTCATCATTGCCAGCAGCGCCAGATGGCACCCCGGCATCTGACGATTTTATTGACGGAGCATTGCAAGACTGTGCGGTAGCCAACATTGTTTGGTCCTCTGTCTATGCCTACGACTCAAGCAAAGTTCGTAACTGGAATGCGCCAAAGACCATGGCTGACTTTTTTGACACAGATGCCTATCCTGGCAAACGTGGCATGAGAAAGAATCCAAAAGTTACACTCGAATTTGCCCTGATCGCTGATGGTGTGCCAACTGACCAGGTGTACGACGTACTTAGCACTGAAGAAGGTGTGGCGCGTGCATTTGCCAAGCTGGACACAATCAAGGACGATGTTGTTTGGTGGGAAGCTGGTGCACAGCCACCACAGCTGCTTGCCGATGGCGAAGTTGTTTTCACCACCGCCTGGAACGGCCGCGTGTTTAACGCTAAGAATGGTGAAGGCCAGCCGTTTGAAATGGTATGGGATGGGCAGATCTATGACCTTGATTTGTGGGTGATTCCAAAAGGCTCAAAGAACAAAGAAGCTGCGCTTGATTTTGTTGCGTTTTCAACAGCAACCGAGCAGTTGGCTGCACAGGCGTCATGGATTTCATATGGACCAGCCCGGAAGTCCTCCGAGGGCATGGTTGGTTCTTACCATAGTGATCCAAGCCTTAAGATGGCACCACATATGCCAACTGCATCGGCAAACTTTGCCAATGCGCTTCAAAATGACTTTGAATTCTGGGCAGATAATCAGGATCAGTTGAACGAGCGTTTTAACGCTTGGTTGGCACAATAATCAAACGAAGTGGCTGTACCCTGGCGGTGCAGCCACCCCTATTTTTAAAACAGTTTATTTCAAACGATTTACAGGGGGCTATAGATGGCCATGACCGATGCATCTCCATCAGCAGAAGTGCCAATCACGGCAGCTGATGGAACGCCCCTGAAAAAGAAACTTGCGCAAGCGCTGTTTCGCAGCCGGGTGCGTGCTGTTGGTCTGGTTTTACCTTTATTTGCCTTCGTCATGGCCAGTTTCGTCATCCCAATTTTAGCCCTGATGTGGCAAGGGGTGCATAATGACACCTTTGCGCGATACACACCCAATTTAACCCAACAGCTTAAACAATGGGATGGTATCAGCCAGCCAACCGAAGCGATGTTCGTGGCGCTTGTTACCGATCTGAAAACAGCCCGGGCAGATAAAACCATTGGCCGGATCGCCACCCGGGTGAATCAGGAACTGCCCGGCACACGTTCACTTTTTACGTCATCTGCGCGCAAGGTAAAAAAGGCTACGCCGCCTTATGCCGAATCCATGGTGAAGATGAATAAAAAATGGGATCGGCTTGATGTGTGGCAAGCCATGAAGCTTACCTCGCAAAGCCTCACACCAGGGTTTTACGCGACCGCGCTTGACGGTAAATACACCGTTGATCAGGGCTTTGTCAGTCAGGTCGAAAACCGGCAAATATACGTCAAGCTGTTTTGGCGCACATTGCTGATTTCCGGCTCTGTCATGTTGTTATGTTTATTGCTTGGTTATCCGGTGGCATATTTATTGGCCACCCTGCCATTGCGCTATTCAAATCTGCTGATGATCATGGTGTTGTTACCGTTCTGGACCTCGCTTTTGGTGCGGACAACCGCGTGGATTGCCATTTTGCAATCACAGGGTGTGGTCAATGATCTGCTGGTTTGGATTGGAATAACCGGTGATGAATCGCGCTTTTCATTGATCTATAATATGACGGGCACTATCGTTGCGATGACGCATATTTTGTTACCATTTATGATCTTGCCGCTCTATTCGGTGATGAAAACGATTCCGCCGTCCTATATGCGGGCGGCACGGTCACTCGGGGCGACGCCAACCCGGGCCTTTATCAAGATCTACATGCCGCAAACCATCCCGGGTGTTGGTGCTGGCGGGTTGTTGGTATTCATTCTGGCGATTGGCTATTACATCACACCGGCACTTGTTGGCGGACAGGATGGTCAGCTGATTTCCAATATGATTGCCTATCACATGCAAAAATCGCTGAATTGGTCATTGGCGGCGGCGCTTGGCGGCATTCTTTTAGCCGGCGTCTTGTTGCTCTATTGGGCTTATGACCGCATCATCGGCATTGATAATATGAAGCTGGGATAACGACATGGCAAAGCTTCCACCCTATACCAGTACTGGCGAATATGTCTGGCATTACACCTATCGGTTTATATGCGGGCTGATCTTTTTGTTTTTGATCTTGCCGATTTTGATTGTTTTGCCGCTGTCATTCAATGTTCAGCCCTATTTCAGCTTTACGCCGGAAATGCTGGCACTCAAACCGGAAGCATTTTCACTACGCTGGTACGAAGATATTCTCCGCAATGGCATGGCCGCGCCTGACGAACCGTTGAGCTGGGCATGGTTTTCAGATAGCTGGAATAATAGCCAATGGATGCGGGCCATTCGCAATAGCTTCTTTATCGGCATTTGCGCGACATTGCTGTCGACGGCGCTCGGCACATTGGCGGCGATTGGTCTAAGCCGTTCAGAAATGCCCTATCGCCGGATGATCATGTCGATTCTGATTTCGCCGATGATTGTGCCCCTGGTGATCACCGCTGCCGGGATGTTCTTTTTCTATTCGCGCATCCAGCTCAGCCAGACCTATATCGGGGTGATTATGGCGCATGCTGTTCTTGGCACACCGTTTGTGATTATCACGGTGACGGCAACACTTGTTGGCTTTGATAAATCTCTGGTGCGGGCTGCCAATTCGCTTGGTGCCGGGCCGATTACCACGTTTCGGCGGGTGCAGATGCCGCTGATAATTCCGGGCGTTGTGTCTGGCGGGCTGTTTGCGTTTATCACCTCGTTCGACGAGGTTGTGGCGGTGTTATTCCTCGCCAGCCCGGAGCAACGAACGATTCCGCGACAAATGTGGTCTGGTATCCGCGAACAGATCAGCCCGACGATTTTGGCTGTGGCGACATTGCTGGTGATCTTGTCAATTATTCTGCTAACGGTTCTGGAACTGCTCAGACGCCGTTCGGAACGATTACGCGGCATCACCCCGGGGTAAGCCGGGCTAATCTAATCTAATCTAATCTAATCCGATCTGGGTTGTGGCGCATAGCCGTTGACAGCATGTTTTGTCATGGCGCACTCTACTGACTAGACGATGGATCGCTTGGCGAAGGATTGCTGTGATGGTCTTGGCCGCGCCCGGTATTTGTTGGGCGCTGGCTTCACTTGTTGGGGGCAGGCATATGGATGACCGTAAAATAATTGTTTTGACCGGGGCCAGCCGCGGTATTGGCCATGCGACGGTAAAACGGTTTTCACAGGAAGGCTGGCGAGTCATCACCTGTTCGCGCAATGGGTTTCCGGAAAATTGTCCGTGGGAGGCGGGCCCGGAAGACCATTTGCAAGTTGATTTAGCCGCACCGCAAGATGTTGAGCGCGGCGTCGCCGAGTTGAAATCACGGCTAAATGGCGCACCGCTGCACGCGCTGGTGAATAATGCCGGCATCTCGCCAAAGACCGCTGAAGGGCGCCGGCTTGATTCGGTATCGGGGGATCTGGCGCTATGGCAACAGGTTTATCAGGTGAATGTATTTGCCCCGCTGATGCTGGCGAAATCCTTGCTGGATTGTTTACAGGCCGGGTCTGGCGCGGTGGTGAATGTAACCTCGATCGCGGGTAGTCGGGTGCATGAATTTGCGGGCTCTGCCTATGCCACGTCGAAAGCCGCGCTAAGTGCGTTAACCCGTGAAATGGCATCGGATTTTGGCAAGCGTGGGGTGCGTGTTAACGCCATTGCGCCGGGTGAAATCAAAACCGACATTTTATCGCCAGACAGCGAGGCCGCCATTTTGCCGCAAATTCCAATGCAGCGGTTCGGCAGTGCCGATGAAGTGGCTGATACGATTTTTTTTCTGTGCAGTGAGCGTGCAAATTATGTGAATGGGGCTGAAATTCATGTGAATGGCGGCCAGCATGTATAGCCAGCATGTATAGAAGGGGGACAGGATGAATAAACCAACAAATATCGAAGCAAATCTTGCCGGCAATTCGCCAGCCAGCCGTGATATTGCGTTTCATATGCATCCCTACACAAATCCGGCACAGCTGGCATCGGCTGGGCCGCATATCATCGCGCAAGGTGACGGCGTGTTTGTGCATGATGAGTCCGGCAACCGGTTTTATGAGGGCATGAGCGGGCTATGGTGCACATCACTCGGTTTTTCCGAGCCCGAATTAGTAAATGCCGCGATTGCTCAATTCAATAAATTGCCTTTCTATCACAGCTTTGCCGGCAAAACTGTCGATCCGGCCATTGAGCTTGCCGAAATGTTGATTGCGCATGCCCCACCGGCGGCTGGTAAAGGCCGAATGAGCAAGGTGTTTTTCGCTGCTTCCGGGTCTGAGGCGAATGATACAGCGATGAAAATGGTGTGGTATTACAACGCCGCGCTGGGACGGCCGGAAAAACGGAAAATTATCAGCCGTAAAAAAGGCTATCACGGGGTTACCATGGCGGCTGCCAGCATGACCGCGCTTGCCTATGCGCAGGATGGGTTTGGGTTGCCGCTTGATTTTGTCAAACACACAACCGCACCAGATTATTATAATGGTGCCCAGCCGGGTGAAAGCGAAGATCAATTTGCCAGCCGCTGTGCTGACGAGCTGGAAGCGTTGATTGTGGCAGAAGGGCCGGACACGGTGGCGGCATTATTTGCCGAGCCTGTTATGGGCGCTGGTGGGGTGATTATTCCGCCGAAAAACTATTTTGCCAAAATCCGCGCGGTGCTGGAAAAATATGATGTGCTGCTGGTGGCAGATGAAGTGATCTGCGGCTTTGGCCGGACTGGCAATATGTGGGGGTCACAGACCATGGATGTACGGCCCGATATGTTGACATGCGCCAAGGCGCTATCGTCAGCCTATCTGCCGATTTCTGCGGTGATGATGTCCGACAAAGTTTATGCGCCATTGGCTGAACAGGCAGAAAGGCTGGGTATTTTTGGTCATGGCTATACCTATTCGGCGCATCCTGTTTGTGCGGCGGTTGCATTGCGGGCGCAGCAATTGATGCAGGAACGCGATATTGTGGGCCATGTCCGCGGTCTGGCGCCGGCATTTGCCGCGCACGTTGCGGCGATGGATCGTTATGATTTTATCGGCAATGTGCGGTCAATCGGCTTGATTGGTGCGATGGAATTTGCCGTCGATAAACACACCCACCGGAAATTTGACGCATCGCATAAAATCGCTGCCCAGGCGGTCGCCATCATCCAGAAACATGGGGTGATTTTGCGCGCGCTGCCGGGCGATGTGATCGGCTTTTGCCCGCCATTGATTATCTCTGGTGCCGAGCTTGATGATATGTTTGCACGTATCCATGCCGCCATGCAAGACGTGGCAGAGCTTGCCAAAACCCTGCGATGAGCGCAGTGCAGGCGGCGCGGCTGTCAGATCAAATAGCGTTTCCCGGATGATCGTAAAATGGTTCTGGCATAATCCCCATCTGGTGCTGACCAGCGCAGCAGTGAGCTGGGCCGGGCATGCGGTGGCGGCGCGGCTTGCCGTCGGCGAGGTGTCGCCTTTGCTGTTGATGCAGTTGCGTTGGTTATTTTGTTTTTTGATCCTGCTGGCGATTTTTTGGAAAGAAATGGCGGCGCACTGGCCAGCGGTGAAACAGCGGTGGCGGTATGTGGGGCTGATGGGCGGGCTTGGGCTGGCCGGGTTTACCTCGTTATTCAGCCTTGGCGCGCAACATACCACAGCGGTTAATCTGGGCATTACACAGGGCGCTATTCCGGCATTTGTCATGCTGTTTGGCTTGCTGGTGTTCGGCACGCCGGTTGGCAAGCTGCAATTTTTCGGCTTGCTGCTGTCACTCTGCGGTGTTGTGGTGCTGATTACCGGTGGTCACATCGCCATGTTATTGACGCTGCAGTTTAATCTGGGCGATTTGCTGATGATTGCGGCGTGTTTTTGCTATGCGTTTTATGTGCTGCATCTGGGGAAAAGGCTGGATATGCCGCCGATCATTATGGTCGCCTATTTCTCGTTTTCGGCGCTGCTGAGTTTGACGGTTTTCAGCATCGGTGAATATGCCGCCGGGCAATTGCTGGTGCCGAGCGTTACCGGCATCGCCATCATTCTGTATTGCGCTATTTTTCCGTCGATTTTGTCGCAGACATTTTTTATGCGGGGCGTTGAATTAATCGGCGCGAACCGGGCCGGATTATATGTCAATCTGGTGCCGGTTTTTGCAGCATTTATGGCGATTGGCCTGTTGTCAGAACGCCTGCATGGCTATCATGTTGTGGCGTTGCTTATGGTGCTGGCTGGCATCGCACTGGCAGAAAAACATAAAGTGTCGACGCCGGCCGGATGATCTGTCTCTGGCGCGCCTTGACAAGTCATTTAGGCCATGTAGAAGTGAGCCTGCGGCGAACAGCAGCAGGGGCGAACAGCAGCGGGCAAGCCTGTTCGATGATAAGGTCTGCGGCTTTTTGCAAATTGTCAGCATAAGGAGATGGGTGATGTTGGATAAAACCAAATTTTATATTGACGGTCGTTGGGTTGCGCCAATCGATGGCACAGATTTTCCGGTGATTAATCCAGCAACCGAAGATGCGTTTGCCACCATTTCACTTGGCGGTCAAAAAGATGCTGAGGCGGCGATCGCCGCTGCCAAAGCTGCTTTTCCTGCATGGTCTGTAACAAGTCCGCAAACCCGCATCGGCTATTTGGAAAAATTGCTAGCGGTTTATGAAGAGCGCAGTCAGGATATGGCACAGGCGATTTCATCTGAAATGGGCGCGCCAATCGATATGTCGCTGAGCGATCAGGCCGGGTCTGGCCGGGGTCATCTCAAAGCCTTTATCCGCGCACTTGGATCTGTTGAATTTCAGCGCCCGTTACGCCCCGGTGTTGAGGGTCAGGATGTGGTTTTTGAAGCGGCAGGTGTCGCGGCATTGATCACCCCATGGAACTGGCCGATGAATCAGGTGATGTTGAAGGTCGGTGCAGCGATTGCCGCCGGATGCACGATGGTGTTAAAGCCATCAGAAATTGCCCCGATGTCGAGTATCGTATTTGCCGAATGTATTGATGCGGCCGGGTTGCCTGCTGGCGTTTTCAATATGGTCAATGGTGATGGTGCTGGTATTGGCAGTTTGTTGTCGGCGCACCCGGATATTGATGTTGTGTCATTCACCGGGTCAACCCGGGCTGGTATTTTGATCAGTAAGGCGGCGGCTGATACGGTCAAAACAGTGTCATTGGAGCTGGGCGGCAAGTCGCCAAATCTGGTGTTTGATGATTGTGATGTGGCCGCAGCAGTGGCACGCGGCGCGGCTTTTTGTTTCAACAATACCGGCCAATCCTGTAACGCGGCGTCGCGCATGCTTGTCGAACGCAGCGCCTATGAACAGGCGATTGAGGTGGCCGCCGCCACCGCCGCCGCGACAACTGTTGATTTGCCGTCAAAGCCCGGCAACCATATTGGGCCGTTGGTTTCAGAAGCCCAGTTCAACAAGGTGCAGGGGCTGATCCAGTCAGGCATTGATGAGGGTGCGCGGCTGGTGGCGGGCGGTGTTGGCCGGCCGGATGGTTTAAACCGGGGCTGGTTTGTGAAACCCACCGTGTTTGCCGATACCACACAGGATATGACCATTATTCGTGAAGAAATTTTTGGCCCGGTGCTGAGCATCATGCCGTTTGACAGCGAGGATGAGGCCATTGCTCTGGCGAATGATACACCCTATGGGCTGGCTGCTTATATTCAGACCGGCGACATGGATCGGGCGCGCCGGGTGGCGGCACAATTGCGCGCCGGTATGATTCAGGTGAATGGTGCCAGCCGGTTATCTGGCAGCCCGTTTGGCGGCTACAAGCAATCAGGTGTTGGCCGTGAGGGCGGCATGTGGGGCATCGAAGAATTTCTTGAAATCAAAACCATCAGCGGCATTGTCTAAACCTACATTTTAATCATTGTCATTTAAACCTGCCCCGGCACCAGCCAGCCGCGATTCATCGGTCGCCGGTGCATAGGTTTTTCCGGCAAAATGCTGCAACGCTGTGACGCAGCCATAAAAGCATGAGGCAACCCGTTGTGTCTGCATTGGTGGCGGAATGACCGGCGGGTCAGCCGCCGGGCTGATTGTGCAAGCGGCCTGATTCAGCAATAAAGCGGTATCATGATAGCGGCTCAACACACCATTTTCCGACACATGAAGACACAGCTGATCGAGATTGACCTGCACTGGCCGGGCGCCGCTACGCTTGGCTATAAATGGCAATATCAGCACCGGTTCACGAATATTATTGATGCTAAGGCTGTCGGGCAGCGCGCCGTCCAGATAGGCAGTGCCAAGCGCAATCGGGCAATAGCAGCGATCACCGGTGGCATGATCCGGCCATCGCGTCAGCCGGTCAATGTGCCGCCAGCTGAGATAGCGACATAACGCAGACAGCCCGGCTATGCCGCGGGCGTGCAGCCAGCTTACGGCAAAGCCGGTCTCATCAGCCAAACCCCACGGCATGCCGGCACCGCGGGCTGCCTTGGTCGCCAGTGCAGCCGTTTCGCCAAGCGACCAACTGCTATGGCGGGCATCATCCGGTGGCGGTGTTATTGTCATGAAGGCAGCGGTGGATAGGCCAGATCATCAGGATCAAGCCGGGCCAGCTCATCCGGGAAAGGGGCGCCCTGATACATGGTAATGCGTAACCAGCGGTCAGAACGGGGATCAAATTTTGATGCACCAAAAAACGACAATTTACAGCGCAGCAAATCGATTGGCTGCATCTCAGCGGCGATTGTATTATCCTGAATTTCGGCGTAAGGAAGCGATGCGACAATTTGTGTGCGCCGGATGATATGCCGATGCTCGGGATGCGCCAGTAAAAAGCTGGCAATGGGTTTTGCGTCATCCCAGTGATCAAGGCAAGCTCGCGCTGCCACGGCATCACGCCCCGGTGCCAGCGGTTGCTCAAATGGCTCAATTGGCTCGTGAAAACGTTCACCAAGCCGTGGTTCAAGCTTTTCTTCAGAGACATACCAAACCCGCGCTATGGCGGCGTCATCGGCATAGTTAATATGTTTCACCCAGCCATAGGCATCGTCCAGAATCGCTTTGATTTTGCCAATTGTGATGCTGCCATCAATGTGAAAATAGGCGGATTCATTGGCTGACATGGTTGCCGCCAGATCGTCAACCAACGCCGCATGGCTATCGATGAGCAGTGACACCAACTGTTCCTGACCCTCAAGCGATAACTGCCGGGCGCCCCATTCATATATCACGTCGAAAGGATAGTCTGTGGCCGGATCAAATTTTTTCAAATAGACAATCAAGCCGGCCAGATCATCACGCAAGCCGGCTGTCTTATTTTGCTGATACAGGCTGTCAGTTGTCCATTCGGCCGCATTTCGCAAGGCTCGTTGTGCCAGATGCGCCAGATCATCAATCGTTTCAGCGGTGCTGGCAGGCAGGTTGCGTACCCGCGTCAAAGCTGTTTCACGGGCATTGATCCAGGCATGGATAAGCGCCGGATGATTGATCAGAAACGGCGCCATCCCCAAACCGGTGGAATTGCCAACGCCAATCCGGCGGCGAATGTCGGGATCCAGCCGAATGGCCCGGTCAGGCGCGCGCTGGCGGGCCATATGTTCGACAATATCAATGGTAAAACTGCGGATTAGCCATACCGCCAGCAATTCTGGCTGGAATGAGCCGGCAAATTCGGGTCGGTCGGCCCACAGCGCGCGGTCAGCCGCACCAAATTTACCAGACCCATAAACCGCCGTGGTGCGCATAAGATAGCCAACAGGCTCAATTTCCCGCAAATCCGGTTGTTGGCCATTGGCCAGGCACGTGACAACATAATCGAACAGGCGCACTGATCTGTTGGCCCGCGACAAAACAAATTCCTGACCCGAGATACGGCCGGCTTCCTGGCGCGGTACATTCGCTGCGAGCCGCGCGATGTCAGCTTGTGATATCACCCCATCATGCAGTGTGAAGGTTGCGTCCCAGGCCTCGGCAATGACCCGGTCAGATCTTTGTTCGGCTGGTAAATCATGCGCAAAGGCGACCAGCGTGTAGGTGCGTTCGGGGCCGATGGCCTCATAGCTGGCAACGCCAACCCCCTGTTCATCAATGCGCCATTCGACTTGTCTGAATTGCCAGTTTTCAGCTTTCAGGCGGCGCAGTAACACCCGCATAAAACTCAACCGGCTCTGATGCAAAGATCCCATGCGTGCCAGTTTCATCACCACCGATGCCGGACGGTTGGCAATAATCGGTGCAGATTGATTTTGCGGTTTTGCATCCATCTTCATCTGGCCTCACGCTGCGGTAAAATTGGCGTCGTAAAAACGCAGCCAATTTTCACCCATGATTGCAGAAGTTTCATCTTTTGAAAAGCCGGCAGCACGCAACCCGGCTGCGATATTGCCAAAATGCCGGTTATCCTGAAACCAGTCTGGCATCTCGGGAAATCCGGCATGTGCGGCTGACCCTTCACCATAATCAATCTGCTTGGTCCAGCGTCCCACCCGCATCCATTCAACAACGCTGTCGGGCTGATCCTGACACAGATCAGAACCGAGGCCGATATGCTGCACCCCCATCAGATCTGCGGTGCGGGCGATCATCTCGCAAAAACTCTCTAATGTGCATTGCGACTTGTCTTTGAGATGATGTGGGTAAAGCGAAAATCCCAGCATGCCGCCAGTTTCGCCAAGCGCGCGCAAAACAGCATCAGATTTGTTGCGTTTTGCCGGATACCAGAAATTTGGATTTGCATGGGTGATGGCAATCGGCCGATCTGACAGGGCGATGGCGTCAAGTGTCGAGCGCTCGGCCGAATGGCTCATATCGACGACCAGCCCAACCCGGTTCATTTCTTTGATCACCTCGCGGCCCATGCGCGTCACACCGCTATCTTCCGCCTCATAACAGCCGGTGGCCAATAAAGACTGATTGTTATAGGTCAATTGCATAAACCGGACGCCAAGCATGTGGCAGATTTCGACAAGCCCGATATCATCCTCGATTGGCGATGGGTTCTGAAAGCCAAAAATAATCGCCGTGCGGCCGTCGCGTTTGGCGCGGCGCACATCGTCACCGCTGCGGGCGTGACAAATCAAATCCGGGAAACGCTCAAACCAGCGGTTCCATTGTTCGATATTGGCCACCATTTCACGAAAGATTTCGTGATAGGCAATCGTCACATGAACAGCATCAACGCCACCTTCGCGCATTTGCTTGAAAATTTTTTCCGACCAATTGGCGTATTGCAGGTTGTCAATAATATGCATTGGCTTAATCCGGCTGACCTGCAGCGATATAGCTGGTTTTTACGGTGGTATAAAATTCCTGCGCATAACTGCCCTGTTCACGGGGGCCATAGGAACTGCTGCCACATCCGCCGAACGGCACATGGTAATCGGTGCCGGCAGTTGGCAGATTAATTGTCACAACGCCGGTTTCGGCGCGGCGGCGGAAATCTGTGGCGCGTGCCAGTGATCGTGTGATGATGCCAGAGGTTAACCCAAAATGCGTATCATTGACCACATCAACAGCCTCGTCATAGCTGTCAACTTTGATCACACAAGCGATTGGCGCGAACATTTCCTCGCGGTTGATTTGCCAGCTGTTTTGTGTGCCAGCAACAACCGCAGGTGTCATGTAATAGCCATCGGTATGCCGCGTGACGCGCTCACCGCCGCACAAAATATCGCCGCCTTCATCTTTTGCCCGTTCAACCCATGCCAGATTTTCATCCAGCTGGGTCTTGCTGACAACCGGGCCAATCTGGGTGCCGTCCTTTAGCGCATTATCGACAACCATCGCGCTGGCACCGGCGGTTAATTTCTCGACAAATTCATCGTGGATTTTCGCATGTACTACCAGTCTGGATGATGCGGTGCATTTTTGTCCGGTGCCGCCAAATGCCCCGCCAAGCGCCGCGGCAACAGCGATATCAAGATCACCATCATCCATAATGGCCAGCGCATTTTTTGACCCCATTTCCATCTGAATTTTTGTCAGATTGGTGATCGCGGCGGCGGCAATCTGTTTGCCAACCTCAACCGAGCCGGTAAAACTGATGGCCTGTATGGCGGGGCTTTCAACCAGACCTTGACCAATATCGCCGCCCGGCCCCATCACCAGATTAAATAAACCGGCGGGTATGTCCTGGCGGGCGATAATTTCGGCAAGGGCAACCGCGGATGCTGGCACCAGATTGGCAGGCTTCCAGATGACCGCATTACCAAAGGCCAGCGCCGGGGCAATTTTCCAAACCGCGGTCGCTGTCGGGAAATTCCACGGGCTGATGATCGCCACCACGCCAACAGGCTCACGGCGCACATCGATCTCGATATTGGCCCTGACGCTGTCGGCAGTGTCACCGATCTGCCGTAATGTCTCGGCAGCATAATAGGTAAAGAATTGTCCAGCCCGATAGATTTCACCAATGCCCTCGGCCAATGGTTTGCCCTCTTCGCGGCTTAACAGCGCGCCAAGCTCTTCGCGACGCTGCATCATCTCATTGCCGATATTCATCAACACAGTCTGCCGCGCTTCGATACCGGTTTTCGCCCATTTTTTCTGCGCCGTGGCAGCCGCATCCAGCGCCGTGTCGAGCTGGTCACGGCTGGCCTGCGCAAAATGGCCAATTATATCGGACAGATCGGACGGGTTTATATTGGCGATTGTCGTTGCGCCATCACACCAGGCGCCAGCAATGTAATTTTGATAATTTTTGGGCATAAAAGAACTTTCTGAATAGCTTGCCGACCAAATAGCTTGCCGGCCACATAGTTAGCCATGCCGGCAATACAGCAATGGGTTGTTGTCTGGACAGGTCTAACGGCCGCTAAGATTGACTGAAACAATGCGAAATGACAAGCCGATTAACGCTTTGCACAGCATCATTAGGGCGCGCCGCGATCTGATGTTTGCATGGCGATGTTTTTACTGTTAACGAGAACATATCGGCATGTCGTTCAAAAGCCACGCAACGCGGCATTGGCGGCGATATTTGAGCATCACAGATGAGAGCCAAAACGATGATGGAGCGTTTTACCAGACCGACATATGCGCTTGGGCTGTTGGGGTTGGCAATGGCACTGATCCCGCTAAATGATGCGTTAATCAAGATTTTGAGCGCGCATATCTCGCTTGGTCAGGTGGTGGCGGTGCGCGCCATATTATCGCTTATTCTGGTGGTCCTCGTCAGCGATGGTTTGCGGGCGATGCTACATTTATCCGGCCCGATATTCTGGCAATTTGTCGGGCGCGCAATGTGCCTTGTTGTTGCGATGTTGTTGTTTTTTGTATCGCTTGGCAGCCTGCCTCTGGCAAATGTGATTGCCATCTTCTTTGTCTCGCCAATGATTATAACTCTGTTGTCGGTGCCGCTTCTTGGCGAGAGCATTGGTATTCATCGTCTGGCTTCGGTATCGGCGGGGATGGCCGGGGTGCTGATGATTATGCAGCCGGGTAGCGGCGATTTTCAGCCAGAAAATCTGTTGGTCATCGGGTCAGCATTCAGCTATGCGCTGTTCCAGATCTGGACCCGGCGGCTGAAAGCTGATGGCAGTTTGTCGGCGATGGTGACGGTTCAGCATTTATGCTATTTTGTTGTTGGCGCAGTCATGGTTGTGGCGAATGTGATCTGGCCGGTATCGCCGACCGGTAACACCACACTTGATTTTTTGCTGCGTGGCCCGGTGCTGATGTCGGTCACCGACTGGCTGTTTATCCTGATATGTTGTGTTTCGGTATTATTTTTATCGGTGGCATCATCAAATGCCTATCGGTCAATCGAGGCATCGGTGATCGCGCCATTTGAATATACGGCGATTCCATTTGGTGCCTTTTGGGGTGTGGTGATTTGGGGGGAATGGCCGGCAACAAGTGCATGGATAGGTATGTTGTTGATTCTGTTTGGTGGTATTTACACGCTGTTTCGTGAAAATATTCGTAATGTTGATGTGGCAACCTCGGTACCGATGCCAGCGGCAGCGGCGGCACAACAGAATTTTGATGAAGAGACCGAGTCGCCAGACACTAAGTTATAGGCCAGTAATTATAGGTCAGAAATCCTACACAAATCCCGGGCAGATCACACCATTACTGGCACTCAATCGCCGGAACTGTCCTGCCAGACACCTTGTTCTTTCAGTTTTTCAGCGACCTCAGCCGGCATATAATTCTCATCATGCTTCGCCAGCACATTTTGCGCGATAAACACACCGTTTTCGATCTGACCTTCGGTAACCACACCCTGGCCTTCACGAAACAGGCTAGGCAAGGCGTTGTCATATTTGACCGTGATATCGACGGTGCCATCGGTGACAATAAATACAGATTTCATGCCTTCAATCTCTACACTGCCATCTTTGACCAGACCGCCCAGCCGCAATGACTGTCCTGACTTTAGCTTTGACTGGCTGATTTCAGAGGGTGTGTAAAAAAACACGATATTGTCACGCAACGCGCCCAATACCAGCATGACGGCAATGCCAAGCAATGCAGCGATACAAGCAATGATAACAAGGCGTTTTGATTTAGCGGTCATGGCTCTGCAAATTCATCTCTGTTTGCGGTATCTGCGAGGGGCGCTTTTTCGCTACTGTGCTAGCCAGAAAACATGGTTTTGGCAAGCTGTTGTGGTGATCGCCAGATCGCGGCAAGATGGCGCAGTCTGGCCGACTGCTTATTGCCGAACCGGTCTGGACGTTGTAAAGCTATCTGCATCATTTGAGTTTAATGCGGTTCCGTCAGGCGAAAAATATAACGCTGGGCGGGCGGCGTTTCCGGGGTAATCACATGAGCTTGATGAACAAATATCCACGCTTAACCGATTTAGAGGCACCAGCAGCGCGCCGCATTCCAAAATTTGTGTTTGCCTATCTGGATTCAGGAACCGGCCAGGATCAGGCGAAAGACCATAACCGCGCTTATCTGGACGGGATTGAATTAACACCGCAATTCATGCGCGGCCGGGTGAATCCGGATCTGACAACGAAATTGTTTGGCCACAGCTATAACGCACCTTTCGGGGTGGCGCCGATTGGCCTGTCATCGCTGATTTGGCCGGGGGCGGAATCGATTTTAGGTGCGGCTGCCAAGGCGCATGGTTTTCCCTATATTTTAAGTACAGTTGCCGGCGAGTCGCTGGAGATGGTGGCGAAAGCCGCTGGCGAAATGGCCTGGTTTCAGCTCTACGCACCCAAAGACCGGGAGGTGATGACGGATCTTCTCCGGCGGGCCAAGGAGAATGGCTATGAAACGATTGTGGTGACGGCTGATGTACCGGCACCAAGCCGACGCGAAAGCATGCGGATTGCCGGCGCGCCACTCGGCAGCCGTGGTAA
>Ga0255756_1003507_pt1 | contig 15736 bp, 18 predicted proteins | sample 011ome_20_FD_179956 | JGI IMG/M metagenome (GOLD analysis project Ga0255756, IMG submission 179956) | Coastal salt marsh microbial communities from the Groves Creek Marsh, Skidaway Island, Georgia - 011509CT metaG (version 2) | ecosystem: Environmental > Aquatic > Marine > Intertidal zone > Salt...
CATCTTATGATTATGGATTTAAATACTATTGTTTCTCGATATCGGGAAAATGGATTTATATCGGGCTTACCCGCCTTATCTCTAGATCAAGTAAGATCTATGCGCACATATATCGAACAACTTGAGATGGATTACAAAGAGGGTGCTGGCGGACATTCACTGAACCAGTTTTTCAGGGTTAATGGGCATGTTGTCATTCCTAAACTTGCAGAAATGGCACGCAATCCTGATATCCTTGATATTATCGAGGCTATATTAGGTCCTGATTTGTTAGCCTGGTCAGTAGAGTTATTCATTAAAGAAGCTGGAAGTAACAAAACTGTATCCTGGCACCAAGACATCACCTATTGGGGCATGGGTGAAACTGATGACGAAGTTACTGCCTGGATAGCTTTGTCTGATGTCAGTGTCGAAGCCGGTTGTATGCGCTTTATTCCTGGAAGCCATAAATCTGGCTTGGTCGAACACAATGATACATTTTCTTCAGACAATCTTTTATCGAGAGGCCAGGAAATTGCAAATGTTCAAGAAGAAAATGCTGTGCATGGCCCCCTGCTCCCAGGTCAGATGTCACTTCATCATGGACGCTGCTTTCATGCCTCTGGCCAAAACAGATCTTCTGATCGCCGAATTGGACTTGCGATACGATATGTCACTCCTGCAGTACGGGATCATGCTCCAGGAAGGGATTGGGCTATGCCAGTAAGAGGCGAAACCCCTCGTGGGGGCTGGGACTGTATCGCAGGCCCTCGTAGTCTATTCCATCCATCCGACCTAGCTCTTTATGACCAGATATTAGCGGGACAATCAAAGACGCTTGCTGCTGGAGCAGAAGGTAAAACCAACCTATACGCATAGGAGAAATCATAATGGATGAAAGAGTTGGTTTTACTGCGATGAAAGATGGCACAAAAGAAGACTATGAGCTTCTAGCCAGACTTGAAAAGCCCTTTCTGGCTCTCACTGCTGAGCGTGTTCTTGAGGAATTACGCAGAGCAGGTGAAACAACTTTTGAAGGGTACCAAATTACTCGCCTTCAGCATGGCCTTCAGTCAGGCACTCGTGCGCTCCGTGACGGCGCAGATATCGACTGGGTTGTCGGTGCCCTATTGCATGATATTGGTGACGGGCTCGCCCCACAAAATCACGATCGTATGTCAGCTGAAGTAATTAGGCCATTTGTAAGATGGGATGTTTCCTGGACGGTCGAACATCATGGCATTTTTCAAATGCTGTATTATGCCCATCATTATGGCTGGGACAAAAATGCTCGGGATCAATTTCGAGATCATCCGTTGTTTGAGACATGCGCAGAATTTTGTGAAAGATGGGATCAATCTAGTTTTGATCCAGACTACCCCATGGAGCCACTTGAAACCTTTGAGCCAATGGTTCGTGAGGTTTTCAGTCGTAAAGCTTATGATCCCGAAATCATCAGAGAAGGCTATATCTCATCCATGATCAGAGGCATTTCCAGCTGGCAGGATCACTTCTAAATAAGTTGGGCTGTCTAGATTACATCCACTGTCACCAGATAATCCGGCTTCTAAATACCAGTGCCGGCATAGATTGCTATCGTGTAAAGCAGTCTCTACAGTGAACTTCCCGCATTACTAAACCCTGGCGTAGGGCCAAAAAACGACCGCCCCCAAGCCACAAGCGAGGGGGGTGCAAATAACAATGGTTACGGGGGCGCGCAACCGCCGTTACTTGCATCTGAATTTTGCACCGCTGGTATAAATCTGGTTGAACTTTATGTGCCGGCGCTATACCGGCGTGATCCACGGTAACCGTTATTGTTTTTTTAAAAAAAGTATTTCCGCAAGTTTCTATGACACTTCATCAGCTGCTTTTTCAATCTAGCACCAAAGTTACCGATGGGTTCAAATTTCCAAATCGTATCTTGTAAACTGCGTTAATCAATAATGCCAAAGGGGGTTTATTCGCGCGGTACATATCGGCCCATCTTTTGGAATAGACGCAATGATCTGTTAAAAAAATTACGCTTCGCCCTTCAATACCGGATCAAACGGATAGGTAGTAAGGTTTTCATAGCCCGTATCGGTGACCAATACCTGATCTTCAAGCTTAATTGAAAAATCGCCGCATCAATAACAAGCATCAGCATTGAAGCCTTTTATATCAGTCGGGCCACGCCCGAAAAGCCGATCCCCATCGCGCGTCAGTTGAAAGGGTGCCTGGCTCAACACCTGTCCTCCCAATGAAACAACATCGGAATGTGCAGAGAGTAGGATGCCACCGCCCGTTTGTGGGCCAATCTCTGCGTACAGGCCTGCTCTCTCCTCGGTCAGGTCAGGGATGCGGTGAACCCAAAATTGTCGTGCGCGCAAAAAATCCTCAAAATAGGAAATCAAGTTGAGGTTGGACCGGCTGCTGACGGTGTCAAAGGTAATCAGACGGTCCAGAATGTCCAGTGACAGCGTCATATCAAGGGCTCCCCGCCAATGCACTCAAACGCGCCAGAGGAAACCTGATCCCTGGCAAACTCCATGAATGTCCAAACGGTTCGGGATTTTTTCGCCCCTTGGGAGGTCAGCAACCCCATCCGCAGAGGCCTTACGGGACCTGCGACGGGCACGCAAGCCAGCGGCAACCCATCTGGAGAAATATTGCTTTGCGGTCGCACATTGGCAATGGAATAGCCAAAGCCATTTCCGACTAACGAGCGCATCACCGCCATGTCGCGCGTGCGCTCGGCGATGCGGGGAAGTTGTTTGGCGGCTTTGAACAGCGACAGAAAGTAATCTGTACTGATCGGCAAATCTAGCAGCACCATTGGCAGATCGGCGAGATCTTCGATGTTAATCTCTTCTTTGTCCGCATAGTCATGCGCGGCACTAAGCAACGCAAAAGGGCGCAGTCGCACAAGGCCGGTGAAGTGCAGGTCTGTGGGGATATCCATGTCGTAGGTCAGTGCGATATCAATGTCGGAGCGCCGCAGCGCGCTGAAGATTTCAGCTTGATTTAGCTCAGTCTGCTCGATGCGGACATCTGGATGAGCCGCCTCGTAACCAGTCCGCATGCGCGGCAGGACAAGTTGCGCAAAAGTAACGAGGCATCCCACCGCCAGTGGGCCACGCGCCATACCGGATACGTCAGAGGCAATATCAGCTATTGTCGCGGCCTCCTTCAAGACTCGCTTTGCTTGATCAATCACTCTGCGCCCACCTTTTGTGGTCGACAGCCCTTGCGCGTGCTGCCGCACAAACAGCGAAATGCCAAGTTCTTCCTCCAATTGCGAGATTGCGGATGAGATGGAGGGTGAGGACACATTCAGTTTTTCCGAAGCGCGGGCGATACTGCCCGTATCACCAACGGCAATCAAATATTCCAACTGCCGAAAGGTGAAACGGGGCAAACTCTATTCCTTTGCTATGTAACAATTTAAACCAAAACAGATTTTCCGACCAAGGACAAGTGAGCACTTTATGCGGCGGGTAACCTCGCATCCCGTGCGGCAAGCCAAGTCTGGAAATCGCGTACCGTTCCTTCGTAATCATCCTCCGCCAAAGGCCCCCCGACCGCATGCACGGACGCCAATGCCACTTGCATCCGCTCGAGCTTCTCACGGTCTTCGCGGTTTACTTCTTCCCACAGAGCGATCCTTTGCTGAACAGTGTCCCAGTCCAGATAGTCCTGATACACTGACATGGTCCATTTCACGCGGATCAAACCGGCATGGATCGGAAAAATCGACAGGGAGACCAACAGGCTGGCCGCCTGACTGGCAACTTGTGTGGGAAACTTGGCAAAAAGTGTGGATCTTTTGCGCTCCGCATCGCTTAGACCGGGCGCGCCTTCCCCGCGCGACTCGATGCTATCGGGGTAATTGGCAGCATAGGATGTATAGCCATCCCCGCTCACCAACTTGCGTGAAAGGCCCGTGGGCGTGTAACCATGCAAGGTGCGTGGATGTACTACGCTCAGGTGATATCCTTCCATAAAATTCTCAACGAGGCATTTCCAGTTGGTGTGCCATTCTTCCTCGGCCATATGCACCAAGCGGAACGATCCGGTCTCATAGGGCGAAAGCAAGGCATCCAGCTCGGGGTGTTCAAATGCAGGCTCGTTGGAGTCAAGGGTCACGTAGATAAAGCCGTTCCAAAGCTGGACTTTGTGCTCAGGCAACTTGCAGCCTTTGGCATCAAAGCCTGCGTGCTGCATGCGTGGTGCGCGTAAAAGGGCACCGTCATGGCCATAGGTCCACGCGTGATAGCTGCACACAAAACGCTTGGTGTTTCCCTTACCTTCCGCCAGTGGCATGCCGCGGTGACGACAGACATTGGCCATAACCCGCACGATGCCCTCTTCTCCGCGCACCACCAACAGCGGCTCATTGAGCAGTTGTGCGGTGAAAAAATCGCCCATTTCGGGGATCTCATCTTCGCGGCCAAGACAGTGCCAGCCGCTGCGCAAAACAGTGCGTGCTTCATAGTCAAACTGTTCCTGCGACGTATAGAACGCTCCAGGCATACCCATTGGGCGGTCTGCAGGCAGGGCTGCGACGTCCTGAAGTTTTTCTTGTAAATAGCCCATAGTGGCCTCCCTTGCTTATCTAAAGTTATCTATTGCGCGGCACGCCGCAGGACGGCGCTTGGGAGGGGCCGAGCGCGCGGCGCACATAGTCATCCAATTGTGGCTTGTAGATGTCCCAGGCCGTTGCAATCGTCTCGATCGGGCAAACCTGTGCCCATTCACACCGCATTTCGGCCACCAACCATGACACTTTGTCCACCAGCAACAGACCTGCTAAATAAACTGGTCCTGCTTCACAACCTGCGGCCAGACCTGCCCGCATCGCCACGATCAACCGATCACCCAGATGGCCCTGCGCCGTCTCAAACCCAGCGACGATGGCCTTTGACACGCCGTCGTTGTCCAGCAAGTTTCCGCCTGAGGCGACGTCAACGCCCTGCGCTTCATTCCAATTGCCAAAGACATTTGAGCCGGAATGGATAGACGTACGCCCCATCGCATCAACCGCCAAAAGCTGGCGGCACTGAACATGCGCTGCGCCCGCCACGGCGGCACCAACCGCTGCGCGCGCATAGGCACACCGGGCGGCTACAGCAGAGGAGGAGGAAGAAATGGCCATGCCGAGCATTCTAGTCTCAGCGCGGCGGGCGACAAGCGAAAATGTCATGGCCTTAATCCTGGATGACGGTGGTGGCGTCGATTTCCACCAGCCATTCGGGTCGGGCCAGCGCTTGCACCACCAACCCGGTCAAAACTGTTTGCACGCCTTGAATATACTCTCCCATGGTGCGGTAAATCGCCTCGCGGTGGCGCGCGTCGGTAATGTAGACAACGACCTTGACCAGATGCGCCATCTCGCCACCCGCTTCCTCGATCAATTGCTTGATGTTCTGCATGACCTTGCAGGTCTGCTCAACGGGTTCGTGACTGTCGAGATTGACGGCGTCATCGAGGTTCTGCGGGCATTGCCCCAGGATCCAGACTGTTTTGCAGCCATGCGTGGCAGCCGCCTGACACAGGTCCTTGTCCAATGCCTGCTCTGGATAGGTATCGCGGGTGTTAAAGGGGCGAATGCGGGTAGTGCCATTTCAGTTTCCTTGTCCCGCGTCGATTTTTGCGATCAGGTATTGCGCAAAATCGTAGTTTGGACGTTCCAGATGGCTAAGGTGACCGGGGGTTGCTGCGTCTGAACATAGACCGCGATAAACCTTTTCGGTGCAGCCGCGATCCTCGACATTCACCTCGTCCAGCAGGGTCTTGAGTTGCGCGAAATTCTCGTCTGTATCCGGATCATCGGCAAAATCATTGGACATGCCACCACCAAACCTGATGTGCACCTGTCCGGGGCCCTTTGGGTGCAATGATATATACCAGAAATAGCCCGGCGTGAGCGTGATCATCAGGCTTGGATAGAGCGCTAGCAGATAGGTTGTGCGCCGTTCATCCCCACTTAGCCGGTCATTCTTGGTCGGATGCGCCATGGCAATACGCAGGGATTCATCCTTGAGGATCGTGTGGTAGTTAAAAGCCGGACGCCCCGGTGGGCAAATCATGTCTTCCAGCTTGGACAGCCCGCCAATCGTGCCTGCATGGCAGACAGGCAGGTGGTAGCTTTCCATAAAATTCTCAGCCAACACCTTCCAGTTAGTGTCCCAAACGTGTTCCTCGTAAAACGATTCGGAATAATTGGCCATATCATAACCCGAGATCATCTCTGCGACCTCAGACAGTTGATCGGCAACCGGTGCCACGTCGGTATCAAGGCAAACAAAAATCCAACCAAGCCATTCCTCACATCGTACCTTTGGCAACTTGTATTGGTCTTTGCAAAACCCTTCATTCTGCGTCATCGCAGGTGCGCCGCGCAGCTTACCGTCCAGATTATACGTCCATGCGTGGTAGGGGCAGACGATGGTCTTGGTGTTGCCGCGCCCGTGCAGCAGGGTGGACATACGGTGCAGACAAACATTGCTCATGGCGCACAAAGTACCTTCGCGATTGCGCAACACGACAATCGGCTGGCCAGCCAATTCAGCAGACACATAATCACCCGGGGCTGACAACGCATCCGCACGCCCGACGCAATACCAGTCTTTGCTAAAGATATGCTCCAGCTCTGCCTCAACAAAATTGGCCGATGTATATACCTCGGTTGGCATGGCCCGTGCGCGTTCAAACGGTACGGCAGTGCTGTCGCGTAAGGCGGCAATCGGATCGATGTGATCTTTGGGCATAGAAATCTCTCCTTGAGCGAGTTAACAGTCGTTGCGCTGAATTTGCAACCACCTTTGCGCAATAGAAAGCGTATCATTAACTTACCGTTGCTTAGCCAAAAACTTAGGTCCGTTAGGCAAAACAAAACCACTGCTTCGCAAATGACTGTTTGGGTTAGAAGCCCCCGCCGCGTTAAACGTTAGGTTGGAACAGAAAAGGCGATGCTATGAAACGGATCAACACACTTGTTATTGGCGCGGGCCAAGGCGGCGTCGCAACCAGCGAACACTTGGTGCAACAAGGTATTGAACATGTCGTCCTTGAGCGTGGTCGCATTGCGGAACGGTGGCGCTCCGAGCGGTGGGACTCTCTGGTTGCAAACGGTCCCGCATGGCATGACCGTTTTCCGGGCATGCGCTTTTCATGTGATGAAAATGCTTTTGCCGACAAAGAAAGCGTCGCCGCCTATTTTGAGAACTACGCCCGCATGATTGACGCGCCTGTGCGGACTGGCGTCACTGTCGAAGCGGTCACACCGCACCCGCATCGCACCGGTTTTCATGTGCAAACGTCAGACGGCGATTTTGACGCCCTCAACGTGGTCAGCGCCACCGGCCCGTTTCAAAAACCCTGCATTCCTCCAATTTTGCCGGATACGGCGGAGGTAACGCAGATGCACTCTACTGTATATCGCAACCCACAGGCCCTGGACGAGGGGGCCGTGCTGGTCATAGGGGGCGGATCATCCGGGTCACAAATTGCAGCGGAGCTGAACGCGGCTGGTCGCGAGGTCTATTTTTCAATCGGCCCGCACGATCGTCCATTTCGGCGCTATCGTGGGCGGGACAACTGCTGGTGGCTTGGCGTTCTGGGCATCTGGAACATGGATACACCCGCACCCGGCACCGAACATGTGACCATTGCGGTCAGCGGTGCACATGGGGGCAAAACCGTCGATTTTCGGCGACTTGCAGAGCAGGGCATCACCCTTTTGGGTATGACCAACGGATATGAAGATGGCACATTGAACATCGCCGATGATCTCAAAACAAACATCAACGCGGGCGATGATAATTATCGCTCCCTGATGAAAGCTGCTGACGATTACATCCAACGCACTGGAATTGACCTGCCGCCAGAGCCTGAGGCCTGGGACATCCCTGATGATCCCGCTTGTGTCGCAAATCCAATCAGATCCCTCAATCTTGCAGAGCGGAGCATCACGACGGTAATCTGGGCAACGGGGTTCAAGTTTGACTATGGCTGGTTAAACGCGGAAGGCGCCGTTGATGATATTGGTAGGCCGATTCATCAAAGGGGTGTTTCAAAAGTTCCAGGCCTTTACTTCGTAGGCTTGCCTTGGCAATCGCGTAGAGGCTCATCCTTTATCTGGGGCGTCTGGCATGACGCTAAGTTTGTGGTCGAGCAGATCGTCATCCAACAAAGCTATCTAGAGCATCATCTGCGAAGTGCTTCAATCGGAGCAGAGCGAGCTTCCTGAATATTTTATCGATGAATGTGATTAATGCTTTAATCATAAATTTGTCGTATTATCTCGTTTAGCACCACTTAAAATCTCAAAAATGAGAACAGATGATAATATCACAAAGTAACCCTTGATCAAAGCCAGTGAACCCGTAACCTTGGCTATGGCATTTACCAGTTTTTGCGCCAATTCTGATCCAGCACACCTTGTTCTATTAAGCAGGTCTCGATGAGTTTAATCTCTGCGCGGACTTTACGTCCAACTTCTGCACTTTTCTGAGCTTCTTGCCTCTTAGCTTTTGTGTACTTACCGTGAGTGGTATGAAGTGCGGCTATCTTGTTTCGTCCAGCCTGTGTCCTTGGACCTGTTGATTTGCCGCCATGCCGAGTGCATCGCCCTGTCTTTTTGACTGCTGGGCGCTGACATTCTCCTCCCAGCTTTGTGCGCGCGCCACAACGAATACCAGTCCAGTCTGGCCCAAAACGAGTTTGCAACCCAATTGTAACGTTGCCTTTTCTTATCATTCAAAACACCCCTATATGAGTGTTATATAATAGCAAAATATTCGTTGCCTTGCAGCCCACACAACTGAGTGTGGTTCATTTTTTTAAAAATCGATTGCGTATCAAGCTTTGATGGCACAAGAGACATCAGGTAGATGGAAACAAAGAGTTTAAAAGCCCCGTTGGAAACCAAGCCTTAAAGATCAAGATCCTTGGTACACGGTCCTTGGAACTGGCTGCAGGCAAGGTTGCGGATAAGAGTTCTGCGGCTCTAAGCCATGGCAATAAAGCGTCTTTTTGAGAAAACTAGCATCAACTTTAAATATTAATGAGCCTGACCACAAAGTTATAAAGGCCGGCGCCTTATGTTGAGAAGCAGTCAAGTTCCAAGTTTTCAGCGCCAGGGTCATTAAACCTTTTTTCCTCAAAATTGAAGTACATGTTCAGAAAAAGGCAGCCGAGGGACTAGTAAAAACCTCCCTCGGTTTTCAGAAAGTCGACTAATTGTGGAACGCCAACCCCTCTACGCATTGACCCAAAAATGTATGGCAATTTACCTCTACTGTCCTTGGTATCAATGTGCAGTTGCTCAATATCGACGTTAACGTGAGGCGCAAGCTCTATTTTGTTCACAACCAACATGTCTGATTTCATCAGAGCAGGTCCTTTTTTTCTAGGTATGTCTCCCCCCATGCATACATCAATTACATAAATAGTCAGATCGACTAGCTCTGGACTAAAAGTGGCAGCTAGATTGTCACCGCCTGACTCAAGTAGAATTAAATCAAGTTTCGGGAATCGCTGTTTCAAGTCCTCTATCGCAGCGAGGTTTACAGAGGCATCCTCCCGGATTGCAGTGTGGGGACATCCGCCAGTTTCTACACCACGAATTCTATCTGATGAAAGTACCTGAGCGCGGACCAAATAGTCCGCATCTTCAGAAGTGTAGATATCATTTGTAATAACAGCCAATGACATTTCATCGCCTAAAGCGCGGCAAAGAGCTTCGGTCATACTGGTTTTGCCTGCACCAACAGGCCCTCCAATACCAACTCTCAGAGGTCCGAATCTTAATTTTTTCTTGGTCATGTTCTGTAAATCCTTGGCACAGAATTTTCGTGTTTTATAGCCATCAAATCGGATACAAATGTCGCGCTTCCTAGTTCATTTAGCGACTCTGATTTGATTTTCTTTGTCATCTTTTCAATGATGGGGTAGAGCCCAATCAGGCAATCTTGGCCAGCCTGCTGGCCTATTGGTATAGTGCGGACGCCAACCGAGATTAAGTTGCTCGCAAAAGCTTGGAGATAACTTTGAAGTGTTAGCGCTAGATCCAGATCGATTTGCTTTGCAGTCATACCAACCGCCACAGGGTAGGCCGTTCGATCTGGCAACCTGACACCATAACCTGCCTTCACCACCTGACTGAAAGCCTGCCCAAGTTCCGTAGTTTCACGCAACCTTTCTTTGCTGCCGCACAACGCCAAACACAGAGCATTAGCCTCAGTAACATCCTCATATGCTGCCTTCAGAAACAACCCATCATTTCGACCAGATCCATAACTTAATAATAAAGCAATCCAACTTTTTAGGCTGCCTGCATCGTTTATCAGATTATCTTGGATCGCAGACTCCATGCCATGTGAATAGCTGAAGGCGCCAGTTGGGAAGGCGGGCGAAAACCAAGTTTGTAGTGTCATGATATCTTTGTGGAAGCTTTTCATTATCAGACCTACGTCAAAACGTTAGGGTTACCATCGGCACTATCAATTGCGGTAGTAGGCTGATGTGAATGGTTGTGGGAATGACTGTGAGTTCGGCCATGTCCGTAAGCGCCACCTTCTGGGATGAAGGGAGCTTGCAATTTTTCGATATCAGCGCCAAGCAAGTTCAACAAGTCCTCCATAACATGATCTTCTTGTATCAAGAGGTGATCGCATCCAACTTGGCACGGGGTATGACGGTTCCCAATGTGCCAAGCAATGCGTGGCAAATTTGAATGTTGTACTTTAAGTAGCTTCTCAGGTTTAGCTTTTATGGCAATAACGCGGTCATCATCAAGCAGAAACCCATCCGTTGATGATAATGAGACTGTCTCTGGTAGCTCGACAAGAAATGGCTCGCCAGTGTTGGTAACAAGCCGCTTCCTGCGCAAAAATCTACCCTCATAATCGAGTGTAACATAGGCTAAAGCCGTCTCATGGTTCACGTTGTGGATGATTTCCTGGGAAATTTTCATTTAAAGCTCTCAGTCTATAATAACTCAAAACAGAAAATAACGTTGAGCCATCGGAAGCTCTGTTGCTGGCTCACAATTCAAAAGCTCACCATCTGCTCGGACTTCGTAAGTTTCCGGGTGAACCTCAATGTGCGGCAAATAGTTATTAAGAGCCATGTCCATCTTAGAGACGCTTCGCGTGTTTCGAACAGGTTTTGTTTCCTTGGCAAGACCAAGCTTATCGCCTATCGACTCATTTTCTGCGGCTTGGCTGATAAAACAAACAGCAGAGTTTTCAACAGAGCGTCCGAAGGCCGCAAACATTGGTCGAGTGTATACAGGTTGAGGTGTCGGAATAGAAGCGTTTGGGTCACCCATTTGCGCCACTGCAATACTACCACCAAGCAAAACCATCTCCGGCTTAACCCCAAAGAAAGCGGGTTTCCACAAAACCAAATCAGCGCGCTTACCTACTTCGATACTCCCAACATGTCCAGAAATACCATGGCAAATTGCTGGATTTAGAGTGTATTTAGCAACATAGCGCCGCACTCTTAGATTATCGTTGTCTCCTGTTTCTTCGCTAAGCCGCCCGCGTTGGGTTTTCATTTTGTGCGCTGTTTGCCAGGTGCGGGTGATAACCTCACCCACTCGCCCCATAGCCTGGCTGTCGGACGCTATGATAGAAAATGCACCCATGTCATGCAGGATATCCTCAGCCGCTATCGTCTCTTTACGAATCCTACTCTCTGCAAACGCCACGTCCTCTGGAATAGATTTGTCCAAGTGATGACAAACCATAAGCATGTCAAGATGCTCCTCTAGTGTATTTACGGTATATGGCCGCGTTGGGTTCGTCGAGGATGGGATAACATGACGCTCACCGCATACCTTGATGATATCGGGTGCGTGACCACCACCAGCACCTTCGGTATGAAATGCATGTATTGTTCTGTTTTTGATCGCAGCAACAGTATTCTCTACGAACCCACTCTCATTGAGCGTGTCTGTATGGATCATCACTTGGATATCCATATCGTCAGCTACATTCAGACAGTTATCGATTGCTGCTGGCGTAGTACCCCAGTCCTCATGAAGCTTGAGCGCGCAGGCTCCAGCATTTATTTGTTCGACCAAACCTTCCGGCAGTGATGCATTGCCCTTGCCCGCAAAGGCCAAATTCATTGGAAAACTGTCGGCTGCTTGAAGCATTCGTCCGATATGCCATGGGCCAGGCGTGCAAGTTGTGGCCAACGTGCCATGTGCTGGGCCAGTACCGCCACCAAGCATTGTTGTAATTCCGGAATGCAATGCATCATCAATCTGTTGCGGGCAGATAAAGTGGATGTGGCTGTCAAAGCCGCCTGCTGTCAGAATAAGCCCTTCGCCAGCAATTGCTTCGGTAGAAGGACCAATAATTATGTTCACATTTTCCTGCGTATCTGGATTGCCTGCTTTGCCAATTGCGTGGATAAGCCCGTCTTTTAAACCTAGATCAGCTTTGTAAATGCCGCTTACGTCAATAATTAACGCGTTAGTTATTACTGTATCCACTGCGCCACTATCACGTGATACCTGTGACTGACCCATACCATCTCTTATAACTTTTCCACCTCCAAATTTTACCTCGTCGCCGTAAGATGTCAGATCAGTCTCAACTTCGATAAATAATTCAGTGTCAGCCAAACGAACTTTGTCGCCAGTAGTTGGCCCATACATATCCGCATAAATTTTTCTAGGCATGGAAATTGGCATCACAACTCTCCCATGATTTTTTGGTTAAAACCATATACGACCCGTCGGCCTTTGAACGGAATGAGGCAAATTTCTCGTTCCTGACCGGGTTCAAAACGCACAGCCGTGCCCGCAGCAATGTCAAGACGCATTCCCTTCGCACTAGCCCTCTCAAACTTAAGTGCTTCGTTAGTCTCGTAAAAATGGTAATGGCTACCTACTTGGATCGGTCTGTCACCAGTATTGGCAACAGACAAGCTGACTGTCGTAACGCCAGCATTTAAGAGAATATCTTCGTCTTTCGTCAGTATCTCACCCGGTACCATAATTCTAATCTCCTAAAGTTAACGAATTGGTTTATGAACTGTTACCAGTTTAGTGCCGTCAGGAAAGGTGGCTTCAACTTGAACATCTGTAACCATTTCGGCAATGCCCTCCATACAATCTTCAAGTTTAACCACATGTGCCCCAGCTTCCATCAGGTCTGCGACCGACCGACCATCGCGCGCTCCTTCAATAACGAAGTCTGTGATAAGAGCTACAGCTTCAGGGTAGTTTAACTTGACACCTCTCTCTTTTCGTTTCTGGGCGACAATAGCAGCCATAGACACCAGTAACTTGTCTTTTTCCCTGGGGTTAAGTTTCATGTTTAACTCCTTGCTTATTAGGTCTGCCAGACGCGCGGCATTGGCTGTTTTCGAATGGCGAGTAAAAGTTTTTCAATATCTTTACGGGCAGACGCTGAGTGTGAACTCATGAGGCGAATGATGAGACGATCGTTCCAAAACGACACGGCGCAATTCGATGGGCTTTGTTTTATCACGTCGGACACCCTATTAGCTATTCGTTCCAAATTGTCTCCAATGTAGAGAATTGTTGACAGCAGCCTAGCACCATTGCCACCAGCAGGCGCTGTAATGATTTTGCTGACCTCATCTGAGAGCCTTAACGACTCTGCATGGAATAAATTGCCGTCACGGAACACGCGCCAATTATCAATTAAATGGCAATCATAAACATTCTCGCCCATGGCTTGACGGCCCAAAACAATTGTCTCGGCAACTAAACAGTTGCTGCAGGAAGACAAATTTATTTTCAGCGTCCGTTCAAATTTGGAGTGATTGAATACGATCGTTTCTTGGGGCAGCCAATGCAGATCTGCTGTATCAGAGACTGAGAGGTTGATCTGCATCTTTGCAGACCTTTTACCAACGCTACGATACACACGTTCAGCAGTTTGCGTTGTCATCACAAGCGCGCAATCCTTAGCCTCAACATCGATATTTAAAATGTCGCCACCAGTCATACCGCCTGAGGTGTTGAGAATGACTGCTTCCATCATATCAGAGTAAGTTTTTGGCAGCATAAGCTTCGCCGAGCCTGACTGGAACATGCGCGAAACACGTTTTTGGCTCACGTGAAAACTCAATTGCCCCTTGGCGCGTTGTAGTTTCGCACATTCAGACCCATCCATATCCAAATTTCCACTTCAGAAAAAAAACGGCACCCAAAAGGGTGCCGAATATTTTATAGTTAGGTGCATTTACGCTGCGACAAATTCATTCCATTTACGCACCATGTAACGGTTCTCATCCATTGTTGCGTTCCAACAAGCAACGCCGCCCATCCGCTCTTCGAAAGATCCACCATCTCTGACTTCACCAGCACCAGCCAGCTTTTTGCCATCTGGAGCCATTATGTCCTGTGTTGCAGGCTTTCCAAGCATCCAGTAATCCCACTCGTAGGCAGCCATGTATTCTTTGGCAGTTGATGGTACAGCTGAATAGTAACCCTGACGGTTTAGATATCCACCAACGAAACCAGAGAGATACCAATTGATGAATTCATAACAAACATCTGCTTGATAGCCTTTGGTAGCAGCAGACAAGGCAAAGCCCACAGCCCAAGCACGATATCCTTCCTTCAATGGTTGATATATGCAAGGAATGCCCTGCGTCCGAACGGCGGTAATTGCTGGCGACCACATTGACTGAATTACTACTTCACCAGACGCCATCAAATTGACGCTTTCGTTGAAATCGGACCAGAGAGCCCGAAATTGTCCCTGTTTCTTTGCTTCGATTAATATGCCGATTGTCATATCAATCTCTTTACGCGTCATGTTGCCTTTGTCTGGGTATTTATATTCACCCATTGATTCAACGACCATTGCGGCATCCATAATTCCAATTGATGGGATATTTAAGATCGATGCTTTTCCCTTAAACTCTGGGTTCAAAAGCTCGGCCCATGTGTCAATTGGCCTGCCGATCAGATCTGGCCTAATGCCCAAAGTATCAGCATTGAAAACTGTCGGGATCAGCGTTGCCCATCGAGTAGGCTCCGAGGAAAATTCCTTAGAGGCCTCATCCTTCAAGTAAAAGACTTTTTTCGGCGCAGTGCCTTGGTCACCAATCTTTTTACCACCGATTTCTCCAAGTGTGTGGGTCGTACTTATGTTATCAAAATTTTTGATACGTTTTGAGTCCATACCCAGGATATTCCCAGATGGAACTAGTTTTGGAAGACTAAAATATTCGGTATCGACAATGTCAAAGCTGTTGGGCTGAGTTAACACACGTTTTGTTACTTCATCAGTTGTGACAGGGATGTACTGGACTTTGATACCAGTGTCTTCAAAGAGTTTTTTGTCGATTTCAGATCCCATTGTGGTTGCTGTGCCAAGATAACGAACCACTTTGTCGTTAGCGCGCACTACGCTTGGCATACCAAGCCCCAAACCAGCATAAGCCGCTACGGCGCCTGCTCCTTTGAGAACCTTACGACGTGTCGTGTTTTTTTGCATTTTGACTTTCCTCCTTGCAAATTTTATCCAGTTATTTTTGTTTTTCCCCAGTCAACGCCTCACCAGTCACCAAGCACCACTCTCAGTTTACTGACTTGAAATATGACGCTGACATTTGTTACACCAATGTACACCAAGCAGCCTCACCAAGAATTACACTGTCACATGGAACAGACTACATCGCGATTTAAGCATCTCCAGTGCTTTATTTGCATCACCCCACAAACTAAAAGGTGCCAGTCCATCCGTGAATAACTACGTTTACTCTGAGCAAGCTC
>Ga0255756_1003512_pt1 | contig 15728 bp, 16 predicted proteins | sample 011ome_20_FD_179956 | JGI IMG/M metagenome (GOLD analysis project Ga0255756, IMG submission 179956) | Coastal salt marsh microbial communities from the Groves Creek Marsh, Skidaway Island, Georgia - 011509CT metaG (version 2) | ecosystem: Environmental > Aquatic > Marine > Intertidal zone > Salt...
CCACCGCCGCCAGATTGACCGATGCATCCTCGCGGATTGCTGTATGCGGACAGCCGCCGGTTTCAACGCCCCTAATCCGTTCGGCTGGCAATGCCTGAACCCGCATCAAATAGTCAGCATCCTCGCGAGTGTAAATATCATTGGTGATCACCGCCATCGAAACCCGTGATGCCAAATAGCGGCAAAGCGCCTCGGTCAAACTTGTTTTACCCGCCCCAACCGGTCCGCCAATACCGACACGCAACGGGCCATTGCGGCTGGCCAGCTTTGCCTTCGTGCCAGCGGGTTCTTGCTCTTGACCAATCATGTCCGATAAATCCTTGTTTCGAGGGTTTCATGCAAGATCGAAGCATGGTCGGCCAGAGTCGCATAGCCACCAACATCATCAAGCGGGGTTGTCGATGCCTCGTCAGCAAGTGCTGCCACAGCCGGCATTAATCGGGCGAGGATAATCTGCCCATCGGACTGCCCAAGTGGTACCGCCCGAACCACGACTGAAATTAAATTACTGATAAAGCTTTGCAAAAAAAGGCTCAAACTAAGCTGCAATTCGCATCCGAGGTGCCACGCTGCAAGCCCAGCAGCAACCGGATAGGCAAGCGGCGGGGATAGCCCAATATCAAGCTGATAAACCTGCTCGGTCATGCGCGTGAAATTCACCCCAAGTTCGCGGCTTTCTTGCGCACGCTCGGCGCCCGACGATAACGCAAAGGCCAGCTCATTTATTGCCTCGATCTTGGCATTTCTGCCGCCCGCCAACTGCCCGTCTTTGGCAGCATGCAGCTTTACAGCATTATAGGCATTTGCCATCAAAATTGCATCGTTGCGACCACTTCCCCCAAGAAGAATCGTTTCAATCCAGTCATGCGCGGTTGCGGCATCATCAACATCACCCGATGCAATCGCCGCCTCGATACCATGCGAATAGGAAAAGGCACCAATGGGAAAAGCTGGTGAAAACAGCGCTGCCAGAAGCTGTGTTTGACGGATGGTGTCTGTTGATTCTGTCATGATCAATGCGTATGGCCATGCGTGCGACCAAAACCATAGGCACCGCCTTCAGGATTGAACGGTGCCTCGGTTTTTGCCAATGTCGCCCCAAGCTGCACCAGCAAATCTTCTAAGACATGATCGCGGCGGATAACCAGGCAATCCTGCCTGATCTCGCATGGGGTGTGCCGATTGCCGATATGCCACGCAATTTTGGCAAGGTTTTTATGACGTATTTCAACCACCGGCTCGGCCGCAGCTTGGATAATAATCTGGCGGCCATCATCCAGCAGGAAAGCATCACCCGCATCAAGCGAAACCGTTTCTGCAAGATCCACCATAAACGCCATTCCGCAATCAGTGGCCATTCGTTTGCGACGCAAAAACCGCGCTTCAAAGTCCAAGGTAATCGTCATATCACCATCATGGCGGGTTACATCGCGGTGGATATGACCGGCATATGATTGCGCCTCAGATTTCACTTGGTCCATTGTCTTACCCTGCCCTAATAGAGGAAATAGCGCTGTGCCATTGGCAATTCATGCGCTGGCTCGCACGTTAACAAAACACCATCAGCGCGCACTTCATAGGTTTCCGGGTTAACCTCAATATTTGGGCAATGGCTGTTATGAACCATGTCGGCCTTCGAGATATCGCGTGTATGGCTAACCGGCAGAGTCGCCTTTGCAAGACCCAACTGGGATTTAATCCCCATTGCCTGCGCGGCATCACTGACGAATGTAACTGCCGAACATTCAACCGACCGGCCAAGACTGGCAAACATCGGGCGTGTGTAAACCGGCTGCGGTGTTGGGATAGACGCATTTGGGTCGCCCATTTGTGCCACCGCAATACTTCCCCCCAACAAGACCATCTCTGGCTTTACCCCAAAGAATGCAGGCTTCCACATAACCAGATCTGCCCGTTTGCCAACAGCAATTGAGCCAATATGGTTTGAGATGCCATGAGCGATTGCTGGATTGATTGTATATTTGGCGATATAGCGCTTCACACGCATATTGTCATTTTCACCAGTTTCTTCGGGCAAGCGTCCACGCTGTATTTTCATCTTATGCGCAGTTTGCCACGTCCGAATGATAACCTCGCCAACACGTCCCATTGCCTGACTATCCGATGCAATGATCGAAAACGCACCCATATCATGCAAAATATCCTCGGCCGCGATTGTCTCACGCCGGATACGACTCTCGGCAAAGGCCACATCCTCTGGAATCGATTTATCCAGATGGTGACAGACCATCAACATATCGAGATGTTCTTCCAACGTGTTGACGGTATAGGGGCGCGTTGGGTTGGTTGATGATGGAATCACAAATTGCTCGCCGCAAATTTTGATAATGTCGGGCGCGTGACCACCGCCTGCCCCTTCGGTATGGAACGCATGAATGACCCGCTGTTTCATCGCCTTGACAGTGTTTTCAACAAAGCCGCTTTCGTTAAGCGTGTCAGTATGGATCATCACCTGAACATCCATCGCATCGGCAACCGACAAACAAGTGTCAATCGCCGCTGGTGTGGTGCCCCAATCTTCATGCAATTTCAACGCACAGGCTCCGCCGATCACCTGTTCTTCAAGTGCTGCCGGCAGTGATGCGTTTCCCTTGCCAGCAAAAGCGAGGTTCATTGGCAGGGCATCGGCCGCTTGCAACATCCGGCCAATATGCCAGCTGCCCGGTGTGCAAGTGGTCGCCAAAGTGCCATGGGCTGGACCGGTTCCACCACCAAGCATCGTGGTGAGACCCGAATGCAGCGCATCATCTATCTGTTGCGGGCAGATGAAATGAATGTGACTGTCAAACCCGCCCGCCGTCAGAATATGCCCCTCAGCTGCAATGGCCTCGGTTCCGGGGCCGATAATGATATCGACACCTGGCTGGGTGTCAGGATTACCGGCCTTGCCGATGGCGCAAATCCGTCCATCTTTTAGCCCAATATCTGCCTTGTAGATACCAGCTACATCAATGACCAACGCGTTGGTAATAACCGTATCAACCGCGCCATTTGCACGGGTTACCTGCGACTGGCCCATGCCATCACGGATAACCTTGCCACCGCCAAATTTCACCTCTTCGCCATAATGCGTCAAATCGCTTTCAACCTCGATAATCAAGTCGGTATCAGCCAAACGCACCCGATCGCCCGTTGTTGGCCCATACATATCAGCGTAAATATTGCGGGAAATTGTTGTTGGCATTTATAGATCTCCCATTACCTGTGCATTGAAACCAAAGACCCGCCGCGCCCCAGCCATCGCAATAAGCTGAACTTCCCGTGTTTGCCCAGGCTCAAACCGAACGGCGGTTCCAGCCGCGATATCAAGCCGCATTCCGCGTGCAATCTTGCGGTCAAAATCAAGCGCCGTATTCGCCTCAGCAAAATGATAGTGGCTGCCGATTTGTACCGGCCGATCACCAGTATTGGCCACCGTCAGCGTTATGGCTTCGCGCCCTTCATTTAGGATGATATCACCTGCGGCAACAATAATTTCTCCGGGGATCATGGGATGTCCTTTTGTCATGGGTTCGTTTCAACGGATTGGATGATGCACGGTTACCAGCTTGGTGCCATCAGGGAAGGTTGCTTCAACCTGCACGTCATGGATCATTTCGGCAATGCCGGGCATGCAATCAGCCTCGCCCACCACATGTGCACCAGCTTCCATTAAATCCGCAACGCTACGACCATCACGCGCACCTTCGACAACAAAATCTGTGATCAGCGCAATCGCTTCAGGATAGTTCAGCCTGACCCCACGTTGCAGGCGGCCCCGTGCAACCATGGCGGCAACGCTTACCAGCAATTTATCTTTTTCACGAGGGCTTAATTTCATTGGCAAAATCTCCTTGTGACCAAAACGCGCAGTCTTATCAAAATAAATAGGGGCCAGTTAACTCCAAACACGCGGGTTAGCAATTTGGCGAAACTGTTCAATAAATTGTGCCAACAATTTTTTCAACCTTGCCGTATCATTGCAAACGCAACGAATAACAAGCTTGCCTTGCCATGCAGACACTGCGGTTTGCACATCGGCAAAGTGATTGAAAAACCCGCGCACCGCATCAGCTTTCGCTTCGGCATCACGGCTGACATATAAGGTTGTCGCGAAGCAGACATTGCCAGCCGCACTTGCCTTATGATGGCGTTTTTTAACAATCTGGCCATCAAGACGAAATGCTTCAGCATGGATTAGCCTGCCATCACACCAAATCCGCCACTGATCCCTTACGCTGCCCTGGCGCACAGTTTCCTGCATTGCCGTCCGGCCGAACACCATCATTTCACTGGCAAGAAAACTGCTACCTTCAACCATCTGAACATCCAATTGACGCACGAATCCAGCCCCATCAAACAAGATTGTTTCCTGCGGCAGCCAATGGAGGCTGGCGGTGCCGGTCACTGTCATATTGACACGCATTTCTGCATTTTGTGAGCCTAATGCGCAATAAACCCGTTCGGCGGTTTGCGTTGAAACGGTCAAATGCGTGTCCCCTTCGGCGCCAAGCCTGACCCCAAATTCATCTCCACCAGTTAGCCCCCCAGCCGTGTTCACCAGAACAGCCTCAATGGTTTGAGCGTAGGTTTTCGGCAAAAATATCTTGGCTGAACCGGATTGATAGAACCGTTCTAACTTGCCAGCTTTCACCACAAGATCAACGGCACCGCGTGCGCGCTGCAGAGCTGGTTGTTCAATATTAGCGGTTAGCGGCACCTTGAAACACCTGACGAAAAATTTAATTACATTTATCTATATTAGGTTTTTTGTTTTGATAAACAACCTTGCCGCAATTTGTACATATAAACAAAATAGGCATGACAGGAAACAAGCCGCGGCTTGCTAGCGCGCCTACGATTCTGGCCCGAACTCTTGGGGCGGGGTTTTTTACGTTCCGTAAATCCGGTCGCCAGCATCACCTAAGCCGGGCAAAATATAGCCCTTCTCGTTTAGTTGTCGGTCAAGTGATGCGGTAAAGATTGGCACATCAGGATGCGCTTTGCGCAATCGTTCGACACCTTCTGGTGCCGCCAGAAGACACATGAAGACGATATCTTTGACCCCATGGTCACGCAGAATATCAATTGCCGCGATCGTGCTTCCCGCTGTTGCCAACATTGGATCAGCAAGAATAACCTGACGCGCAGAAATATCGTTTGGCAGCTTGGTATAATATTTTTCTGGCTGCAAAGTTTCATCATTTCTAGCCATGCCCAGATGTCCAACCGATGCCTCGGGAAGAATGTTCAGCAAGGCTTCAGTCAAGCCGTTACCAGCCCGTAAGATTGAGACCAAGCAAGGGTTTGGCGCTTTCAGTTGATGACAGTCGGCAACTTCAAGCGGCGTTTCAATCCGCACTGCAACCATATCCAAATGCTGCGTGACAGCAAAGGTCATCAAATAGGCAACTTCACGCAAAGTCTGGCGAAATAGGGGCGTTTTCGTTTCCTTGTCGCGCAAAACAGACATCTTATGTGCAATGAGGGGATGTTCAATAATATGGAAACGGCTCATCTCATCAACCTTTTGGATATGGATCCGAATCAAGTCTCACTGGGTCGTATCAGCATCACCAGAACAACAAATGGGCGGGTCGATGTCACTGGAAATACTGACTTCATCATTTTTTATAAACCTAATGTTTGACCAACGCCAAAAATCACCCGATAGTTTTAGACTATTAATGTCATGGTGAAGTCAAGTATGCGGTCGCTGCAGACCCAGTGCAAAAATGTTTTCACCCTGCTGAGAATATAGACGTATCTTTTTCTGGCGGTCCCGATACGGTCCGTTGCAATGCAGGAACAAAATAATGAACCAGTTGAAAAACCACCTTGATTTGATTGATCTTGAAAAGCGTTATGGCGAAACCCTCGCCGTTCGCGGGATCAATCTATCGCTGCCGGAAAACACATATTGCTGTCTTTTGGGGCCATCAGGATGCGGCAAAACCTCGTTGCTGCGCATGATTGCCGGGCATGAGGATATTACCAGCGGTAAGGTTTTTCTGGACAACCAAGATATATCAAATGAACCACCAGCTGCACGTAGCACATCGATGATGTTCCAAAGCTATGCGCTATTTCCACATCTGAAAGTGATTGATAATGTCGCTTTTGCGCTGAAAATTTCGGGGGTTAGTAAAACTGAACGTCATGCGCGCGCAATGGAGCTTTTGGAAAGTGTCCAGCTTCATACGATGTCGCAACGATATCCAAGCCAATTATCAGGTGGTCAGCAGCAGCGCGTGGCGCTGGCGAGGGCATTAATCACCAAGCCAAAACTGTTGCTCCTTGATGAGCCATTGTCGGCACTTGATCCTTTTTTGCGCATTGAAATGCGGTCAGAACTAAAACTGTTGCAACGTCAACTTGGCATTACTTTTGTTCATGTGACGCACAGCCAGGAAGAAGCAATGGCACTGGCTGACGTTATCTTGGTGATGAATGACGGCAAGGTTGAACAGCAAGGCTCGCCGATCGAATTATTCACAAAGCCCCGCAATACGTTCGTTGCACGGTTCATTGGCGGACATAATGTTATTGAGGGTGAAGGGCTGCCATTATCAATCCGAGAGGATCGGATAAAGCTGACACCGGGTGGCAGTGACAAGGTTACTGGCGTTGAATTTTTAGGGTCAGTGGTGCGCTTAAAAGTCATTTCAGACCGTGGCCCACTTACCGTTGTTCAATCAGACATGGAATTTACTAAGTCCAAGCTTGATCTAGGAGATCAGGTAAAAGCAAGCTGGTTAAAAAAAGACCAGCTACAATTAGAAGCATAAGAAAGGAACAAAACTATGGCTAAACAAATCGACAGACGGTCACTTCTGAAAACAGCTGGCGCCACCGCCGCTCTTGCCGGATTTGGCCTAAGCGCACCAGCAGTGCATTCTGCCAATGAAAAAGTTGTACGCTACCTTGGTACAGCAACAACAATGGGAAGCGAGATTGACAAGAAGCTTTTCGAAGACACTGGCATCAAGGTGAAATATATTCCTGTGACAACTGATGAAGTCACAAAGCGGGTTTTGACCCAGCCAAACAGCTTTGACATTGTTGATACTGAATATTTCAGTCTGCCAAAGCTGGTACCGTCAGGCAATATCCTTGGAATGGACTCAAAGCGCATAAAGGAATTCGACAACATCAGCACGACCCATACGATGGGTGAAATTGGCGGAAAGAAAATTGGCGATCAGGGCACAGCTCCAAAAAAAGTTTTCTATCTTAAAGATGAAAAATCGAGTGAGTTCTCATCCGAGCCAACCCGCTGGGCAACGCTGATCCCAACTGTGTTCAATGCTGACACGCTTGGCATCCGCCCTGACCTTATCAAACGCCCGATCAACACCTGGGCAGAACTTCTGAACCCGGAATTCAAGGGCAAAGCATCAATTCTGAACATTCCGTCAATTGGTATTATGGATGCGGCGATGGTTGTCGAATCGATGGGCGAATATCAATATCCGGATAAAGGCAACATGACGCGCGATGAAATTGATCTGACAATCAAGATCCTGATTGAAGCGAAAAAGGCCGGCCAGTTCCGCGCCCTTTGGTCTGATTTCAACGAAAGTGTCAACCTGATGGCATCAGGCGAAGTTGTGATCCAGTCCATGTGGTCACCTGCGATCACCGCTGTGCGGACACAAGGTATTCCATGCGTCTATCAGCCGCTGAAAGAAGGCTATCGTGCATGGGCAGTTGGCTTTGCATTATCTGCTGCGACCAAAGGCTATCAGGCTGATGTTTGCTATGAATTCATCAACTGGTATTTGTCAGGATTTGTTGGCGGTCATCTGAACCGTCAGGGCTATTACTCAGCAGTCCCATCAACAGCCAAGCAGTACATGGAAGGCTATGAGTGGGATTACTGGATGCTTGGTAAAGCGGCGGCCAAAGACATCAAAGCCCCTGATGGTAAAAAGCTGGCAAGTGCAGGCGAAGTGAGAGACGGCGGTTCATTCGTTGAGCGGATGGGCGGCGTTGCCTGCTGGAACGCCACCATGGACGAGAACAGATACATGGTTCGCAAATGGAATGAATTCGTAGCGGCCTAAGGCATATTGATATAATCTGCGGCAGCCTCTATCGTTGCCGCAGATTTTTTTGGGGGAAACATGTTTGATGTAAAAAGACACAGCGCGACACTTCTGTCGTTTCCCTTTACCTTTGTTATTTTCGCTTTCTTCGTTGTCCCGCTTTGCCTCGTGGTTATGGTTAGCTTTTGGGACTATAATTCTTATTCAATTATTCCAGATTTCATTTTTACAAATTACCAAGATATTTTTTATGGCTGCGTTAAAAACCTGCCGGATTTATGCACATCTTTTGCAACCTATATTTCAAGCTTGAAATTTGTTTTCATCACGTGGTTGATTACCTTGTTGACCGGATTTCTGGTTGCGCTGTTTTTATCTTTTTGTGTGTCTAGTCTGCAGATGCAGATCGTTTTATTTCTGCTATGCACAATCCCATTCTGGACCTCGAATGTTATTCGGATGATTTCATGGATTCCGTTACTAGGACGTAATGGTCTGGTAAATTCGACAATGCAGAATATTGGGCTTACCGACTCACCCGCTGAATGGCTGCTTTATTCCGAATTTTCGGTCATCCTGGCATTTGTACATCTTTACACGCTCTTCATGGTTGTGCCGATTTTCAACTCGATGATGCGTATTGATCGCTCGCTGATCGAGGCTGCGCATGATGCTGGCGCAAGCAGTTTTCAAACTTTGACCAATATTATCATCCCACTTAGCCGCCCAGGGATCATCATCGGATCTATCTTTGTGATTACAATTGTCATGGGCGATTTCATCACAATTGGCGTCATGGGTGGACAGCAAATTCCATCAGTTGGCAAAATTATCAATGTGGAAATGACCTATCTACAATTTCCAGCGGCGGCCGCTAATGCCGTGATCCTGATCATCACAACATTGATGATTATTTTCGCCATGACAAAACTCGTTGATATTCGAAAAGAGCTATAGATGTTTGGTCGCGGTTTTAAATTATCTCTTGGCATCTTCTTTACCCTGTTCATTTTGTTCCTATATGGGCCAACCTTATCGATCTTGGTATTGTCCTTTCAGGGACCGAATGGCGGCCTGACATTTCCGATGCGCGGCTTTTCAACCTTCTGGTTTGAATCACTTTTTGATGGCGTTGGGGTGATTGATATTTGGGGGGCATTTGGCCGGTCCATTCGTCTCGGACTTGTTGTGATGGTTCTAACAGTGGTTCTAAGCCTGATGGCAGGGATGGCTTTTCGTAAACGCTTTCCGCTTTCAAGCTTTTTATTCTATGCCACCATTTCATCGCTGATCGTGCCATCAATTGTAATCAGCCTTGGGGTGGCGCTTGAATTTCGGATCATTGATGATGCTGTCAAAGCCATTGGCGGCGATATGAATATCCAATGGGTGATTGATGATTTCCGCACCACAATGGGACTGTTCAGTTCAGGGCTCGGTGCCCAGCTTACTTGGACATTGCCCTTTGGTTTGTTGATTATGTTCGCAGTTTTCAACCGGTTTGACCCGTCTTATGAAGAAGCGGCGCGCGATCTTGGCGCTGGGCCATGGCAAACTTTCCGTGAGGCTGTGCTGCCGATCATTGCGCCATCTTTGATTGGTGTTGCGCTATTTGGTTTTACGCTTAGCTATGATGAATTGGCGCGTTCATCACAGGCAATTGGTGGGCTAAACACCCTGCCGCTTGAATTGCGTGGCCTGACCACGACAGTAACTGATCCAACAATTTACGCGCTTGGCACATTAACCACAGGCGTCAGTTTTGCAGCAATCAGCATATTTTTGATTTTATTCACCCTGCTGCGGCGGCGAACCGCCAAGGCACCGCGGCCAGAGAGCACCGCACCGTGACCCGTGTTGCTTTTATTAATCCAAACTCGACAATTGCAATGACCACAAGCTGCGCGCGATCATTTGTCACCCAGCTTCCCGAAGATTATCATGTTGAAGCGATTACCAACCATCAGGCACCGGCCGCGATTCAAGGCCCTGAAGATGGCGATGCTGCCGTTCCGGGGGTGCTTGATATCATTGCCAATGGCAATTTTGATGCCTATGTGATTGCCTGTTTTGATGATACCGGATTGGCTGAGGCGCGAACAATTACCCAAAAGCCCGTTATTGGAATCGGTCAGGCATCATTTCATTTGGCAGCATTATCATCGGGGCGGTTTTCAGTGCTGACCACTTTGGCAGTGTCAATTCCGGTGATTGCTGGAAATATCGAGGCACAGGGATTTGGCCAAATCTGTGATGGCGTTTATGCCAGCGGCGTTCCAGTTCTTGACCTTGAGACTGCGCCTGACAAATCACGTGAAATTATCTCATCACATTTGCAAAAAATGACCGTAGAAAATCCCAGCAATGCGGTGGTTCTTGGCTGTGCTGGCATGACCAATATCTGGAACAAGCTACAACCAGATCATCAGATTACCTTGATTGATCCAGTGGCCGCCGCGGCAAAATTAATCCCCATACTTGTCTAAATTGCCATTCCTTAGATCTTTCAACTGCGCTCAGACAATATTGCTGGCTAGCGGGCAAAGGCTTTGCGTTGCAGAATTGCTGGAATGGTGCGCCCCTCCACCAGCACACTATAATCACCCTTTTCCAGCGCCTCAACACCAGATTTTTCGGTTGGCGGCGCGATCAAACAAAGCCCAACAGCGCTGCCTTGCGCGGCCGAGAATGCCCCGCTCGTAACAAAGCCAACAATCGTCCCATCACGCAATACAGGCTCATTGTGATGCAGCATCGCATCGGGCTGATGTAATTTAATTGAGCATAGAAAGGGGCCTTTTGCTTGGGCTTTGCGGGCAAGATAGGCCGACTTACCGGTGAACGCGATACCCTTGTCAATGTGGCACGCAAAATCCAAACCAATTTGATGGGGCGACTCGGTATAGGCCATGTCAGAACCCCAATGAACAAAGCCTTTTTCAATGCGTAAAGCATTCAAGGCCTCGCCACCAGCAAGCCGTAAATCATATTCTTGTCCCGCTTGGTAAAGCTGCTCGAATACATATTCGGCAAAGTCAGGTGTGATAAAGATTTCCCAGCCCATTTCACCGGTAAAGGAAAGACGCTGGGCAAAAACAGGTGCGTGACCAATATAGAATTGCTGTAAGCTGTATGGCGGAAAATCTGTGTCGGATAGTGGAATATCGACAAGTGTTTCCAGCACCGCACGCGACAATGGTCCAGAAAGCGCCAAAACGGCATAGGCGCTGGTCACATCACGGATGATAACATCTTCACTGGCCAAAATCGCGTGTTGCAAATGGTCTCGGTTGCGTCGGGTATGGGAAATTGCACTCATGACCATAAAGCGTGTTTTGCCATGCCGCGCAATCGTGACATCGCCCTCGATACCGCCGCGTTCGTTCAGCATAAGACTGTAGATAACGCGCCCATCTTCGATCGAAACATCATTGGTGGAAACACGTTGCAGAAACGTCTCGGCATCTTTTCCTTCAACCATATGTTTGCCAAGCATTGAATAATCAATCATCACGACGCCTTCACGCGCCGATTTCTGTTCGGTCTGTGCATGGTCAAACCAGCTTGGTCGGCCAAAGGCATAACCGTGAACCGGTGCAACCCCTTCCGGGGCAAACCAGCTTGGACGCTCCCAGCCTTGCATTTCTGTGTAAACCGCACCTTTGGCCTTTAGCGCATGGTAAAATGGTGTTCGCCGCAAGCCGCGTGCGGTTTCTCGCTGGCGTCCGGGCCAATGCATTGCATAGGTCAGGACAAGGGTTTCTGGACAGCGCTCCTGAAGATAGCGATCCTGCGCCTGAAATGCCTCAATACGTGCCGGATCCATTTCCGACAGGTCCATTGTCGGATGGCCTGCCATAATCCAGTCGGCAACGGCCTTTCCAGCACCCGAACCAGATTGGATTCCCGTTGAATTAACCCCGGCAAGAACAAAGTAATTTTTTACATCAGGCGCTTCACCCAAGGTAAACCGCCCGTCATGTGAATAGCTTTCAGGGCCATTGAAAAAAGTGCGGATACCAATGTCGGTTAAGCATGGCACCCGCGCCATTGCCAGTTCCAGCACCTCCATCACATCATCTTCGATGAAAGGCAGACTATCAAATTCGAAACTATCTGGAATGCCGTCTTTTGACCATGCCTTTGCATGGAAATGGGCAAAGCCAAATAACAGCTTGCCAGCATCCTCTTTCCAATAAGTGCCATCACAATATGACCGAAGAACCGGCAAATCCGATGGCAGACCAGCAATCGGTTCGGTAACAAGGTAATAATGTTCGCAAGCATGAAGTGGAACGCCAACGCCATTTTTTCGGCCAAGATCGCGCGCCCACATGCCAGCGCAGTTAACAACAAACTCGGCAGAGATGATGCCAGCATCAGTCTCAACACCAGTTACTTTTCCGCCTGAAGTCAATACAGTCTCAACCTTGATATTCTCAAAAATCTGAGCGCCATTCATCCGCGCCCCGCGCGCCAACGCTTGTGTTAAATCTGTTGGATTTGCCGATCCGTCACTTGGCATATAGATTCCGCCAAGCACACCCTCGGCATTCATTAAGGGCCATCGTTCGGCAATTGCGTCTGTTTCGATAAAGGACGCTTTGACGCCAAATAGGCCGGCAAAATCGGCTTTGCGCTTCAATTCCGAGAGGCGGCTCTGATTCACCGCGATCGAGATTGAGCCATTTTGCCGAAAGCCCGGACTAAGCCCTGTTTCGGCTTCAATCTCCTGTAAAAGCTCAACACCATAGCTGGCAAAGGCAGTCGTGGCATGGGTGCCTTGAAGCTGACCTACCAGACCGGCAGCATGCCATGTGGTTCCGCTTGTAAGTTTTTTCCGTTCAACAAGCACCACATCCTTCCAGCCATTCTTGGCAAGATGATAGGCAACCGAACAGCCATGGACTCCGCCTCCAATGACAACAACTTGCGCATGTTTTGGAAAGGATGCTGACATGGAAGAAAACCTTAAGATCTTGTGTTACATGCGAAAAATAGCGTTACCAGATATGCCGTTCTTTATTCCAATGTAAAAAGCCGTCCAAAACCGTCGGGGTGATGTTTTATGCCGGACAACCGCATCATATGCCAAGCAAGTGCCTGATTGGATGACACCACAGGCTTGCCAAGCATGGCTTCTGCATGGCTAAGAATATCCAGAGTGCGCAAACTGGTGCAAGATACAAACACGCCATCACACAAATCAGAGTTGCCAGCTTTAAGGACTGCGTCAAGAACACTTTTCTGGCTGATCCGGGCAACTGTAAAATCATCGGGTTGATTGAAGGAGGCAACAATTGTTGCGTCAAAACCCGCTTGTTTCAAATTGTCACGCATCGCCAAAGTGACCTCAGGCGGGTAGGGCGTAACCAGCGCAAGCTGACGCACGCCCAATGTAGCGAGCCCAGCCTTACAGGCTGATAGGGGGTTGGATATTTTCGCCTGCGGATGAAACTCTTGAATGATGCCAGCTACCGTACCTTCTCCAATCATGGTTGCGCCAGAGGTGCAAGCATAGCCAATTGTATCAAAGCTGAATGATGGCGGCAGCAGCTTTGCCGTTGCCGGTAAGTCGGCTTTCATCTGACCAAGCGTGTCTGGTGATACCTCCATCGCATTCGGAATTCGCGCATGATAAAGCACAATGTCCTTGGCGGTGAATAATCGGGCAAATTCATGCTCGATTGTCTGATCGGTTTGCAGAACAATCATGCCAAGCCGCGCCGCGGAACCAAGCCCATGATCAGTCTCAAAAGCCAACTTGTCGATCATTGTGATTTTATTTTGTGGTTTCATCGGCTACCCCATTGCCGCATTATATATCAGCGCCTTCTTGTTGGGCAAAAAACGATGTTCCTCTCGGCACGGCTGGTAATTGCATCGCATATGGAGAACAACGCACCCTGCCTGTCGCTTCGCCCCGAACCAATGCATGGGTGAACCGGCTTGGCAAATGATTTGGGCTTAGTTCGATTGCATCTTCGGCATAATAGGTGGTGATATACAGCGTCCGAGGCACATCAGATAAGTTAGGCGCTGACCCGTGAAGCAGATTGACATGCATCAAGCAAACCGCACCGGCGCTGCCCGTGCATTTAACAATCTTGTCACGCTGCGGTTCGATAATGCGCTCATCAATGGCGCCAGTGAATATGCCATTATGCCAATGCGGATAAAGTGGCCCCTTATGGCTTGTGGGGATGACCTCAAGCGGACCATTTTCCAGCGTTACATCATCGAGGAAAAGCAAGCAGGTGATCATGTCGTCATTGGTCATTGGCTGGAACGGAAAGTCCTGATGCCATTTCACCGCGGTCGCCGAGCCGGGGAGTTTTGAATTTACCTTGCCGTGATGAAAGCGGATATTTGAGCCAAGCAATTCAGCACAATAATCAACCGTGCGGGCATTGCGCATCACATCTTCATAGATTGGCGAAACCTCTTCGGGCGATTGCACACGCCGAAGCCCCGGTGTTGTTGGGCTATGGCCGGGCTGTAGGTCAAACCTTGCGCGCCCATCCAAAGTCTCGCCATAGTCACAATCATGGTTTTGGCTTTCTTCGACCCAATTTTGGAATTCGGCACGAAGGGCGGCAAGCTGGCGCGCGGAGACCGCATCTGCAACCACCAAAACACCATCATGCCAGAATTTGTCTTTTTGTGCTTGTGTTAGTAACCCCATTTTTTGCTCCCCTTGTGCTTGGCATGAAACCGGCATTCACGGCAAAACTGTTCAATCAAAACCGAAATGCGTCAAGCCTTATTGCGAGAACAGGCTTTGATCTTCGTCTTTGATCCTTATGAGAGATGCGTGTGCACTCGCAATCAATGGCTTCCCCTTTTGGGACGCAGAAATGCCCGAGGGATTGGTTGTTGCGAGTAACCTGACCATAGGCGCAAGCTATGCGCGGCTTATGGAGGCTGCGCATAACATCATGATCAATAACGATAGCGCGTACAGTTTCATTGAGATTGAACTCAAATAAGACCAGCGCTTGGCGATTATTCAGATTTAGTCCTGAGGCTCAAACAAAGGCGGTCAGACCGTTAATGGCTTTGAAGGTCGGCAGGGATCCGCCAAATGAAGCGGAAAACACCATCGCGATTCTGGATGTAAGAGAAAAAGTGGTGCCCGGGGGCAAGTTCGATGCCTTTGCGAGGCAAGTTCAAGTCTAAAAACTCCCGCTATTCCGGCATTTTATTAGATTATCTCTGACAATCAAAGCACAAAGCTTGTCTACAGCCTTGTCTACAGCCGAGGTTCGAGTTTCAAGAGCCAACTCTCTCCAACATAGCGACTGGAACCTCCGCCCTCGGTCCTTGAACCGGGGGTTACTGAGGACGTTTCTCCATCAGATTTGGACTTGATTAGAGGGGGTGGGGCCGCAGGACAGAGGGGCTTGCGTCTCGGAGCGCTGGTTTACTTGATTGGTTGGTGGAGGGGGCGGCCGCCTCGAGCGAATTCAAGTCATTGCTTGTACTGCATTTGTTCAACGATAAAAAATCTTACCCTACATTTCACCCTAAACTGATATTCGGGTTATTGTGCCACCCTGCTACACGGGGATTTCACCCTGCGCAGTGCATCGGTGGAGTTTTCTTGGCATGTCTTCGGTGTAATCGCGGACCGCGTAGTGCATCGTGCGACGATTATCCCAAACTAAGACATCTCCCACA
>Ga0255756_1003523_pt1 | contig 15697 bp, 9 predicted proteins | sample 011ome_20_FD_179956 | JGI IMG/M metagenome (GOLD analysis project Ga0255756, IMG submission 179956) | Coastal salt marsh microbial communities from the Groves Creek Marsh, Skidaway Island, Georgia - 011509CT metaG (version 2) | ecosystem: Environmental > Aquatic > Marine > Intertidal zone > Salt...
ATAGCTGCGCCGTAAAGGTTGCCGAGAACGTGTCGCTGGGCTGTATCAACAGTTTCGCGCGGGCAGAGATGCTGTCGGCGTCGTCGAGGTCTTGCCCGTTGCCGACGTTATCGGTGAAACCGTCGTGCTTGTGGCTCATAACAGACACCCGCGCCGCCACTGATTCACTGAAGGGGATATTCATCGCAGCGCGGGCCTTCACCAGGCTGTATTCACCTAGGGCCAGGTCAGCGGTACCCGAGAACTCATCGAAGGTAGGCGCTTTGGTGATCACGTTGATGCCGCCGCCGGTGGAGTTCTGACCGAACAGCGTGCCTTGAGGTCCTCTCAGTACCTCAATACGCTCTAGATCAAGAAAGTCCGTCTGCAATGCAAAAGGCGAGGCCACGTAGACACCATCGAGGTGGTAGGACACCGATGGATTAGCGATGGCGTTCTGGTTCGCCTCGTTGCCGATCCCACGAATTGTGATCACGGTCTTAAAGCCCTCGTTCTTGGCGACATTCACGCCCGGGGCGATCGCACTGAGGTCAACAAAGGAGTTCAGCTGCCGATTTTCCACGTCCTCTGCGCTGAGTGCGGTGACGGCCTGAGACAGGTTTTGCAGGCTCTCGGTTCGCTTCTCCGCGGTGACTAACACTTCTTCAAACACAGGCGCTTCTTGCGCCCAACTTCCTCCGGATACGGCAATAACAAGCGGGCTGGCCACCGCGGTCAGCAAACGACGATTCTTCACCTCAGGCTCCTTGATGATTGACTGGTTATTCCAACTAATAAGACGCAATCTGTATGCCAGTTCCGGGAATACAGCTAGCGCGCAAAGCGATACATTGCTTATGTCTACAGGGTCTGAGCAGCCACCGACGAATCCCCCTGTTTTTGCACTGATTCAGCGCCAGGGACGGACCAAATCGGGGCGATGTTTTTGCTCAGTTCGCAGCGCGACTTTACCGAAAGCCGGGGCGGTTTGCCTCCCTTATTAGGCTGCGACGGCTTGATCTTTTGAATGGCCAGTTAAGAAACACTGCTAAGGCATTGGTTTTCTTGAGATAGAGAGATTCAAACGATTTTTTTAAAAAAATATTTGAAAAAAGGGTTGACGAATTTCTGCATATCGGTATTATTACCACTGCCGACGACGACCGACGAGTGACCAACTGCAGACGGAAGCGAGGGGGAAGTCGTAGGAAGAGTGCTCAGGTAGAAAAGCGTAGCGAAGGGCCGGCACAAACGCAGTTCGCTACCCACCAAGGGTGAGGGGATACCACCCGAGGGGCCAGATGGAATCCCGGTCTGGACGCCTGAGAGGCTCGAACAAAAAAGACGGAGGGCAACCTCTGTTTTTTTTGCGTTATTTTTGGCCGCTTGGTAGAGCACTTTCCCGCAGGGTCGCAGCACCGGGTTCGCGTCGAAACGCCCAGAGCGCCCTTTCTAGAAAACGCTTATTGCCCTAAACATCGCTTACTAGGTCTTCCCCGATTACCAGCGGAATGCGCTGCTAGGCCGGATCAGTGCTTGGGCTGCCCCAGCTCAGCCACGAAATCCTTTTGTAAGGTCCTCGCGCACATCAAGAAGCATACCGAAGCGAGCAGAAAGATGCTGGCAGTGACCGCCATCGCGAATTTGAGCCCTGTAGAGTTGGCGCTCCGGCACAGCGCGTCACTAGCCATGGAGCGCACTGTGTCCGCTGCTTTGCAGGCTTCAGGTGACAAAAGCGTGCCGGGGTCGAGAGAGAGCAGTTCGCGCTGCATGAAAAAGTCACTCATGAATCCGACGAAGTATGGGCCGATGCCGTTTCCGATCAGTGACACCAATATGAGCAGCACCGCAATAGCGGTCGCCCTGGCGCGGTTACTGACCACGCCCTGACCAATGTTGTATTGCGCGCCAAGATAGCTGTAATGAAACACGGCGCCGATACCCCACAAGACAAACACAACGGTCAGATCGTCTGAGAAAAAAGCGGCCGCGTAGGCCGGCACCGCCAAAGCAATGCCCAGTGCCGGAACCCAGGCCACCGCGGTTGGAGAGCGCTCGGTGAGGCGCTCGGTAATGTACCCGCCGAGGAATGTCCCCATTGCCGCGAGTAACGAGAGGGGTGCACCAAATTGCAGTGCGGCGTCGCGCACGCTTAAGCCATGCTCGCGTTGTAAAAATGGCGCCTGAAATGAGATCAATCCATAGCCGACAAAAGCGACCAGCGATGCAGCGATCGCCATCCACCAAAATGAGGGTTTGCGGCGCAGCTCAGCAAAGGTCTCTGACCAGTCGGGTGCGCGGTCTGCGCTTTGACTAGGGGGATCGGAATAGCCCCGCGGCGGTTCTTTGATGCTGGTCCAGACCAGCCACGCGACCAGCATGCCGGGCAGGCCGACTGCGACAAAGGCAATCCGCCACCCTTCAATATTTGCCCAGTCCAGGCCACCAAAAAGCCAGCCGAGGCCAATCCCGCTTAGCCAGTTGCCCACATCCACGCCCTGCATTTGCGCGATCGGGCCGCCAAAAAGGTTGGCCAGCACGCTACCGAGGGTCACGCCCATGGAGTACACCCCCAGTGCTGTGGCGCGTTTTCGAGCGATGAAGTAGTCGCCGATCAACGAGTTGGCGGGCGGTGTGCAGCCGGCCTCACCAATGGCGACGCCGATCCTGAATAGTAGGAGCGTGAAGAACCCTACGGCGACCCCACATAGCGCCGTCATGATTGACCACAGCACGATGCACAGGCTGATGATATGCACCCTGTTGGAGCGATCTGCCCAGAGCGCAATGGGGAGGCCCATCACCGCATAAAAAATGGCGAAGGGTGGCCCATAGAGCAGACCCCACTGGGCGTCTGTGAGCTGGAATGACTCGATGATGGGCTGGGCGACGACTGCGATTAACGTGCGGTCGATGAAATTCAGCGTGTAGACCAGCATCAGCAGGACCAACACGTAGTGGCGATAGGAAGGTGAGCCGTACCCGGTCAAATGGCCGTCGGCGGCGTCACTCGCGGTGGTTTGCATACAACAATTCCTGCTGGGGGCGGTGAGTGTAACAATCAGAGCGCATTGGTGTGGCCGCAATTAGAGGTCTATCGAAATCTCCTGTCCCTTGGCGAAACGCACAAGGGGCGCGGTCTGCTTGAGCTGCTCTGCCGGGCTTAACTGGATACGCTGTTCGACCAGATCAATGGCCCACCTTGTTACCGCGGGCAGATCCAGTTGTCGCGCCTCATTCAGTGTCAGCCAATGGAGCTCATTGAGCTCCCCACTGGCGTCGGTGATCTGCTCCGGGTCGTTGAAAATGAACTGGTCGTGAATCATGAAGAAGCGAGTATCGAAGCGCCGGGTGCGATAGGTGGGTGTGATCGCTCTGGCGATAAAATCCATATGCTCCAACGGAGGCTCTGCACCCTGCGCGAGATAGTCTCGCCAAACCGGGTGCGTAGTGCTCACCGATTGAGAGGCCGGCCGGCCTACTATCAAGCCGGTTTCCTCAAAGGTTTCTCTGATCGCCGCCAGAGCGAGGCCGCGTAGTTTGCGATCGTTAACGGTTTTTCTGGTGGACTTTCGCAGTCGCTCCATGACGGGTTGGCTCAGCTCGCCTGATACTTGCAGCCGCTGGTCGATCAGATCCATCCGGCCACCGGGGAAGACAAATTTATTGGGCATAAAGCGGTGGGTGGCCGCGCGCTTACCCATCAGCAAAGTAGGCTGCGGCCCGGCACGTACCACGATCAGCGTGGCCGCCTCTTTGGGTCGAGCAAGCTCTGTTGAGCTCTCCCTGTATTCACCCGGCCCGGCGGGTGTCCTGCCGTACTGATGGCGTTTCATGAGGCAACCTGATTGTCGACTTGGGCTATGCTAACGGCTTTATCTAGCGCGGTCTGCCGCTTGTTAAAGAATGAATAGATGGTTATGACATCTGCCCTTAAGTCATTGTCGAGCGATGTATTTGCGGGCCGATACACTGCTCTGGGCGCCGTCGAGGAGTGTCTTCGACGGATCGCGAGGCAAGACGCAACAGTCAAAAGCTTTGTCGCCATTAGGGAGGAGGCGGCCCGTGAGGATGCGCGACAACTTGACGAGAGCCCTGATAGGGGGCCTTTGCACGGCATCCCGTTCGCAGTGAAGGATATCTTCGAGACCGAGTCTTTGCCCACGGAATACAACTCAGAGCTGTATCGAGGCTATCAGGCCGATAGAGATGCGGCGGTGGTGGCGCAGCTGAGGCGAGCGGGCGCAGTGTTTTTGGGCAAGGTGAGCACGGTGGAATTTGCCGGAATGGGCAATATCCCTGCGACTCGAAATCCGCACCGGCTCACCCACTCACCGGGGGGATCCTCGGCAGGATCTGGTGCCGCGGTCGGCGCCGGTATGGTGCCACTGGCGATTGGCTCTCAAACCGGCGGATCGACAATACGACCCGCCGCTTACTGCGGTGTTATCGGCTTCAAGCCCACCTGGGGTCTAGTATCTTGTGAGGGTATGAAGCCTTTCGCTCCCTCTCTTGATACCGTGGGTTTCATTGGAGACAGCATCGAGCTGATGAACCGTGTCCTCATGAGCACCGGTGACTTGCAGGCACCCGGTGACACGCTGGGTGACCGGCCTGCTGCGCCACTTCGTATCGGTGTTTACCGCACGCGCTATATCGCAGAGGTGGGCGCCGACGTATTGGCGGCGCTGGACAAAGTAGCTGCCCGCTTGGTTCAGGCTGGTCACGTGGTGACTGAGGTCGAGGATCCCTTTTGCGATGTCGATATCAATGCACTTCAGGATGTCGTGATGTGGGGAGAAGCAATTGAGGCGATGGCGCCTGAGCTCGGGTCTGCCTATGACAGATTGAGCGAAGCAGTTGTCTCTGCACTTGAGCCCCATCGTCAAAGATCAAAGGCTGAAATCGTTGCTGCTAGGGAAGAGCTAGCCACTCTCAGGCCGCTGTGTGATCACGCCATGAGCGCTGTCGATGCGTGGCTCACGCCAGCTGTACCCGGAGTGGCGCCTCTGGTGGAGGAGGGTAATGGGGTGGCAACATTTAATCGGCTCTTCACTGCGCTCCATGTTCCCTGCCTCACCTTGCCGGCTGGGTTGGGCGCCAGTGACTTGCCCCTGGGGCTACAACTGGTGGCCCCCCGAGGCGATGATTCACGGCTTATCAGGGTGGCGCAGACTGTGCAGCGACTGATCAGTGAGTAGCGTTTTCGTTGAGCGTTGGCAGATCCTTGGCACTGGATAGTTCCTCGAATCTGTTCAGTTGCTCCCATAGCTGACTGGTCTGTTCGGCCCCAATATCCTCCCGCACGCAGGCCTCGAATTTGTCTTTTAGTTCCTGTGACGACATGGGGTTATCGCCATGTCCACGGAATCGGTGCACGGGTTCACTTGCTAACTGTGTGCCATCTTGCAAAGTGATAGTTAATGCGTCGAATCTGGCGCCAACAGGGTAGCTGGGGTCGTCATCTGGTCCCGTTTCGATCTCAGTTAGGTGAATGAGGCGCTGAACAGCATCGTTGGAGACAAAGTCATCCCGTAGTTCGCGAAGCGTGACTCTGCCGGCTATGAGTCCGGCGGCTACACCGAATTCCGCACTGAATCGCGCTTCAGATGCGCAGGTTGGTCGGTGAAGGCGCATCACCGCGGCATGCTTTTCGCTGACTTTGACAGTGATATTTTTGATCGTGTCGGGCGGAGGGTGAAGGTCCTGATGGACTTGAATAGCCGCATCGATCACGCGCTGTGAAGCGCCGACTGTCGGATGTGGCTTGATATTCAGTGCAGGACCCGCGCTTAACCAGTCAACGCCGAGATCCGGAGCGTTTGACTGCCGATCTGTGCGCCCGTTTGGAGACAGTGCTGCCATCAGACCGCCATCACCGTCCAGAGCGTGTGGACCCGCGGTGACCCCCAGTCGAGCCAGCTCGGCCGCCACGACGCCAGCCTCAGCGGCTCGCGCGCCCTGCCACGGCTTCGCGTGGTAACCAAAATTGTCCATGATGCCGCCGCCACTTGCACAGGCGAGGCCCAGTGCGCTGCGCGTTTCAGCCGGTGACAGACCCGCTAGTCGAGAGAGCGCGCCAGCGACCCCCACAGCGCCAAAAATGCCTGTCGGGTGCCAGCCTTTGGAGTGAAGGTGGTCCGGCTCCCTCTTAAAAATTCTTCCCCATACTTCAAAACCAGCGATGTAGGCGAGCAGCATGTCGGCACCTGAAGCGCCAAGCCTCTCACCCTCTGCAAGGATCGCCGGTACCAGCAATGCCGACACATGGTTGCTGAAAGCGTAGTCGTCGTAGTCCAGTGCATGAGCTGCGGTGGTGCCATAGAGCGCCGCGAAGCTGACAGCCATCTGCTCCCGGCCAAGCAGGGCTCGGGCTTCTCCGGGGCTTTGCTTTGACTGAGCGAACCTTGCCATCAGCAAGCTGACGGGTTCTCCGCGACCGGCTATTGCGACGCCAATACAGTCAATAAACCCCCGTTTTGCGAGATCAAGGCTGCTGACCGGTGGGTTGAGTGATGCCTCACCCGTAAGAAATTCGACAATGGATTCTGTGAGTTCGCTCATTCTGAGAGTGTAATGGGTCAGGGTGGGGTGCTTCGACGCAAAAGATTGTATACCATTTGCTTTAGGCAGGTGCCGCTCACTGGCGGCGCGTCTGACTATTTGGAGCACATGATGAGCGCGGCAGCCGAAAAAGCCTATGAGGCCATTTACCAAAGTATCAGGCAGGGAGCTATCCCTCCGGGGACGCGCCTGATTGAAAGGCAGCTTTGCCAGGAACTGGCGATCAGTCGAACGCCAGTCAGGGAAGCCCTGCGCCGATTGACTGCAGAGGGGCTCGTCGAAAATCGCCCTCACCGCGGTGTCATAGTGAGTCAGCTCTCGCAAGCGGAGCTCGCAGAGGTGTATGAAGTCGGTGTTGTATTGGAGTCTACTGTCGCGGGGGTCGCCGCGCGCAATTGCGGCCGCACGGCGCAACTGGTGCTGAGAAGGTTGCTGACAGATATGCGCGCAGTGCTGGCGAATGAGATGATTGATCCTGCGCAGTACGTGGCATTGGATCACGCGTTTCACATGGCGATAGCGGAATCGACGGGCAACCGCCGTCTGGTCACGATGCTCCGGTCCACCTGCGATCTGCGCGTCTTGAACACTGCTTTTAGCCACTATGACCGTGCGCATTATGAGCGGTCCTTGAGGCAACACGAGACCATTGCTGAAGCGATCGAAGCCGGTGACGAAGATTGGGCGTCATCGGCCATGCGCGCACATGTTCTGTCAGCGCGAGCCGCGGGCGGTCATCATGTCTAGTGTTGTGGAAAACCGCGCGCCCATGCATCTTTGTATACCAAATGGTGATCGGCGGTGAAACGGATTGGAATTGATATTGGCGGGACCTTCACCGATCTCGTGCTCTGGGACGATGAGACCCGTCGCCGCTACATTCATAAGCTGGCCTCTACGCCTGATGATCACTCGCGGGCTGGTGTGCGGGGCATTCTGGCGCTGTGCGAAAAAGCGGGGGTGTCGCTGGGCGAGGTCGATCTCATACTGCACGGGACAACTGTCGCAACGAACACGTTGTTGGAAGGCAAGGGCGCCGCGGTTGCCCTGATCACCAATGAGGGGTTTCGGGACATTCTGCATATTGGCAGGAAGAGTCGTCCGTTTAATTTCGCTCACAATCAGGATCTGCCGAGGCAGACTCGGCCACTGGTAGAGCGCCGGTTCCGTTTCGGCATACCGGGCCGCATCAGTGCGCCAACGGGTGCCGAGATCGAGCCGCTTGATGAGTCGGCGGTACTAGAGGTCGCCAAGCAAATTCAGGCAGAGCCTGCATTAGATGCAGTGGCCATTTGCTGTCTTCATGCTTACTTGAATCCCCAGCATGAGCAGCGTATTGCAGAGATAGTGCGAGAGCTGTGTCCTGACGTTTTTGTATCCGTCAGTCACGATATCGTCAGCCTTTATCGTGAATATGAGCGGATGTCGACGACGGCGCTGAATGCCTACGTCGGTCCGGGCGCCAGTGCCTACCTTTCTCATTTAAGTGATGGGCTGCGTCAAGCGGGGTTTGGCGCAGATCTCTGCTTAATGACCTCTGCCGGAGGGGTGATTGGTGTGGACGAGGCAGCCAAGCGTCCAGTGTCTCTGCTGCTGTCGGGTCCGGTTGGCGCGCTTGTAGCGGGGATCCAGTGTGCCGAAGAGCTCGATATCGAGAATGTCATCACGCTTGATGTGGGTGGTACGTCAGCTGACATCGGCGTTGCCCCGCAACGAGAGTTGCGCATGAAGCATCTACTCGATAATCAGATTGCAGGTTACGACGCGATGCTGCCGATGTGCGACATCGGGACCATTGGTGCTGGCGGCGGGTCGATCGCTTGGATCGATGCAGGAGGCATGTTCAGGGTAGGACCGCACAGCGCTGGCGCTGACCCGGGCCCGGCTTGCTATGGCCAAGGCGGGGAGCGGCCGACTGTCACTGATGCATTGGTCACGATGGGATGGTACCGGCAAGGCGCTCTGCTTGAGTCTGGTCTGGAGATTCGACCGGAGTTGGCGGAGGCGGCGATTCGCAGAGACATTGCGGAGCCGCTGGGACTGACCGTTGAACAGGCCGCCACGGGTATTCTTGAAATCGCGGTACACAGCATGGCTGAGGCGGTGCGCGTTGGCAGTGTCGCCCGCGGCTTTGATCCACGCGAATTCAGTCTGATTGGCTATGGCGGTGCGGGTGGGGCTTTTGCCGTGCCTGTCGCGCAGCAGCTCAATATCCGATCGGTCGTGATACCGCCGACAGCAGGCGTGGGTGCCGCTGGGGGTTTGCTGTGCACCGATATGCATTACAGCCGCCAGACAACAGTTTGGCAGCAACTGGATCAGGCCAATACTGATTCTCTGCTACAGCATATGGATGGTCTGGCGCTGGCTGTGACGTCAGAGTTGGTTGGAGAAGGTCTTGCGCAAGAGGCCATCAGCGTTCGCTTTGTGGCTGACTGTCGTTACGCGGGACAGGGGTATGAATTGAGTGTCGCGCTCCCCAACGCGGAAGAGAACGTCAACTTATTGGATGCCTTGGCCGCTGCTTTTCATAGCGCGCATCGACAGGCTTACCAGCGAGCGTTCGAGGACAAGCCGGTAATGCTGGTGAATCTTAGAGCAGTGGGTGTTGGCCAAATTCCGCCCATCGATCGCTTGGAGTGGATGCCGACAGCTGACAAGTCAGCCGCGGTCACTGGGAAGGCGCTTTTTTCTAAAGGGAATACGCCAGAGTGGAGTGATACGCAGTACTTCAAGCGGGACAGCCTCAAGCCCGGAACCCGCATTGTGGGACCCGCGATCCTTGAACAACTGGATACCACCACGGTTGTGCCCCCGGGCGCTTGCTTGAGTGTGTTGCCCGACGGGCATCTGATGATAGACCTTCAGGAGGCGCTGGCCCATGCAGCCTGATTGGTCGCAGATCTGGTCAGAGGCATCTTCGACGGCTATCGGTGCTGCGAAGGATCGTCGCTGGCAGCGAGTGCATGTCGACCCCGTGACCTTGCAGGTAGTGGGAGGGGCATTGCGGGCTATTGCAGGAGAAATGGCTGAACTGCTGTTCCGCATGGCTTACTCCAGCATCATGCGTGAATCGAGAGATATTGGCGCCGGGCTGTTGGACTTTCATGGGCGTCAGATCTGTGAAAGTGACTCGACGCCAATGCACTGTGGATCTTTGCCGGCCTATGTAAAAGGCGTAGACCGCATTCATCAAGGCCGGTATCGCGACGGCGATGTGATACTGCATAACCACCCCTACCACGGCGCATCGCACAGCCCCGATTACGGCGTATTGGTGCCGTTATTCATCGATGGCGTGCATCTGGGTTTTGCCGGTTGCACAGGGCATATGGTTGATATTGGTGCGGCAAATCCCGGCTTTTCAGTGGATGTGCCCGATTGTTTTGCCGAAGGGCAAATTATTGATTCAGTCAAAATCTGTGAGGCTGGGCAGCGCAATGAGGGCGTTTGGTCGCTGCTGATGTCTAACGTGCGCACCCCCGAAGCGAATACCGGCGACCTCGAGGCGATGATTGCCAGCTGCGAATTGGGGCGGGATCGATTCGCGGGTCTGGTTCAAAAGTATGGGCTGGACGTTGTAATGAGCTGCGTTGAGGAGTGGATGGACTACAGTGAGCGGCTGCTCCGTGCGCGGATTGCTGAGGTCCCCGATGGCATATACCCCGCGCCCGATGGTTGGCTTGAGGACGATGGCAAGCACTGGGGTGAACCGCTGAAAATTGCAACGACAGTGGTGGTCGAGGGTTCGGATATCCTCATCGACCTGTCCGGGTCGAACGAGCAGGTCACCACCGGTTTTAATTGCCCGTTTGAGGGCAGCGTTTTACCCACGGCGAATTTCGCAGTGCGCAGTTGTCTGTTGCCGGAGTCAGCTGGTGGCCTGGGCGTGCCGCAGAACGATGGCGCATTTCGGCCTGTTCATGTCTACGCGCCAAAAGGCTCTATTTTTAATCCCACTCCACCCAGAGGGTGTGAGGCACGCTTTACACAAATTAACCGGATTCCCGATCAGCTCATGCAGGCGCTGGCGAGCGTCTTGCCGGGCGCAGTCACAGCTGGGAATTCGGCAAACGTCTCCTGTTTTGTTTATTCGGGTGAGTCTCGGGAGGGTGCGGATGATTATTGGGTAACGGTAGAGGTGAACGAAGGCGCTTATGGAGGCAGTCTCGAGTCTGACGGCCTGGACGCAGTCGATAACTTGATGGCTAACACCCGCAATAATCCCGTTGAGGAAATGGAGCTCACGGCGCCGCTCAGGTGTGAGCTCTACGAATTGCAGGATGCATCGCATGGGGCCGGTCAATGGCGTGGTGGAATTGGCGCGCGCAAGATCTGGCGCTTTCTGGCAGAAACCCATGCTAGCTCCACGGGAGACAATCGGTCCATTGATCCGCCCCGTGGACTTTTCGGCGGTGCTTCCGGGCGTGCGGGCAGCATCACTCATATCAAGGCCTCTGGAGAGAGGTACTCGTTACCTGCCAAGGTTTCAAATCATGCCTTTGCGGAGGGAGATGCGCTGGAAATCTCGTTGGTGTCGGGTGCCGGCTACGGTGATCCATTTGAGCGGGACCCTGCGCTGGTATTGATGGATGTAAAAAGTGGTCTGCTAACAGTTGATAGCGCTCGAGAAATATATGGCGTGGCGGTCTCCTCGGACGGGCGGTCCTGCGACTCAGAGGTCACACATGCGCTGAGGCGCTCTCAATCGGAACAGGCCCTATGACCGATCAAGCGCGGCCAGTTCAAAGTGAGGCGCTGAATGACCGGGTCGCCTGGTACAGCGTTGCTGTGCTCACATTGGCCTATTTATTTTCGTATCTCGATCGTCAAATCCTGTCTCTGATGGTGGGGCCTATCAAGCGCGACCTGAATCTCACGGACACTGAGTTCAGCCTTTTAGCCGGATTGGCGTTTGCGCTCTTCTACACGTTGCTCGGTATCCCCATTGCGAGATTGGCGGACAACCGGAACCGCACAAGGTTAATCGCGATTGGGGTCGCCTTGTGGTCGGTCGCGACTGTCTCCGGCGGCATGGCGCGGAACTTTCTGCATCTGTTTATCGCAAGGGTGATGGTGGGAGTCGGCGAAGCGGCACTGTCGCCAGCTGCGTACTCCCTGTTGTCTGACCGCTTTAGCCCCGCTCGGTTAGGCAGGGCTATCGGCGTGTATTCCAGTGGCGTCTTCGTAGGCATCGGCTTGTCTTTCATCATCGGCGGCATGCTGGTCAGTTCTCTTGAGGCTTCGGGAGGAATGGATTTTCCGCTGCTCGGGCACCTCACTTCCTGGCAGGCAACCTTTGTCATTGTCGGGTTACCGGGATTGCTGGTGGCGCTACTCGTCTTAACGCTGGCAGAGCCACAGCGCAAAAGTCTGTCGGGGGAAGTCGCGGAAGAGCGAATGAGCAACCATGCCATTCTCCAGTGGTTGCGAGGCAATGGGCGACTTTATCTGAGCCACTTTTTTGGGTTTGCGATGGTGACCCTGCTGTTCAATGCGATCCTCGCATGGGCGCCCGAGTTTTTTATTCGTATCCACGGCGTTGAACGTTCAGAGATTGGCATCAAATTGGGCGTGATAGCGGCCCTCGCCGGAGGGGCCGGTATTGTGAGCGGCGGCGTTTTGAGCGATTGGCTGACCCGACGAAATGTCATCGCTGCGCCGATTAGGGCCGGGTTGATCGGATGTGCCTGTCTACTCCCCTTTGCGGTGGCGGCTCCCATTATGCGCACCCCGGATCTGGCGCTTCTATTGTTTGTGCCGCTGCTATTCTTTGCCAGCTTTCCCTTTGGGCCAGCAGCGACCTCTTTGCAAGTCATTACGCCTGCGCGCATGCGGGCGCAGGTCTCCGCTTTGTACCTCTTCGTCGTCAATTTGACCGGTATCGGATTTGGCGGAACAGCGACTGCGCTACTCACGGACTATGTATTTCGGGACCCAATGAAACTCCATTGGGCGATGTCGAGCATTGCAATGCTGGCCGGAGTGCTGTGTTTGTTGTTTCTTGCTCTCGCGGTCAAGCCGTATCACAGCGCGTATCAGTCGCTGTTGGCAGGTGAGCCATGATGCTGCCCTTGGATCACATTGGCATACTGGGGAGCGATATCACCGCCATGGCGAACGCTTACCGAAGCCTTGGTTTTCATGTCACTGAGCCTGAGCGGCTGAACGCGGGAGCCGGCGGCGATTTCGGGCGGCAATACAGCGCGCATGTCATTTTTGAGAATACCTATATAGAGCTTACGGCAGTGGAAAACTGCCAGTCCGAGCATCATCTGGCTCCTTATATGCGCTTGCCAGGCGGCGTCCGGATTTTGATTCTTCAGAGTGATTGCGCAGAAAAAGAGCGGGAAGGGATTCAGTCGACAGGGCTGTCAGCCTCTCCACTATTTACGGCTGAGCGACCATTGACTTATGGGGATCGGACAATGGCGCGCTTTTGCTGGTTTGCGCTTGAGCCACAGCCACTCAATCAACTGTTAATTGGCTGGGTGGAGCACCTGACAAGAGAAGCCGTATTTCGCTCCGACGGACCACACGGCAACACAGCCACAGATATTACTGGATTACATCTCAGCGCCTGTAATTTCCCGGCATCTCTTGCGAAAAGCCACGGGGTTCATTGCTTTATGTCTGAGCAGAGCTCGGAAGCTCAGGTTGTCAACGGCGTCGAGCTGCTAGTGGAAGATTTGAGTGCGTGCGTCGATCAAACCGCTGGGGTGCTGGATTCCGAGGCGCGCTCAGTAAGCCTGGCTGATGCGGGAGGATTGGGTGTGAATCTCATTTTTCGGCAGGCTGAGTGCCATGCCAGCGGTTAGCCGTCGGGCGGTGTTGCGATGCGTTTTGTATTGGTAGATGTGTGAAAGGCTTGAAGTGGGTAGTTATTGTTTTCAGTCACTCATAAAGAGAGGGTAGTTCTATGAGAAATAAGCGTTTAATTGTAGCGGGCGTGCTGGCAGGGCTGGGTGTTGCAGTGCCGACAGTGGCTCAGGAGGGAGGTGCCACGCTTGAGGAAGTGATTGTCACTGCTGAAAAGCGGGAGGCGAACCTTCAGGACGCCGCGGTAGCCGTAGCGGCATATCAGGGTGATCTCCTTCAGGCAATGGATATCAATGATGCCCAGTCATTGATTCTGGCTGATCCCAGCATGTCATTCAGTCGCGCTGGCGGTGAGGGCCAGATCTTCATTCGAGGCGTGGGATCCAACCTGTTAGGTATCGGCCAGGATTCTAGTGTCGCGATCCATCAGGACGGCGTATACCTCGGTCGGCCACATCTAGCACTTTCCCAGTTCCTCGATGTCGAGCGCGTGGAAGTGCTGCGCGGCCCTCAGGGCACACTATACGGCCGCAACGCGACGGCCGGCGTCATTAACGTTATTTCTCGCAAGCCTACTGAGGAGACTGAAGGCTACGTCAGGGGTTATCTAGGAAATTTTGATCGCAAAGAGATCGAAGCTGCGGTAGGCGGCCCCCTGTCTGATACTACAGGGTATCGTGTAGCGGCAAGATGGACAAAGGATGACGGCTTTACCGACGATTTAGAACCTGCCGGTGGCAATGTGATTGACAATCGCTCTAACCATGGCATCCGTGGCGTTCTTAGCCTGAATCCTAGCGATCGTTTCTCTGCAGAGTTCATCGCCGAATATACTGAGGCAGACGGCAGAAATATGAGTGTGATGCGCAGGGACAACCTGCATACCAGCCAACGGCTGGGTGCGCTGGAGAATCCGGGATTTGGCGCTACCCGCAATGAGCTGAACACCTATCAGGACTGGGATACATCTGGCCTGACCATGACATTGTCCTGGCTGCTTTCAAACAACTTGTCACTGGTATCGATAACAGGATACCGACGGTTTGAGGACGACTTCAGCTTCAATACTGATGGCGTCGAGCTGTTTGTTACCAACACGCAATACCAGCGTGAGGCGGAGCAGATCACGCAGGAGCTGAGATTGGCATCGGATTTTGATGGCCCGCTCAACTGGATGCTGGGTGGCTTTTACATGACTGAGGATAAAGAAGAGGCGCTGGGATTGCCCGCCATTAACTTTGGCGGAAACTTCAACATTTTCGCCGAAAACGATACCGAAGCATTAGCCATCTTCGGCGAAGTGTATTTCGACATCAGCGATAGGCTGCGGTTGGTGGGTGGTCTGCGTTACAACGACGAAGAGAAGGAAGATTTCTCTGAGCGGGGTTTGATCTTCTTTACCCCCGAAAATGACCCTCGTATTGACGACCCCAACTCGGTGCTGCTGGGTTTGAACGTGCCGAATAACAACGACTTCAATTTTCCGTTCGGGTCGAGAGAGACCACTGACAGTTGGGATGACTGGACGCCCAAAGTCGCACTCGAGTTCCGTCCGAATGAGGATATGTTGATTTACGGTTCGGTCACTAAAGGGTTCAAGTCAGGCGGAACCAATTCGCTCGACACCTCACCACCCTTTGATCAGGAAGAGCTGATCAGCTATGAGCTGGGCATGAAGTCTAGTTGGAACGATAACCGGGTGATCTTTAATGGCTCGTTGTTCCAATATGACTACAATGATCTTCAGGTATCGACATTTGCCGACGGTACTACACGGATCGAGAACGCTGCTTCGGCTGACCTCACCGGTATCGAGCTTACGCTGGCAGCGCTGCTCACAGACAACCTGACGCTCAATGTGGCTGGTACGTTTCTGGATACAGAGTACAAGGATTTCGTAACGGTCTTTGGTAATCGCCCAGAGGGAGGTCCGAACGTGGTTGATCTGTCCGGTAACGAGTTGATCAATGCGCCGGAGTCAAAGATCGTCGCGAGTCTGAGCTACGACTGGTCGGTGGGCGGCAACGAGGCCTATCTGTTCGCCCAGTACACCCACGTGGCGGAGCTTTTCCACTCTCAATTCAACGAATCGATTATCGGACAAGGCTCGGTCGATCTGCTTGATCTGAGAGCGGGTTACCGATTTGGCTCCAATAACCAATGGGAGTTGGCGGCGTTGATTCGTAATGCGACGGACGAAGAGTTCTTTCAGAATTCTGTGAGATTCACGTCGCTGTCAGACTCAACCACCGACCCAACACGAATTGGTGCGGCATTGGGTTATCCCGCAGAAGGGCGCAGCTACGGCATGCAGGTGAGTTACAGCTTCTGACCA
>Ga0255756_1003525_pt1 | contig 15695 bp, 20 predicted proteins | sample 011ome_20_FD_179956 | JGI IMG/M metagenome (GOLD analysis project Ga0255756, IMG submission 179956) | Coastal salt marsh microbial communities from the Groves Creek Marsh, Skidaway Island, Georgia - 011509CT metaG (version 2) | ecosystem: Environmental > Aquatic > Marine > Intertidal zone > Salt...
GAGGAGGTGGGCGTGGGGGCAGAGGAGGTGGGCGTGGGGGGAGAGGGCGGGGGCGACCAAGTGGGGAGGGGGCGACCAAGAGGGGGAGAGAGCAGGGGCGACCAAGTGGGGAGGGGGTGACCAAGAGGGGGAGAGGGAGACCAAGAAAGGAGCCAAGGGACCCCGGCATCGAGCAGGCGGAGGGGGTGCGGGAGACCGTCGTCGGGGTGGGCAAATTTTGCCTATACCCGAATGGCAACCCCACCCTCGACACAACCTTCCGGGTGGACTACCCGAAACTGCCTGGGATGGGAGGGGCGACGGTCACGTTTCACCAGGAGGTTGAGGTGCAACTCCTCCTCGAACACGAGAACCTATCGGAGGAAGTCAGGACCATGATCAGACACAGGTTGCTCGAAGTCAAGACCGAGCTGGGGTCACTTCAAGAGTTGTCCGATAAATTTAAATAAACTTCTAACTTTTCTATCTTTTCAATTCTGTCTCTACTCTACTATGTGAATCGAATAGTTGGTTTTAATACGTGAAAAGTTGTATTATTACCAGTTTTATTTTTTGAATTTCGATGCATCGAATGGCGTACGATTTTTTTCCTTGTTCTGCTTATTTTCCTCCATCCATTTGTTCAGTTCCTCTCTTCCAATCTTATCAAGATGCCAATCAGACTCTTCTACAATTTTCCACCGTTTTCCTGGACTTTGGCACAATTTGTAAACATTTGCTTTTGATAGTCCCTTTACATTTTTCTCTTTCCCCCATGCAACTATCTCCTCAATCGATCCAAATCTACCAACGTCTTCATCAAATGAAAATAACCTATAAAATATCAGGGCATTCTTTCCTGCAAACATATTCCTAATGTCTTCTTCGTCTTCTTCGTCAGCGTTCCCATCAAGAAGGTCTTCCTCATGTTCAGAAAAATCAGAGTCATCGCCAATTTCTTCCTCATCATCATTCATCCTCATTTTTTCAGCGACTCGCGAAAATTATTTTCACGCAAAAAAATTCTCAAAAAAAAGCCCTGGAACCCTTCTCTCCTCTTCCCCTCCAGCGAAATTGTGATGGACCCCTGAAAAAAAATTCCACCCTACCCCCCTCCCAAAAATTTTAAAGCCCTTTTTTTGAGAATTTTTGTGCTCAAAAATATTTATCTCCGTCCCGCGATTATCATTTTTTAGCAAAATTTGTCTCAATTTCAAATTTCAAATTTCAAATTTCAAATTTCAAATTTTATACACCCTCTTTTTTTGAAAAAATTTCGTGGAACTATAGGCAGTTAAAAAAATAAATAAGATGCTGTCGGGTGGTGGAATATTTATATTTCCGATGGGGTCCTCGATAAAAAAAATTGTCCTCTCCAGTGGGTTACGTTCCTTTATCAGCGAGAATAATTTAACAATATACCCTCATTTTTTTAAAAAAATCGTGGAATTATAGGGAGTTAAAAAAATAAAAAAGATGTTGTCGGTCCGATGACCCCAGGAACCCGAAAATTTTTCATTTCGCAACAGGGCTCTCTGACGTCGCGCGTCATTTTCAGCAAAAAAAGTCTTTGTAAAATATACGACTGGTCATGATGTTTATCGATCTGAACTGGGAGGGAACCTGGATTATGACAATAAAACATCATGTTCACGAAGTGGAGGATGGTCTCCACATGATAAGGTGTTCCGGTACGGTAGAGGGACCTAATTTTTTCGATAAATTTGATTATGAATGCGAAAAATACATGGCTCCCTCCGGTGACCCCCAGGGTCCACATTCCCTAAATATTAGATATGGAGGATGTTTACCAGAATATATCGAAACAAATGTCGCGGACAACCTAAATGAAATAACCGATCGGTGGGTTCAAGATAATTTTATATAACTATACCACGATGGTGGTGGAATTCGTAATTCTGTCCGGGTTTTTGATAATTTCTGCATACACAACTATCACGCTGTGGAGAGATCACTGCGCCGTCAATAGGGTCTCAGTCTCAACATGACATGATAGGGCTAAGTTTTTTGAGAATTTTTTTGCTCGAAAACATTTTTCGCGATTCCCTGAAAAACAATTTTTAGCACAAAAATTCTCAGAAAACAAATATAAGTGAAATTAAAATCACTGAAAGACGATTTCAATGCGTCTTTCCGTGATTTATTAGCGTATTATTTATGTGCTCTCGGGGGTCTCGTTGGCGAGCTTGGAAGTCTCGGCGGCCGTCACATCGTCGCTGCGGTCGAAGACCACGTTGAGGAGGATCTTGGTGTACCCGGCGACGTGGGGGTCGGCCTCCGTTCCAGCGTGGCTGGAGGGGCTCTCCATGGTGTTCAGGGAGGTACCATCGCGGAGGGTCATTGTGAGCTTTGTCTTCAGGACGAACTGAAGGACCACGTCAATCTGGTTGGCGTTCGCGGGGTTGACCAGGTTATCCATGTAGGCCAGCTTGAGCATGTCACCCTGGCTGGGGTTGGCACCCAACTGCACCACCTCCCAGGGGCGCTTGTCTGTGGTGTTGTCCTCACCCAGGTAGGCCACCGTGCGACCCACGCCGGCATCGTTGCCGAGGCTGGCGGGGCACTTGTCGAAGATGGCCAACATGATCTCGTGACCCAGGGGGCGAGACGAAGGGAGCTGCTCATCGAACACCTTGTCGAGGAGATCCTGCATGTTCATGCCGAACGCCTCCGACACCTCGTTGGAGTGAAGGAGGGAGTTGACCGACACAACCGACCCGACCGTGGTGGTCGAGCCCTGGAGCGCCATCTTGAGGAGGTTGATGTAAGAGTCGTGCTCCACCAGGATGCGGAGGAGGTTCTCGTCCTGGGCGTTGTTGGGGAACTGGGCCGAGAGGGCGCGGGCGATGGCCCCCACCAGAAGGTTGTCGCTGTTGTACCCGGTGGCCGTCAACAGGTTGGTCTCCAAGTTGGAGGCGAACACGACATCCAGATCCTGCGCGAAGCTGTGGGTCCCATCGTGGTTCACCAGGCCGGTGTAGACGACGTTGCCTGTCAGCGAGTCGAGGTGAATCTTATCGGCGCCGGTATCCACCTGGGCGAGGAACTTCACACCCTTGCACTCGGCGGGCATCAGACCAATGACCTCCGACAGGCCCTCCACGGCGGCGTTGTAGTTGAAGTCGAATGACTTGATGTTGGCCACGGCGGCGGCGTTCTCCTTGGTGGAGGGCGCCTGGTAGGTGCGGACCGACTCCAGGTGGGTGGTGTCATCCCCCCCACCGATGACCTGGAGGAAATCGTCGCCGGTGGCGATGGCGGCGTAGCGGAGGTAGACCCCGTTGATCATCTCGATCAGGGAGTTACGCTTGGCATGGACATCGACCACGTACTCGATGGCGGCGAGATCCGCATCGAAGTTTCCAAGATCGCCGGCACGGGCGTCGGCCGCAGCGGCCTCGATAGAGAAAGTACCTGAGTAAAAGTTAAGGCGTTCGCTCATGGGTGTTGTTGTACTCTGAGACAAGAAAATTAATTTTCGGGGGGTACATCACTGTCGGGATTTTCAGAGGAACTTGAGGTCCACGGGGAATCTGTCGATTCCACGGACATCGTGGTGGCCGAGGAGGATCCCGGGAGGATCATGCGGGCCAGGTGATTCTCGTCTCCTGATGATTCTGAGGTGGAGGTCTCCAGGCTGTCCAGGGATTCGACCGTCCCCGAGGAGCTCGAGGAGGACGACGAATACACCCTCGCCGGGTCGCGGTCGCTGGAGGCAGAGCTGGACGAGGAGGAGGTGTACGGGGAGTCCTCCGACTCCTCACTCATCGTCGTCGCCGAGGACGATCCCGCCTGTATGATCCGGGGGAGCCCCGTCTCGTCGCCGGACGATGCACTGGTCGACGTCGCCGGACTATCTGCAGATTCCTGGGTGACACTCGTGGTCGATATGAATTTGGACTCACTGCCGGAACTCGAACTGGAGGAGCTGCTATTCGAGGCAGAGGACGTGAGTTTCCCAGATGAATTCGACGAGGATGCGTTGGTGGAAGATCCGGAAGAGAAGTAGTGCAACCTGGTGACGAGGAGGCTGGGCGGCAAGAGTTCGTACAGGGGCTTTCCGGTCAAGATGGACTCCCTGATGTATGGCTCCAGCGCCTCCTGGACGGGGGCGTCAGCGGGTTCAATCGAAATCTCTGCGGGGACGACGTGCAGCGCCTTCCTCATGTCGAGCTTGATTGTCTCAATCTCCTTCCTGTGAATTTCTGTGATTTCAATGAGCTGGGCTTTGAAACCCTTCTTCTGTTGAATTCTCACAATCTCTGACGCCCTATATAATTCCTCGAAGAGGTCGTGGTAGTCCATGACGTCCTGGCGGATGTAGTCCACCATCCCCTCCAGCACCGACAATTTCTCTCGGTGTTCCACGAGATCCGTGATGAGAAAGTTGGACTTGTGAATCGTCTCGCACGGCTGGGGTTCGCCCGAGCCCCCACCGGGACCCATGGCGAGGACCGAATCGAGCTTCGTCATCACCTGGTTGTGATTTCGCTCCTCCGCCTGCAAGAGTCCGTCCAGCCGCGTGATGATCTCGTCGAAACCCTCCCCGGATCCGCCCCCTCCGCAGCAGGTCTCCAGATTATCCAGCTTCAGGAGGATGTCGTCGTCCGCGTTCTGCAGGGAGTAACCGATCCTCAGGAGCTGCTGCAGGGTTCCGGAAATGTCGTCCACACCTCCCTGGGTGGGAGGGAAATACTTGACGTTCAAATTGACCCCCGCGTGAGATAGACTCATACAATAAAGCACGTATTTTATTCTGAGAGGGGGTCGAAGTCCACCAGGGGATTGTCGTCGAATTCCAGGGTGGTCAGCTCGAGCTCCAGGGACCACGGCACCCCGTTGAAATCGTAGGCGTACTCCTCGTCGACCTGGACCGCCTTGAAATTGAACGTCAGCCTGTCCAAATTCTCGATCCGTCCCCTCAGCCTCCGGTCAATTCGATAGGGTCGCTGGACGAATTTGATGTCCTCGTCGAAGGGAATGTGCACCTGGATCAGTCGACTGGTCCCGTCCCAGTACACCACCTCCTTCACGTCAACGTTGATGTGGAGGTGCTTCATCATGTTGACCCTCTTGGGCATGGAGGTCGTCGTCATGCCCGACGTGCCGGAGGTCGGATATCCCGCCACCTTCGCCTGGTAATACGACGTCGCGCGGTTGTTGATATAATTTTCCGTCATGATACGTTCGTAGGGGTATCTGACGGAGGTGTCGTTGATTTCCACCCCCCTCCCGTCGATGTTGCCGTCCAGCTCGACCGCCTCGTCCCTCCCGGCCCCCAGTACCAGGTGACACGAATTTACCACGTCCCCGAAGGGGAGGGAAAAGAGGAGGTCGGGGTCCGCGGTGTGACAGAATATCACCTTCCTGAGCAATGAATCGTAACCCGCGACGAACTTAAAATTCGTTGGGAACGTGAGGGAATTTCCTGCACCCGACTCATCCAGGAAATAGAGGGAGGGGGTGGTGATGACGTCGTACAGTTTGTCGTTCAATTCAATAATGATATCCAGTATGTTGTCGTATTCTCCCTCCGTCAGGGTTATCTCGGTGTAGAACGTGGTGCCCCCGGTCTCCACGCGGAGGGGGAACGTGTCGTTATCCCTCTTCACCCGATACGTGGATTTCGGAATTGTCGCCGACAATATCTCGACAGACTCAACATTTTTTAAAATCCGAGGGAGTTTGTAACAAAACCCGTTCTCGTCCGACACTACTGACACGTAGTGTTTCAGGCGGGTAATGTTTCGACTCGCCAGCTCGTCGCCCGAGAGGCCCCACGAGCGAGCCAGCTGGTGGACATCGTTTATCCTCTTCGGGGGTTCCTCCGGTACCGGGGGGGCGGGGGCGGGGGAGGGGGTCGGTGCCCCGCCCTTGAAGTTCTCTTTGCGGGGAAATAGGACCCGCCTCAATCGAAGAATCACGAGGATTCCCAGTATGGCAATCACCCATTTCTGGTGCTGCATTTCAAACTAATATTTGCAAGTAAAATTTTTTCTCACTAATTTTCATGGAGAACGTCCTCAAGGAGACCGACCTCGAAAAACTTTATCGATACATTCTCCTCAACAAGGAGAAAATCGAATACGGACATACATCAGATGGTGACAATAGCAGCAACATCAGTTTATTCTCTGGTGCAACGAACACCACGCTAGATTCATCCATAGGAACACCCGTCACGTATGAAACGGTCCTCGCCATGAAGCATGCCATCCTAAACAAACTGGAAAACCTAAAGAATGAGATTACCACGAACCTCGAATCCCTCAACACCATCTACTGCATATGTGAGAATGACACCCACACCCACACTTAAAAAAAAATATGTATCTAATATCAAATGAGTTCTCGTACGTTTACGGTTGTGAAGATCCGCAAGCCGGGTCAGAAATCTTCAGTCACGTCCATCACATCTGAGGGGGGTGGTCGGTATGTGTCAGCATCCCCCCAGGCCGCCGCCAAGAAGGCATTCAGTCGCGCCTGCTCCGCGAAGAGGATCAAGGGGCAGTGCACCCTGGAAGTCACCATCAGGGAGACGACGGCTGGCTCGGGTGGAAAGCAATTCAGCTATAAATTCAAGCGCGTCAAGCTCCCGGAACCCGTCGTCATGCCGGGGGGTTTCTCGTTCAAGTACAAGATCGAGACGGCGTGAGGAAATAAGTTAAAAAAAATTCACGCCTAGGTGTAAGGCCATGATCGAATACCTCGGGAACGCGACGAACTTCTCCGACCCCGACATGTTCGAATACGTCATGGACGCGACGAACTTCTCCGACCCCACCTACCTGGAGGAATCGGACTCCGACTCCGGGTCGTACCTCGCGAGACCGATCGTGGCGTTCTTGATTTATACCGCGCTTAACTTCTTCTAAAAAAATAGTTAACCTATCATATAATGTCACCATGCGGAATGCCCACCAGGACGGGAGGGTCATGCAAACTTCCTGGGAATCCCACGTGTCGACATCATACAGAACCAGATAATACCGACTGTTCCATATGCCTCCACAGCCTGGGCCACACCCGGAACACCGAGGAGCTCAGGTGCGGACACAAATTCCACAAGCGATGCATACAGCAGTGGCTCAGGAATTCCTGCCCCCTGTGCAGGGCCCCCACCGCCGAACCCCACTACAAGATTACCATCGTGATTGAAAATATGGAAAATGGGAGGGTGGCGAGGTCCCGCCTGCCCCCCGACATTCTCGCCAGCGTGGGGGAGAATATCAATAGGATTTTTGGAATTCCCCTGGAGGCGGGGGTCAACATGGTCACGGAGATAGACCTGGAGCACGACATACTGGAGAACCTGATGAATACTCTCGGACAGCTGGGAATCGATGCAAATAATATTAATCTACCTCAATAGTAGGAACCCCATGAAACTCATGAAGATGTCGGGCAGTGAACCCTGCTACTATCCGGACAAATGGAACTCGGGAAATCTAATACAATATTCGCATAATTGTTATGCATATGCCCTCAATCAGCTGTTCCCCATTGCCAGGACGGGGGGGAAACCCCAACCCGGGATGATAGGATTTGGCAAGCCCGCCGACAAGATTACGTGCCCCACGATGCACAAGTACGTCATGAGCGACCAGACGCCTGGTATCATGATACCAGTTAAGCCAAGTGACAAACTCAAGCCCTGCAAGGGGGGGTATTACAAGATGTACATGATGGTGAATGGCCAGGGGGAGGATTTTCACTTCGCCAGGGCAGACAACACTGGATACTGGTCCCACAAGCCGGGATCCAGCCTGGTCACGAACACGGACGCCAGCGGGAAAAAGATAAGCATGCCCCACAAGGCAAACTGGAATTATTCCCGGGCGGGGGGAATCAATTACGACGTGGGGTGTGGGTACTATTGCGTGAAGGCGGCCGCCAGGGGGGGCGTGCGGGTCTCCGGAATCCACAGTACCCCCGGGAGCGATTATAAAATTTCCATGCCACGAACCGACGTGTACAAACTCGAAACCAAAACCCTGGCTAAAATTCTTAAGAAGGTGATGGCAGACAATCGAAAAAATAGCAAGTTAAGAAATTACATATTCAAGCACATGAAAAATCTCCAGGGGTTCACCAGGGCGGACGTGAAAAAAATGCAGTCCGAACTGATGGGGATGATGTCGGGGGGGTCGGATGCGACGTACGTGAAGATGTTATCTAAATTATAATATTTCGTATTGTTAATATGAAAGCAATTGTTGAGAAGGCCTCCAGGTGGGATATACCCCTGAAGAATCTCATCAGTCGACCGCAAACTGATGACCGCGCGGATTCGCGTCGCGTTCGCACCAGCATGATCAGGTCGTTGGGTAAAATTCCGGACGAGAAAATGATGTCGTACTTTCACCAGACAAATGTGAACCACCTGAATAATGCATTGCGTATTAAATTCCTACAGGAGAGTGGGTTCGTGCTGGATCGCCAGAACGACAACGACATCCTCGCCATCATGAGGAAGGTTTACATCGACAACGGCAGTCAGTCCATCCCGTACATGAACGACGTGGTCCTCGACATCATGATGGGACAGGTCAGGACGGGGGTGGCGGCGCGCGTGCACTACATCAAGGGTCTCGATAAACCCCTCCAGGTGTTCGACCCGCCTCAGAATACATCGACCGTAGGCCTGCGATCGGGGACGGGGCGATACAACGTGGGGATGTAGGGGAGGGGATCTCACAAAAATAAATTACGGAAAACCCCTAATTTATTTTTCTGATACTTTTTTACACCGAGGGGTAATTCACGAGTGTACGTATATTGAAAATGTGCAGCCTCATCAAGAAGCCCCGGAATATTTTTCAGAGAGTAGCCCTATTGCATATTCTGAAGAAAAGACTGAAGAAAAGATACGATAGGGCCAATAAGTCAAGAGCCCGGGTGGTTCGTATTGAAAAGATCCCGGCCCACGGGGGAAAGGAACCGGCGGCCCGGGTGGCCCGGGTGGCGCGGGGGGGCGGCCCTCCCCACGTGGGGTGCTCGGCGTACACCCTGTCGGGAAAGCAGTGCACCTTCCACGCCACCCACGGCAATTTCTGCAAAAAACACGCCAACATGACCTAGTGGGGCCTCTCGCATATGACCCTGAGCATGAACGAGTTGGCGTCCCTCCCGTTGAAATCGATGAGGTCGCCGTCACGGTTTCTCCAGTGGATGGTCAGCCTGTCCAGCCGGGCCAGCCGGGGGTTGAAATCAATGGCGGTGGAGGTCTGGGAATTCTCGAAAAATGTTTGGAAGCTCCCCGCGTCGGCGTCCAGCATGATGGGGGCGAAGGAACATCGGGACGAACTCACCTGGACGGAGCCCCGGTCGTCGGCCAACTTTCCGGCGCAATCCACCCGGGTATTCCTGAGCTCCTCAATATCCAAGTAAATATATCCAAAATTGTTTGTGTTCGCGAGTCTGTCGCTAAATAATATCTTATATCCCCCGTACGAAGCGTTGTTGGCGTACAGAACGAACGTCGCGTCGGATATGGGCTGACTGGGAACCTCGTAGGATACCCGGGTCAGACCGTCGGTGAATCCCATGATATCCTGAAGCTCCGTGGTATTGATGGTGACGTTGAAGTCCACCGTCGTCGCGGCCCGATAGAAGAAGAACTTCCCCAGGTCGGCCCTCCACGCGATCTGCACCAGGGTTAAGTTGTACATCGCCCTCGTCAATTCCAGGGCGAGATCAGAGGGTGAGTAGTGACCCCTGGGAATGGAGAACGTCTTCATCGCGGTCGTCGAGGAGGACGAAGACACGCTGATGAGGTCGACGTTGTCGTCTATGACATACAGGGTGTTCGGGACCCGCAGGTTCATCAGCTCAATCCTGTTGACCTCGCGGAGGGGGGTCTGGAGGTGGAGTCTATACGAGTTGGGATTCGAATATATATTTGTGTCACGTGCACTACTCTCACATAGGATATAGTGGGCCTCGTTCATTTTCCTGTCATATCCGCTCAAAATAATTATCAAATTTTAATCTTTACCTGAAGCCTTTCATCGCACCCAGCGCCGACTTCCCCACGCTTGCATTCCTCGACCACTGATTTGCAAAATTTTTCTCCTGCGATTTCGTTTTGGAACTGGAACTCCCGAACGGCGATTTAAATGCGGAAGACTTCCCGAACGGCATTTTAAATGCGGAAGACTTCCCGAATGAAGAGGCATTGCCACCTTTGAATTGAGACGCGGCGGACTTTCTCTTCACTGGTGGCTTCTCTAGTGTCTTTATCACATCATCGAACTCCCAGAAGGGGCCGGCGGGAATGTCATCTATGTAATCCTCAATTCTTAATTTAAGATCCTCGATACTGTCCACGTCGGGGAATATGTCGGAACTCAACAAGACAATAATAGCCGAAACTATAATAAAACCCCACAAAGCAATAAAGAAGGGGAGTACCTCTCGAACCACGATGTCAATTGGTACGGGTGACTGTGTTGATAGAACTGTAAGCCCCACGAAGGATCCAACCCACGCGACTAAGCAAAACGTCCAGTAGAAGGTTTTATCCATATAGAATAACCCTCTATCGTATTTAAGCAACTTGGATATTGCGGTGGAGGCCAACTTGAGGGGCGGCAAATTCATTATAAGGTGGGGTACCACGAGGGACAGCGTTGAGATCATCATGAATTTTGTACCTGCGACTGAGGACATCTCTACAGTTGGGTCACAATTTATTTTATGCATTACTCCTAAATGAACTTCACCGACCTCGCCACGGATGTGTGCAATTGCTATGACAATGATAAAATGATTGAATGTGGGTTCGAACTATACAACGACTATGATCTCGATATTCAGGTGTACGCCAGGAAGACCGAGGAGGGTGGGGTTCGCTTCGTATTCAGGGGGACCGATTCCGTAACCGACTGGAAGTCTGACTTCGATATCATCAAGCGGGTGTGGCACCGGCACCCCGACTGTGGCAAGGTCCACAGCGGATTCCTCAAGATCTACGAGGCCGCCAGGGACTTCCTGGTGAACAGGGCGGAGGGGGCCCGGAAGATCGAAATCACGGGACACTCCCTCGGGGGGGCCGTGGCCACCCTGGCGGCATTCGACCTGGCCCGGGAGGGGGTGGACGTCGAGATTTCAACCTTCGGTTCCCCCCGCGTCGGCAACAAGACGTTTGCCAAATGCTACAACAAGGCGGTTCCCCAGACGTGGAGATTCGTAGACCCGCAGGACCCCATTCCCCGGGTGCCCAACATGGGATACAAGCACGTCGCGGGGATGATGACGACGACGGAGGGGGGGTATCACGCGGGATACCCGGCCGCCTATACCATCGGGATTTGCTGCGTCTCTCCCGGCGAACACAGCACCGAGAACTATCTCGCCTCGATCGAGAAGGGAGAGATTCGCGTTTAATTTAATATATTTTTCTGATGGGTATTGAAAATATGAACATCATACTGGCAGTGCTGGGGGGCCAGAAGAGCCTCGAGTGGACCACAAATTTCGTGGGACTCGTGTCACAACTCCAGGGGTCGGGCCATTCCATGAAGATCTCCATGGTGGAGGGGGATCTCAATAAATTGCTCGGGGGGGACGTCCTGGCCGGAAAGAAGCAGAGCGTCTTCCAAGATTTCAAGTACGACTTCATAATCATCATTCGAAATGACGTCCTGGTAAATATCGACATGATCAATAGGCTCGTCGGTCACAACAGGGACTTCGTCTGTGGCGCCTACCGGCGAAAGGACGCCAAGACCCTGGACATCTGGGAGAGGATGGACAACGCGTACTTCTGTAAGCACGGCAATTTTGAATATGTGACCACCGAAACGATGGAGAAGTGGGTGGCGGACGGGGGCGCCCTGGTACCCATCGAGTCGTGTGGCGAGGGGATCGTCTGCATCAAGTCGGGTGCCATCGAAAAGCTCGAATATCCCTGGTTCAGACCGGTATTCCAGGAATTGCTGACGCCGACGGGCAATAAGATCATCCACTTCACCACGGAATTCACGGGATTTTGCATGAATCTCAGGGATCGGGGGGTGGAGCTGTGGGTTGATCCCATGGTCAGGGCGAGCCTCCAGACCCCCATGTTGGTGTAATTTTGTCTCTAAAAAAATGGGATGTTATATTACTTCCTTAGAAAAATGAAGATTCTGAGTCCCCTCCAGAGCCAGCGCCTCGCGGAGACCTACGGTGGAAATGTCATTCCCTTCATTCCCTACGCCGGGGCTGGAGCGGGGAGGATCCGCTTTCGCTCCATCGGGGGGTACTCCTCCATAAAGTTTAAGAACGCGACCTACGAGGGCTTTCCCCTCATAACGACCACCGACTCGTGGCACTTCCTCTGCCTCAGGAGGGTGGACAGCCGGGAAGACCACTCCCGGGTACCGTTCAGTCCCCCCATGGGTGTCATCGACGCCATCGTCTCAGACTGTGTGGAAGAATGATTTCATGGACCTCAGAGATTTCTCGTGTGGAAAATCTGCCACCGATATGGTCGCGGTTTCCTGGTAGATCTTGAATTTTTCCTCCTGCAACTTCAAAATAGTCAAATCGATGGAGGGAACGATAGTTTCGTCGTGAGAGAGGGATATGTAATGAAATGCGTGGACGTCCTGGGTTTGTCCATTCCTCCAGCACCTCCCGATGGCCTGGGCCGTCACTGCCGGTGACCAGGTGGGGGAAAGTATGTGGACGACCGACGCCGTCTGGAGATTGAGTCCCACGGATCCACACTTCGTCTGCGACAACATCACTGCGCCGGGCCCGGCGTTCTGGAACTCCCTCAGCTGGACGCACCTCTCCCGATCGTCCAATTTTCCCTGAAAAATGAAGGTTTGAATACCACGTTCGCTAAACATGGTCTTCAGTCCGTTGATATCTGAAATGAAATCACAGAAAATGACGTGCTTCTGGAATAGGTGGGTGGACCAATTCGAAAATATCTCCCTGTACTTTGATGCGGTGATCATCGCCCGCCTGCAATACAGGATGCACGAAAGCAATCCTATTTCTCCAATGGCCGTCGTATTCGCCTCCACCACCTGAGTCATGTAGACGTCCTTGTAGTGGGCGAACTCCGCGTCGGTTAGTTCGCAGTGAATCGTCTTCTGAATGAGTTTTGTGCTTTCCAATTTTTCTGTTTTTTTGGTAGCCACCAGGATGGAATTGGATTTGTGGTGCAAAAAGTTCTTCTGGATCTCCCCCTGCGAAACGCCAAGTATCCCCTGCAGGGATATGAAATCTCGCATTCTGTTGACTATGGGCGTGGCGGTTGCACATATGGTGTGCCTCCGTGTGATGTTCTGCAGGGCCTCGTATTTTTTAGAACGGGGATTTCTAAATTCGTGGGCCTCGTCAATGATTAGTCTGTCCCACACGACCCGGGCAGCCTCCTCTCCCCTGGCAGTCAACAGGGACGAGGACGACATCAGAACGAGTCTTCCAGACATGTCGTTCACCGAATAATCAGACCCGTCCGTCCACTTCGTTATCTCGTCGACCCACTGGCTAATGACAGATTTTGGCATGATTACCAGGGTTTTCTTGGAAATCCGCGATATCAGGGTCAGCAGGGTCAGGGTCTTCCCCAGTCCCATCTCGTGGCAGAGAATTCCACCCGCGTGGCCCCCCCGGTCCCTCTCCTCCAGCCATTTCACGGCGTCCCTCTGGTGGGGCTGAAGAGATGCGATGATATCCATTGTATATACCTACTGGTGGGATATCCCTCGGTGTTAAATTTTATATTTTTAAATCTATAATAATAATAGATGATTACGCACGTCACGGTGGAGTCACACAACAGGGACAAGGAAAAATATGCACTACCCAGTGAATACACCCTCCACATAGCCAATCCGATACACCAGGTGAGGAGGGTCGAGCTGGTCAACGCCAAGATACCGAACGTCACCAAGAATCTATCGAGCGGAACCAACGTCCTGGCCGTGACGACCCTCACCGGCAGCACCATCACGTTTTCCCTAAAGTCTGGATTCTACACGGGGGAGACGCTGGCAACAGAGATCGAGGCCCAGATATACAGCCTGACGAGGGTCAAGATTCGGTACCTCGAGGCGGAGGGCAAATTTCTGTTTTACAGGACGGTGACGACCACGTCTCCATTCACGGTGGGCATCAAGACGGAGGAGATGGCGGAACTCATGGGAATCCCCCTGGGGGACTCGACCTCGGGGACCCTGTCGGCGTCCGTCAATCTGGCATCCACCTCGTCGGTGGTGCCGGTGAATACCTACCACGACTACTACGGAGTTACCACGGGATCCTCGTTCTCCTCGTATCAAGTCTTGAAATCCAGCAATCTGGTGAACTTGAACAAGTACGCCTACGTCTACCTGGACATCGAGGAACTGAGAAATCCCAACGTCACCTCCGCGGTGCCGGGGGGAAATCCCGGGGACGCGTCGCAGTCCCAGTTCACCTTCTCACCCATACTCCTGGGGGAGGGGGAATTCGGGGTGAAGTATTTCCACGAAAAATCGGACTACAGCGCGGGCATTGATTTTGAAGTCCCGCTGACGAGACTCTCCCAGCTGTCGGTGTCGTGGCGCAGGTCGGACGGATCCCTGGTGGACTTCGAGGGACTGGACAACAACGCGTTTCAACTGAGAATCCACAGTGGTCACTGATTTTTTTCCCAGAGGATATTATAAACTAATGTATGACAAAATTAGGACAATCTATGCAAACCTCAGCGATCAGGCCAAGATGGCCGTCTGGATCTATGGGTTTACGTGGATGGTGGTCAATTTCATGATAATGGCCATGGCGGAGAACAGCACAGTCATTTCACGCTTGCTAGTGTGGAATCTCTCGATCCTCCTCTTTATTTTCAATATTTATATGGTTGACTGTACAGTGAAGGGGAACTGTAACTTTTTGGCATATTATTTAGTGGGGATTACGCTGGCACAGTGTATCCTGATGATGTACCCCCTCGTGTCCGGTGAGGCCCGGGGGGGAAGCTTACCCCAGCCTAAGGAATATCCTTTCTAGTGAATACCACCGTGCGACAGCAACTGGTGGTTACCCCGTTCCACAGAAATTCTCCGCGATTCAATAGATCGCTTAGAATTTCCTTATACTTGTTGGGAGCCACGATTATCCCCTGGGGGGCCAGGATCCTCTCCGCCGCCAGGGTGGTGAACACCGCGTCGTTCCTGTCGGGACAGTCGACGTGCACGATGTTCACCTTGGATTCGCTCGTGACCCGGGCCAGGGCGTGCAGGGGGGAACCGTTGATGGTGGCGAACTTGCCCCTGCTCACCAGGTGGCGGGTGTCCTCCAGGAGTCTCTGGGATTCCTCGGGGGACCACACCCCGACCTGGATCACGTGGGTACCCTCATTCCTCTTCTTGTAGAATGCACCGAGGCCGGGGTTGGTCGACACCACGATGGCGGTGTCCCGGTGGGGGATGCCAGCCACCACCTCCCCGTACCAGTCATCGTCCAGGGGCTCCACCAGATCCCGACCGAATCTGGAGAGGACCACGAGACCCCCCTGGCGATCGGTGGAGTCCAGCTTGTACCAGGTCGTGGGGTTATCTGCCAGGAACGAGTCCACGACGTCCCCCAGGTCGTTCGTGCCCAGCATGGCCACGATCTTGGCGTTCCTCCCGGCGGCCCCCTTCAGCTCGTGCTGGAGATTTTCCCTGGTCCTGGGCTGGTTGTTGATGACAACGCACTCAGATTCCTCC
>Ga0255756_1003535_pt1 | contig 15672 bp, 4 predicted proteins | sample 011ome_20_FD_179956 | JGI IMG/M metagenome (GOLD analysis project Ga0255756, IMG submission 179956) | Coastal salt marsh microbial communities from the Groves Creek Marsh, Skidaway Island, Georgia - 011509CT metaG (version 2) | ecosystem: Environmental > Aquatic > Marine > Intertidal zone > Salt...
GAGGGTCTCTCTCCTACTCGCGCGCGCGATCGAGCGGTCGTTCGACGGCGGCGTTCGCGCGGGGAGGCGCGCGCGCGTCTCCGCGGTGGCGACGACGAGCGGCGAGCGGGGCGGGTGGACCCACGCGCGCGTTCGTATGCGAGAAGACGAGGGAGAGACCGTGCGTATGCTTGGTCCCTACTACGGAGACGAAATGCTCCTGTGACCGCGGTCGGTACACCGTGCTGTCCCGGCCCGTTCGCCGGTCAAAGTCTTCTCCCGTTTAGGAAATCCTTTCGCCGCGCGGCGTCGCCGGCGCATTGACGAGCGGCGCCGGGCGGACGCGGACCCGGCCGGCTCTTTCTAGACCGCGAAGAGAGTCTCGACGAACGCGCGAGCGGATTCGGAGTTCGCGCTAGGCGCTCCGAAGCTCGCGCGCCTTAACCGCCTCCGATCTCCGGAGCGCTGGTGGAGGCGTCGAGGTCGAATTTGAGACCGCATCCGCGAGAACGTCGTCAGAGCAAGAGGGGGCTTCCTCGACGTGCGCGCCCGCCGAGCGCGCCGCCGCCGTCGTCGTCCTCCTCCTCCTCCTGACGCGTATCGGGCATCATGGGCGAGGATGACGAGAAGAAGCAGCAGATGGAGGACCCGCAAGACGTCCTCCAGCGATGGCTCATCGCGCGCGTCGTGTCGTCGTTCAAGTGCAAGCCCGAGCAGGGCGACGCGCTGCTCGCGCAGGAGGTGTCCTACGGCGCGATCAATCAGTTCCTCACGGACGTGGAGTGCCCCCGCCTGATGATCATCGCCTCGCCGGACCTCGTCGCGGTGCGCATCGTGCCCGCGCCTCGATTTCTCTGCCGCGGGTCTCCGTCCGCGAGGCGGCGCGCGCGCCGTCCGCGGCGGGCGGCCGATCGTCGACGATCGATCGCTCTCGGATCGAATCCTCAAACGCCCCAAACGGCGATAAAATAAATGATGAAACGATTCGATTCGATCCGCGCCCGCGACGAATCGATCGGTCGATGTATCGATCGGTACATCGATCGATCGATCGACGCCCGCGCGCGATCGCCCGCTCGATCTCCACCCCGCCCCGCCCGACGCCATCGCCATCGCCATCGCCGACGCCGTCCCTCGCCGACCCTGACCCCCCCCGCCCGCCGTCCCTCGACCGACGCGACGAATGACAGACGACGACGCCGCCGGAGAAATTTCGAAAGAAGACGCTGTGTTTCCTCAAGCTCAACCAAGAGGAACTCTCCCCGGAGAACGTCGACCAGGAGGTCATCTACGGCGATTTCGGCGACGTCCCGCTGGAACACCTCAGCGTGCTCGCGCGGGAGGTTTTCCTGCCGATGCTCACAAACCCCCGGAATCAGGTTGGGTGGCCCGAGGTGATCACGCGCGAGGTGGTGGAGAACTTGCACAAGTTCATCGCCAACGTGTACGTGACGATCGGGCAGACGAAGGGCAAGACGCTGCTGCCGCTGCCGCCGGACGACGACGCGAAGCCGTCGACGTCGTCGAGCGCAGGGTCCGCGGCGGGGTCGGATGCGGGCGGGCCTTCGTCGGACACGGATAAGATTCACGTGTTGGAGAGCGCCATCGTGACGTGGACGAAGCAGATCAAGGGCGTGCTGAAGATGGACCCGGAGGCGGCGCTGAAGAGCGGGGAGAACCCCGGGCCGCTCGCGGAGCTGGAGTTTTGGGAGGACAAGGCTGCGAACTTGAACGCGATCCACGAGCAGCTCTCCGGGTCGAAGATTCGCAAAGTCGTCAAGGTGCTGGAGGTTACGAAATCGTCCTACTACCCCGCGTTTCATCGCCTGTGCGGCGAGGTGGCGCACGCGCGCGTCGAGGCGAACGACAACGTGCTGTTCCTCAAGCCGCTGGACAAGTACTTCCAACGGCTGAACATCGGCGACGAGTTCCCGCAGCTAGTGGAGATCTTCAAGCCCATCATGCACGTGGTCCTGATGGTGTGGAAGCACTCGCACCACTACAACACCCCCGGGCGGATCGTCGTGCTCATCCGCGAGATTTGCAACGACCTCATCATGCAGTCGCAGAAGTTTGTCGCGGGGAACGAGATCTTCGAGGCGGAGCCGCCCGAGGCTGTGGAGAAGCTGAAGCAGACGTTGAAGGTGTGCGGCACGTTCAAGTCGTTCTATTTCGACTACAAGTCAAAGACGAACAACGAGACGCCGCAGAACCCGTGGAGGTTTCAAAACTCCGCGCTGTTCAGCCGCCTAGACACGTTCCTCGAGCGCTGCCACGACATCTTAGACTTGACGATGACGGTGCTGCAGTTCAACAAGCTCGAGAGGGTGGAGATTGGCGGCACCAAGGGCAAATCGCTGACGAACAGCGTGCAGCAAGTCTTCGCCGATTTCCAAGAGGCGGTCGAGAAGTTCCACGCCGTGGAGTACGACATCATGGACGTGGACAACAAGCAGTTCGAGAATGACTTCTACGAGTTCCGGTGCGTCATCAAAGAGCTCGAACGGAGACTCGGGTCGATCATCATTCAGGGTTTCGAAGACTGCGTCACCGTCGCGGCTTCGTTCAAGCTGTTCGACAGCTTCGAAGGGCTCCTCGACCGCGAGATCATCGCGACAGATCTGGAAAAGAAACAGATCGAGCTCATGCGTTTCTACGGCGACGACCTCAAGGACGTCTCGGAGATTTTCGCGACGCAGAAGGACAACCCGACGTTGGCGAAGAACTCGCCGCCGCACGCGGGCGCGGTGTCCTGGGTGAGAGGCCTCGTGGCGCGCATAAAGGAGCCGATGGAAAAACTTCAGGGACTGAACAAGCTCGTCACGGAGACGGACGAGAGCAAGGACATCCAGAAGCAGTACGACGTGCTCATGGCGTCGCTGATCGCGTACGAAGAGAACGAGATCAAGCTCTGGAGCGCGGAGGTTGAGGCCACGGGTGAGGAAAAGTTGAAGAAAAATTTGCTCGCGCCGGATGAGAAGGGCGAGATCCCCGGGATCCTCCGCGTGAACTTCGACCCGATGCTCGTCAGACTGCTGCGCGAGGTGAAGTACTTCCTCCTCCTCGGCGTCGACGTCCCGGCGTCCGCGTTGAAAGTCTACGAGAGGTCCGAGACGCTTCGTCAGCAGACGGGTAACCTCGACCTCATCGTCGTGACGTACAACACGATGCTGCGCAACTTGCTCGACGTGGAGAAGCCTCTCGTGGAGAAACGGCTCAAGGTGATCGAAGACGCGCTTCAAAAGGGCATCTCGAAGCTCAACTGGAACTCGCACAAGATCAACGACTACATCCAGGAGGTGATGGGGTTCGTGAAGGAGCTCGACACGATGCTCGAGACGATCAAAGGGAACGTGGAGAAGACGCGTAAGGTGCTTCAGGGCTGGGCGGAGAACTTGATGTTCAGCCGCAAGGAGGGTAAAACGTACGACGTCGAGGAGTTTCAGTCCGCGCAGAAGGACCTCCAGGCGAAGAGAAACGACGAGATTGTCGAGGGCGCGGCGGCGATCACGCGGTACCTCGCGGCGTCGAGCAAAGCGCTCAAGGACATCCCGCGCGCGTCCAAGGCGTGGAAAGACTACGTCGAGTACGTCAACGACATCGTCATCGAGGGTTTCAGCAACGCGATCATGGCGTCCGTGGCGTACGTGAACGAGCAGGTGAACCCGGAGCTGGTGTCGAAGAACGAGACGGTGCCGCTCGTGGAGGTGCAGCTCGAGCTCCAGGCGCCGGACATCTGCTGGAAGCCAGAGATTGGCCAAACCGCGGACGGCGAGGGCGTGCGCGATCGCTTCAACTCGTGGATCGGGAACTTTCAGGCGATCGGGACGCTGATGAAACGCCTGGACATCGGCGAAGGGAACTACACGCTGGAGCTCGAGGAGGATTACAACGTCATGGACGCCATCTCGGCGATTCAAGACGTCGTCCTCGCGAACGAGGCGGAGTGCATCGCGTTCAAGGAGAGCTACACGAAGTACGAGTACCTGTGGAAGACGGACCTCCCGACCGCGCTCGCGACGTTTCTGGAGGAGAACACGAACGCGGAGGAGGGCCAGGACGAGCCGCCGCTGGAGTTATTCGACGAGCAGATCGCGCGGTACAAGGCTGTGCAAGAAGAGATTCAGGCGCTGACGACGACGTCCACGATCGCCTGGGTGAAGGTGGACGCCAAGCCGATGAAGCAGGCGCTCGCGACGTGGATCACGAAGTGGATTTTCCTGTACACGCAGTACCTGTCGAACAAGGTGATCAACAGCATGGACGACCTGTACGCGTTCATGAAGCTCGGAAACACCGTGCTGGACATGGACCCGACGGCCATCGCGGAGCCGTCCGCGGCGACGGAGCCCGCGGAGGACGCGAGCGGCGAGGCCGGCGAGGGCGAGGGCGCCGAAGGTGCCGAAGGTGCCGAGGGTGCCGAAGGTGACGCCGCCGCGCCCGCGCCCGCGGAAAAGAAGGAGAGCGCCGCGGAGAAGAAGCAAAAGATGCTCTACGACATGATGGCGTACATGCGCGACTTGAGGAAACGCGAGGAGAAGACGGACGTCATGTTCGAACCGCTGCAGGCGACGGTTGCTCTGTTGAAGACGTACGGCATCTCCACGTCCGAGGAGGTGCTCAAGCAGCTCGAGGAGGCGCCGCTCGCGTGGAGCGCGCTGAAGAAGAAGATGCTCAACGTCCGCGAGAAGCTGTCGTTGATGCAGCAGCTCGAGGCGCGAAAGATTCGCGAGGAGTCGGACAAGTTTGGAAAGCAGGTGGAGGACTTCCGGACGATGTTCCAGAAGACGGCGCCCGTCACGGTGGCGGCGAGCACGATCAAAGTCGACGACGTGCGACCCGCGTACGACATCCTGGACCACTTCCACCACGGCGAGAAGGACGACAAGTTTATCTTTGGCTCGTTGTCCACCATCGCCACGGAGGCGAGCGCGTTGAATGAAAAGCAAGAGCTCTTCGAGCTGCACGTGAGCGATTACCTCGCGTTGCAACGCAGCGCCGAGGACCTCGCCTTTTTGAAGGCGCTGTGGGACATGGCGTCGTCGGTCATCTTCACGTTTGACAGCTGGAACATCACGCTGTGGAACGCCATCGACGTCGAGTTTCTCATGGACGAGACGAAGAAGCTCGCCAAGGAGGTGAAGATGCTCCCCAAGGGGTGCCGCGCGTACGACTTGTATAAAATTCTGGAGGATCAGGTCAAGGCGCTGCTGACGTCGCTTCCTCTCGTGAGCGAGCTGCATCACCCGTCGATGCGCGAGCGGCACTGGAAGCAGCTCATGAAGGCGACGGGGAGGCACTTCGTGATGGACGACAAGTTCAGCCTCGGCGACTTGCTCAACCTCGAGCTGCACACGTGCGTCGACGCGGTGAGCGAGATTGTCGAGCGCGCGCAAAAGGAGATTGTGATCGAGAAGCAGCTGAAGAAGATCGAGGAGACGTGGTCGGGGTTGAACCTCGACTTCAAGCCGTTCCCGGACAGCGAGGTGTTGAACCTCGTCATCGACGACTTGATCTTGGAGGCGCTCGAGAACGACAACCTCGCGTTGCAAAACTTGGGGGGGTCCAAGTACGTCCAAGGGAACGCCAAGTTCAACGAGATGACCGCGGATTGGCAGAAGAAGCTCGGCACCGTGGACAACGTCCTCAACGTGTGGCAAGACGTCAGCAAAAAGTGGAGCATGCTCGAGTCCGTCTTCGTCGGCAGCGCGGACATTCGCGTCCAGCTCCCGGAGGACTCAAAGCGCTTCGACGGCATCAACGCGGACTTCCAGGCCATCATGCGCGACGCCCCCGACGTGTTGAACTGCGTCGAGGCGTGCAACATGGACGGCAGACTGGAACGTCTCGAGGTCATGCTCGGTCTCCTCGAGCAGTGCGAGAAGGCGCTGCAGGACTACCTCGAGACGAAACGCATCGCGTTCCCGCGTTTTTATTTCGTCGCCCCCGCGGACCTTCTGGACATCCTCTCGAAAGGGACCAACCCGCAGCTCATCCTGCGTCACCTCTCGAAGTGCTTCGACAACGTCCACAACATGTCCTTCCTCGAGGACGAGAAGGGGAACCCGTCGAAGAACGCCATCTCGATGTGGTCCGGGGAGAACGAAAACGTCGCCTTCAAGGAGCCGTGCATCTGCGACGGTCCCGTGGAGACGTGGCTCGGCGCCGTCGTCGACTCGATGCGCGAGGCGCTATTCGTCGAGTTTGAAGCCTCCGCGCCCAAGTACGACGAGATGCCGCGCGTGAAGTGGATGTTTGAGCAGTCGGCGCAAAACACGATCACGGTGTCGCGCATGATTTTCACGCAAGAGATCAACGAGGCGTTCGATCAGCTCGAGGAAGGGAACGACAACGCGGTGAAGGACATGTGGCAGAAGCAGGTGGATCAGCTCGCGGGCCTCATCGAGGTTGTCAACGGGAAGCTCGAGAAGCTGGACCGGAAGAAGGTGCTGACGTTGTGCACCATCGACGTGCACGCGCGCGACGTGTGCCAAAAACTCCTCGACGAACGCGTCGACGTCGGCAGCGCGTTCCAGTGGCAGTCGCAGCTGCGGTACGGCGTCCACGAGAAGACGGGGAAGCTCATGATTTACGTCTGCGACGCGGAGATTCCGTACATGTACGAGTACATCGGGTCCCCGGGGTGCTTAGTCATCACCCCGCTCACGGATCGGTGCTACATCACGCTGACGCAAGCGCAGAGGCTCGTCCTCGGCGGCGCCCCCGCGGGCCCCGCGGGGACGGGCAAGACGGAGACGGTGAAGGATCTCGGTCGCGCGCTCGGCATTCAGGTGTACGTCTTCAACTGCTCCGATCAGATGGATTACAAGGCGATGGGGCAGACGTACAAGGGCTTGGCGCAGACTGGCGCGTGGGGCTGCTTCGACGAGTTCAACCGCATCCCGGTGGCGGTGTTGTCCGTGTGCTCGACGCAGTACAAGACGGTCCTCGACGCGATTCGCGCGAAGAAGTCGCAGTTCATGTTTGAAGACGTGGAGATTTCGCTGCGCCCGTCCACGATGGCGTTCATCACGATGAACCCCGGCTACCCCGGTCGCGCGGAGCTCCCGGAGTCGCTCAAGGCGCTGTTCCGACCGGTGTCCATGTGCGTCCCGGATCTGCAGCTGATTTGCGAAAACATGCTCATGGGCGAGGGGTTCTTGCAGTCCAAGATTCTCGCGCGCAAGTTTGTGATTCTCTACAAGCTCTGCGAGGACTTGCTCTCCAAGTCGGCGCACTACGACTGGAAGCTACGGGCGATCAAGACGACGCTCTACGTCGCCGGCGGTCTCAAGCGCGACCAGCCGCACCTCTCCGAGGACAAGGTGCTTCTGCAGGCGCTTCGCGATTTCAACCTCGGGAAGCTCACCGCGGACGACCACGGCATCTTCATGGGTCTCCTTAACGATCTCTTCCCCAAGATGCTCGACCAAGTCCCGCGTCAGCGGAACGAGTCGTTCGAGGATAAGATTGTGAAGTCCGCGGTGGAGCTCGGGTACCAGCCCGAGGAGGCTTTCGTGTTGAAGATCACGCAGCTCCGCGAGATTTTCGGCGTGCGGTGGTCCGTGTTCCTTCTCGGCCCCGCGGGGTGCGGTAAAACCGCCGTGTGGCGGACGTTACTTCTCGCGCAAAACAAGTACGGCGAGAAATCGCGCGCGGTGCCGGTGAACCCCAAGGCGGTGTACCGCAACGAGCTCTACGGATTCCTCCACCCGTCCACGCGCGAATGGAAGGAGGGGCTGATGTCCGTGACGTTCCGCGACATGTCGAACAACAAGGTGTACGTCAATCAGTGGATCGTCCTCGACGGCGACATCGACGCGGAGTGGATCGAGTCCATGAACACGGTGATGGACGACAACAAGATGCTCACGCTCGCGTCGAACGAGCGCATCCCGCTGACGAACTCGATGCGACTTTTGCTCGAGATCAACCACATGGTGCACTGCTCCCCCGCGACGGTGTCTCGCGGCGGCGTGATTTACTTGAACCAGGACGACATCGGCTGGCAGCCGATGGTGGAGTCGTGGATCCAGTCGCGCGAGGCGGTGGACTACCGCCCGCTTCTCGTCGAGCTGTTCGATCGCTACCTGGAGAAGTCTCTGGAGCACTGCCGGAGAAACTTCCGGACGATCGTGCCGCTCGTGCCGATGAACATCGCGGGCACGGTGTGCAAGATTCTCGAGGGAATCATCCCGTCTGAGAACGTCCGCGGGCAGAAGCCGGACAAGAAGCTCCTCGAGGCGCAGTTCGTCTTCGCGTGCGTGTGGGCCCTCGGCGGCGCGATGCTCGTGGACAAGGTGGTGGACTTCCGCCTGCAGTTCCACAAGTGGTGGATCAGCGAGTGGAAGGAGGTGCTGTACCCCGAGGGCGGCTTGGTGTTCGATTACTACGTTAACGACGAAGCGCAGATGACGCCGTGGACGGATAAGGTTGAGGGCTACGGCTACAACCCGTCCGAGGCGTTCGCGAACATCTTCGTGCCGAGCGTGGACAGCACGCGCCTGTCGTATTTCCTGAACAGCTTCATCAAGAACAAGCACTACTGCATGTTCGTCGGAAACGCGGGCACGGGGAAAACCGCGCTCATGCGCGAAAACTTGAAGAACCTCGACGCCGAGGCGTGGACCTTCTCCACGGTGAACATGAACAACTTCATGGACGCGCCCGCGCTGCAGGTCATCTTGGAGCAACCGCTCGAGAAGAAGTCCGGCGTGCGCTTCGGCCCGCCCGGCGCGCGTCGCCTCGTGTACTTTTTCGACGACATCAACATGCCCTTCGTGGACAAGTACGACACGCAGACGCCCATCGAGCTCGCGCGTCAAAACATCGACTACCGCGGCTGGTACGACAAGAACAAGATCGTCCTCAAGGAGGTGCTCAACTGCCAGTACATGGCGGCGATGAACCCCACCGCGGGGTCGTTCAACATCACGCCGCGCATGCAGCGTCACTTCGTGACCTTCGCGGTGCAGATGCCGTCGAAGGACGCGGTGCGATCGATGTTTTCGCAAATCATCGACGGCCACCTGATGGAGTTTGACAACGACATCCAGAAAAAGGCGGCGGCGCTCGCGGACGCGTCGATCGAGATTCACTCGCTCGTCGCGAACACGTTTTTGCCCTCCGCGGTGAAGTTTCACTACCAGTGGAACCTGCGCGAGCTGTCGAACATCTGCCAGGGCATCTGCCGCGCGATTCCGGAGTTTTACACCAACCCCGTGACCATGGCGCGCCTGTGGATCCACGAGTGCGAGCGCATATTCTCCGACCGCATGGTGGCGCAGGCGGACATCACCAAGTTTGACGAGATGCGCGTCCTCGTGACGAAGAAATACTTCAGCGACCTCGAGATGGAAGAAGTCGAGGCGCGCCCGGTGTCCTACAACGCGTTTCAGCAGTTTGACAACAACGACGAGGGCGCGTACTGCGCGTGCGCGTCGTACGAAAAGCTGAACAAGACGCTCGTGGAAAAGCTCGCGGAGCACAACGAGTCCAACCCGGTGATGGACCTCGTGCTCTTCAACCAAGCCATGGACCACGTGACGAGAATCACGCGCATCTTGAACCTCCCGAGAGGGAACGCGATGCTCGTCGGCGTCGGCGGCAGCGGGAAGCAATCGCTCGCGAAGCTCGCGACGTTCATCTGCCAGTACGACGTGTTCCAAATCTCCGTGACGTCTTCGTACGGCATCGTCGACTTCAAGACGGATCTCCTCGGGTTGTACACGAAGGCGGGCGTCAAGGGGACGCCGGTTACGTTTTTGATGACGGATTCGCAGATCGTGAACGAGCGCTTCTTGGTGTACATCAACGACCTCCTCTCGAGCGGGTTCATTCCCGACCTCATGACCCCGGAGGACAAGGAGAACATGTGCAACGCGGTACGGAACGAGGTGAAAGCCGCGGGGATCGTGGACACGAATGAAAACTTGTGGGACTTTTTCATCGACAAGGTTCGCAAGTACCTGCACGTGTGCCTGTGCTTCTCCCCCGTCGGCGACAAATTCCGCGTGCGCGCGAGAAACTTCCCCGCGCTCATCAACTGCACCGTCATCGACTGGTTCCAGCCGTGGCCGCACGAGGCGCTCGTCTCCGTCGCCGGGCGGTTCCTCGCGGACGTCCCGAACATCGACGAGGCGCTGTTGGAGAACTTGCAGTTCCACTGCGCCTTCACGCACATGGCGGTCAACGACGCGTCAGGCGCGTACTTCAACGAGGACCGACGCTACAACTACACGACGCCCAAGTCGTACCTGGAGCTCATCTCGCTGTACAAGTCGATGCTCGATCAGAAGCGACTCGACTTAAAACACGCCAAGGAACGTCTGGAGAATGGGGTGGACAAGATCGCGCAGGCGTCCGCGCAAGTCGCGGACCTTCAGGCGAACCTGAAGGAGGAGCAGGTCATCGTCGAGGAAAAAAAGGCCAACACCGACGCGCTCATCGTCAGCATCGGCCAAGAGAAGGCGATCGTCGACGAAGCCGTCGAAGCCGGCAGCGCGGACGAGGCGGAGTGCGCGGCGATCGCGGAGGAAGTCTCCGCGTTCCAGGCTGAGTGCGAGGAAGATTTGAAAGCCGCGGAGCCCATCATCCAAGCCGCCGAGGCGGCGCTGAATTCGCTGGATAAAAAGTCGCTGGGCGAGCTCAAGTCCTTCGGCTCTCCCGCCGCGGAGGTTGTTCAGGTGGCGTCGGCGTGCATGGTGCTCACCGCCCCGGGCGGGAAGATCCCGAAAGATCTCTCGTGGAACGCCGCGAAGAAGTCGATGGGCTCGGTGGATAAGTTCCTCAACGACCTCATCAACTTCGACAAGGACAACACCCCGGAGAATTGCGTCGAGAAGTGCGAGAAGGATTACCTCTCCAACCCCAACTTCAACCCGGAGTACATCGTGAACAAGTCCGGCGCCGCCGCCGGCTTGTGCGCGTGGGTCGTGAACATCTGCAAGTACTTCCGCATCTACCAAGTCGTCGCGCCGAAGCGCAAGCTCCTCGCGGAGGCGAACGCGAAGCTCGACGCGGCGAACAAGAAGCTCGCGGGGATTCGCGCCAAGGTGAAGGAGCTCCAAGACAAGGTGGCGGCGCTGGAAGATAACCTCATGAAGGCGACGGAGGATAAGAACGCCGCCATCGCGCAGGCGGAGAAGACGCAGAATAAAGCCAACCTCGCGGACCGCCTCGTGAACGGGCTGTCCGGAGAGAACAAGCGTTGGGGCGCGGCGATCGAGCAGTTTGGCGTCCAGGAGACGAAGCTCGTCGGCGACGTCCTCGTCGCGTCGTCCTTCGTCTCCTACGCCGGCGCGTTCAACTCCAAGTTTCGTAAATTTCTCGTCGAAGAAAAGTGGCTGCCGGATCTCATCGAACGCGAAATTCCGATGACGCAAGGGATCGTGCCGCTGGACGTCCTCGCGACCGCGGGACAGATGGCGCAGTGGGGCATCGAGGGCTTGCCCACGGATCCGCTGTCGATCGAAAACGGCGCCATCATGAGCTCCGCCGCGCGGTGGTCGCTCATGATCGACCCGCAGCTTCAGGGCATCCGATGGATCAAAGAAAAGTGGGGCGATAAACTTAAGATCATCCAGCTGTCCAAGGCGAACTACATCAACGACGTCGAGCACTGCATCGAGAACGGGATCCCGCTGATGATTGAAAACTTGCAGGATGACATCGACGCGGTGCTGGATCCGGTGGTGGCGCGTCAGACGACGCGACGCGGGCGCAACGTCGTGATGAAGCTCGGCGACAAAGAGGTGGACTACGACCCAAACTTCAAGCTGTACCTGCAGACGAAGCTGTCGAACCCGCACTACAAGCCCGAGATCGCGGCGCAAGCGACGCTGGTGAACTTTTGCGTCACGGAGAAGGGTTTAGAGGACCAGCTCTTGGCGCTCGTCGTGTCCAAAGAACGCGCGGATTTGCAGCAGCAGTCGTCGGACCTCGTCCGACAGCTCGGCGAGTACACCGTGCAAATCACGCAGCTCGAAGACAACCTCCTCGTGCGTCTCTCCAACGCGCAGGGCGATATCCTGGAGGACATCGAGCTCATTGAAAACCTCGAGGAGACGAAGCGCACCGCGACGGAGATCGCCGAGAAGGTGATCCAAGCCAAAGAGACGCAAAAGATCATCGACGTGACGCGAGACGTCTACCGCCCCGTCGCCGCGCGCGGCGCGTTGCTCTACTTCCTCGTCGACGTCCTGAACGTCCTCGACCGCGTGTACCAGTACTCCATGGCGAACTTTGTGTACATATTGAAGAAGGGCATGGACGTCTGCCCCGGCGGCGCGGACAACACGCACGTGCCGCCGGATAAGCGGCTCGCGGAGCCGCTCCCCGTGGAGAAGCGCGTCGAGGCGCTCATCGAATCGGTGTCGTCGCAAGTCTTTGGGTACATCGCGAGCGGTCTCTTCGAGCGGCATAAGCTCATCGTCGCCGCGCAGCTCACGATGAGCGTCCTGAAGAAGCAAGGGAAGCTCCCGGCGCAGCAGTTTGACTGGCTGTTGCGCGGGCCGCGCGTCGCGGGGGTGGAGAATCCGCTCGAGGAGTGGATCGCGCAAGGCAACTGGGAGTGCATCCAGTCGTTGCAAGAGCTCGACGGCTACGGGCAACTGCCTGGGGATCTTCAAGGGTCTGCGAAGCGCTGGCGCGAGTGGATGGAGCTCGAGCGACCGGAGGAGGAGCCGATGCCGGGGGATTGGAAGAAGATGGAGGATTTCGAGAAGCTGCTGTTGTTCCGCGCGCTGCGGCCGGATCGGATGTCCAACGCGTTGTCCACCTTTGTCAAATCCGTCATCGGACAGAGGTACGTCACGTCGGCGGCGTTCGACCTCGCGGAGTCGTACAAAGATTCCGCGCCGGGGACGCCAATCTTCATCTTCCTCTCTCCGGGCGTCGACGTCGCCGCCGCGGTGGAAGCGCTCGGTCTCAAGCTTGGGTTTTCGTCCGAAAACGGTCGCTACGCCGCCGTTTCGCTCGGACAAGGCCAAGAGCCGATCGCGATGAACAACCTGCAAAACTTCCACAAAAACGGCGGCTGGCTGCTGCTCCAAAACATCCACCTCACGATCGACTGGACGAACGGCCCGCTGGAGAAGACCGTGGACAAGCTCGCGGAGGGCGCGCACGCCGACTTCCGGCTGTTCCTCTCCGCGGAGCCGCCGCCGAGCCTCGAGCGCGGCATCGCCATCTCTCTCCTGCAAAACTCCATCAAGCTCACGAACGAGCCCCCGGAGGGCATGAAGCAAAACCTCATGCGCGCGTACGGCAACTTCAACGAGGAGATGTTCGAGGCGGCGTCCAAGCAGGGCGAGTTCAAGGCGATCATCTTCGCGCTGTGTTACTTCCACGCCGCGATTCTCGAGAGGAAGAAGTTTGGCGTCGGGAACATGCCCGACGCCGCGTCGGGCATCGGCTGGAACATGAATTACCCGTTCAACACGGGCGACTTGCTCTGCTGCGGCCAGTGCGTGAACAACTACCTGGAGAACAACACCAAGGTGCCGTGGGACGACCTGAAGTACATCATCGGAGAGATCATGTACGGCGGGCACGTCGTCGAGGACTGGGACAGGAGGACAGTGGAGATGTACCTCGAGTCGTACCTCCGAGAGGAACTCCTCGAGGGGATCGAGTTTTTCCCGAAATTCACCACGCCGCCGTCCAATCTGAACCACCGGCAGACGATGGAGTTCATCCAAGAGACGTTCCCGACCGAGTCCCCGCTCGCGTTCGGGCTGCACCCGAACGCGGAGATCGGGTTCAAGCTCCGAGAGGCGGAGCTCCTGTGCTCGTCCATCTTGTCGCTGCAGCCTCGCGACGGCGGCGGCGAGGAGGGCGCGTCGGTGGAGGACCAAGCCAAGATGGTGCTCGACGACCTCGTCGAGCGGCTCCCCGATCAGTTCGACATGGAAGACATCCGCTCGCGCACGGACGACATCACGCCGTACATCATGGTCGCGATCCAGGAGTCGGAGCGCATGAACGTGCTGCTCGCGGAGATGAAGCGTAGCCTCGCGGAGCTCGACCTCGGCTTGAAGGGCGATCTGACAATGTCGGATCCGATGGAGACGCTTATGAACGCGCTCGCCAACGGCTCCGTCGCCGGCGGCTGGGCGAAGCTCGCGTACCCGAGCCTCCGGTCGTTGTCGTCGTGGATCTTCAACCTTCTGCAGCGCGTGGAGCAGCTCAACCTGTGGACCGCGGACTTGAACCTGCCGAAGGTTGTGTGGCTATCGGGGCTGTTCAACCCGCAGTCGTTTTTGACGGCTGTCATGCAGACGACGGCGCGTCGCAACGACTGGCCGCTGGACAAGACGGTGGTGTTGACGGAGGTGACGAAGAAGACGGTGGACCAGATCGAGGCGGTGAGCAGAGAAGGCGCGTACATCCACGGGCTCACGCTGGAGGGGTGCCGATGGGACGAGAAGATTGGCGTGCTGGAAGAGAGTCGCCCGAAGGAGATGTTTTGCCCGATGCCCGTGATCACCATTCGCGCCGTCACGGTGGACAAGGCTGAGATGAAGGACGCGTACCAGTGCCCGGTGTATAAGACAGAGCGGCGGTTCAGAGAGGAAGTTTTCACCGCGCAGCTCAAGTCGAAACACGGGCAGATCAAGTGGACGCTGTGCGGCGTGTGCTTGTTTCTGGACGTCGTCTAAGATGGATGGAGGGACGCAGACGCGTCTTCAAAACCCAAAAAAAAAAATCAAAGAGACGGTAGACGGAGGAAAGGAAAAAAACCGGAAGAGACGCGTCCGTCGCGCCGCCGTTCAGTCGGCGGGCGACGCCGCGGCGGGAGGCTCGGTGTCATTCGTAACCAGCCTTCGGCAAACGTCGCGGCGACGCCACGCGGGGGTCGCGTCTCTCAGTAGAAGATAACTTAATTAGCTCGAAGTATTTGTGATAAACCCAAGTACGCCTTCCTCAACAATAAGATGCTGGTTCTATCTCACACTGGTCCCCATACGACCCCGTCCGCGTGGTGAACGCTGATCCTTAAGGACTTTGTCGAAGAGCGCCTCGCTCGCGTCACAGCCCCTTCGGCTTCGGCGGTTTCCGTCCCTTTCGCGTTCGCTCGCCGCCCGCGATCGTCAGGTTCTTCTGGTAGTTTTCCGAGTCGACCGACTTTTGCGATCGCTCCCGCGCGCCTCCATCATCTCCGCCTCCTCCTCCACCTCCTCCTCCTCCGCCGCCGCCGCCGCCCTCGCTGCCCTTCACGAACGCGAGCGCGGCGAGCGGGACGACGATCGCGAGGAACGCGAGCGGGTTGACGCCGCCGCCGCCGTCGTCCGCGAGCGCCGCGCCGGCGAAGAGAAGGTTCGCGCCCGCCGCGACGAGCGTCGTCGTCGTCGTCGTCGTCGTCGTCGTCGTCGTCGTCGCGGACGCGCGCGAGAGCGCGACCGCGTCCGCCGGCGCTTCTCTTCTTCTTCTCCGCGCCGCCGTCGCGTCGGACGCGGCGACGGTCGCGACGCGCGCGCGACGCGCGGGCGGCGCGCGCGGCTGCGATCGGGTGGGATCGAGTGGCGGGGACGTCGGCGGGTCGGACTGGGGGACTGGATTGGATTCGGACGACGAGAGGAGCGAAAGCATTCATCGGACGTTCTCGTCGCTCGCGCACCTTGCGATCGAGGCGCACGACGCGCGCGGCGACGCACGCGATCGATGCCATGTCGTGTGCGCGAGGACGCGAGG
>Ga0255756_1003553_pt1 | contig 15608 bp, 18 predicted proteins | sample 011ome_20_FD_179956 | JGI IMG/M metagenome (GOLD analysis project Ga0255756, IMG submission 179956) | Coastal salt marsh microbial communities from the Groves Creek Marsh, Skidaway Island, Georgia - 011509CT metaG (version 2) | ecosystem: Environmental > Aquatic > Marine > Intertidal zone > Salt...
CACCAAAACTGGATGCCATATATGTTCAACAGGATCATAAACCTCAATACGTGCCAAATCCCCTGCTACACCATAAGAAAGTGGCGCGAAAACCAGCCATAGACAGATAAAGGGCCTGATGATGGCGTTAAATGAGATTCGCATAAATGATGGCCATGATGAATAACAACACCATTACCTGAACTAGCGCCGCTGGCCCAGGGATTACAGGCCCTGCAACGGGGTGTTCTGCAATCCATTTCGCCCCAGCCATGGCCTTGCGGGCCACCATCATAATGATATGGTCTGCTGACTTGGCAAGGGACATAAAGAACGCCACAAGCGGCTTAATAATGGCTGGGGCTAGTCGCCGGTAAAACCAATCTGTGTTTAATACTGTTGACCGGATTTCTGGTGGATATAGCCCAAGCCTGATCAAAACAACAAACGCCATTCCAGCCAGCAAGAGCAATTGCAACTGGCCTGTCACATGGCTTAGGTCATAAGGGTTTTTAACCTTTGCATAGGGCAAGATTTGATAAAGAAGACCAGGGAATATGCCAATGCCAATGCACATTATTGCGGCTATACCCATGGCAATGGTCATACCAGCAGGAGTTTTGCCGATTTCGCGTGTCGATGGATGCGCGAAAAAGGTAAAATAAGGGATCTTAATGCCAGAATGCTCAAGCACCCCGGCCGAAGCAAACAACAGAACGAGATAGGCAAGCGCATATTCCGTCCCCCCTAATGCTGTCATGGTAAGCGATTTCGCAACAAACCCACTAAATAGGGGGAAAGCCGCAATTGACATCGCCCCAATCACGCAACACAGCATGGTAAAGGGCATCTTTCGATATAACCCCCCTAATTCTGAAGCTTTGGCAGTACCTGTTTGATGCACCACACAGCCCACAGACATGAATAACAATGCCTTATAGATAATATGAACAAAGGCATGCGCCACCGCGCCGTTTAACGCCAGAGGGGTTCCAATACCAACGGCAACAACCATAAACCCTAACTGATTGTTGAGGCTAAACGACAGCACCCTGCGAAGATCATTTTCAATCACTGCAAAAAAGACAGGAAAGGCCGTCATCACTGCCCCTATCCATATTAACGCTTCTGTGCCGGGAAATCCGCGAGCCAGTGCATAAATAGCGAGTTTGGTGGTAAAGGCCGACAAAGCCACTGTCCCTGTGGGTGTTGCCTCAGGATAAGCATCTTGTAACCAGCCGTTAAGAAAGGGGAAAGCCGCTTTAATCCCAAAGGCAAGGAAGATAAACCAGCTTGCCATCCCCTCAAGGGTCATCGCCTCAAAGGTGATCCGTCCAAACTCAAAATAATATAATGCCGCGCCACCAATCAGCAACACACCGCTAGACACCTGAATAATCAAATAACGCATCGCCGCTTGCCTTGCCGCCACTGTACCTGCGGCAAGAATAATAAAGACCGACGTAATGGCGGTAGCCTCCCACCAGATGAAGAGACTGATCAAATCCCCTGCATGTACCGCTGCGATGGCGGCGCCAGCGTATGCCAGTGTTGCGGTTAATTCAGGCCAAGTTTTTACATGCCAACTGTAAATCACGACCAAAAAGGCAGCGATATGAAAGATCATCGAGAAAGGAAAGGTTAGGTTATCAACATGATAAAGCGATAATTCCAGCCCCATAATAGACCAGATGAGATGATCCCCTGGTGAGGCCAACAACGTTGTCGCTGATATCGCAACAGCAAGCAACATCCAGATATGACGCGTCAAAGGAGGCAAGAATGGAATAGCGATTGCCGCTAATATCATCACAAGCCCAGGAGGAAGTCCAAGATCAGGCATCATCACGATCATCCTCCTCATCCTGATAATAATTTTCTGGACGCATGATCACTTGCCGTAACAATTTGCCCATCATGACAATGAAAACAAATGCCGAGAAACCGTAAATCGCCGGAAAGAAAAACATCTCTTCGATAGGAAGTTCACCATGGCGATGAGTGAATATCTCAATCACAAGCAAAACCACTATTACTATCACAAGGACAAAGGTAAAAGCCTTGCCATAGCGTTCCAGTGCCATTTTTTCTACCTTATGTTTCATCTCATTGTCATTCATGGCATCACCATCATGCTGATCAAGGTTGAAAATGGCCAAGGGACAAAGAATAGCACAACAGATAGCAATGCCGTCACGATCGGCGGTATCACCACCAGCGGATGATAGCTGACTTTAACATCTTGCTTTGGCGTCATAAAAAACCCTCGCATTACGGGCTCAAGCAGATACCAAACATTCAGAAGCGAAGATACCGCAAGCACCAATATCACCAACATCATTCCGCGTTCTGCCGCCCCAGCCATGAGCAAAAACTTGCTCCATGATCCCCCGAGTGGCGGAATACCAATAATGGATAATGCCCCAAGGAAAAAAGCAATAAATACCATAGGCATCTGATAGCCAAGACCGTTGAGATCAGACACTTTTTTCAAATGCGCAGAGACATAAATTGCCCCGGCACAAAAGAACAGAGTGATCTTGGCGCTGGCATGCATAACAATATGAAGACCAGCCCCTTTAATCGCCATCTCACTGGCTAATGCCGCCCCTAAAACAATATAGGAAAGTTGTGATATGGTTGAATACGCTAAACGCGCCTTAATATCGTCTTTTTGAATAGCAATCACGCTTGAAGCCAAAATGGTAAAGGAAGCAAGCCAGATTAGCCAAGTAGACGCCCCGGTTTCTGCCACAAAATCATAACCAAAGATATATACAACTACGGTTAGCATGGTAAAGACGCCTGCTTTTACCACCGCCACCGCATGAAGCAACGCAGAAACAGGCGTTGGCGCGACCATAGCCGCAGGTAGCCAACGATGAATTGGCATCAATGCCGATTTACCAATCCCAAAGGCGAATAACGCCAACATCCAAGGGGCTAAAGCTGGGTCCAGTTGACCACTAAGGATTCCCCCTTGCTTAAAATCTAATGTACCAGCTGTCAGCCAAACCCAAACCACAGCAGGCAATAAGAGCATCAGTGATGTTCCTACCAATATCCCCATATAAAGCCGCCCTGCCCTTATGGCTTCAGCGTTTTGTTTATGGATCACTAGCGGATAAGTGGAAAAGGTTAAAACCTCATAGAAAATAAACAAAACCAACAGGTTTCCAGACCACGCAATCGCCAAAGCAGCATGAACCGCAATCGCATAAAATGCCGCAAACCGCGTTTGATTATCTTCGTTTGTGCCACGCATATAGCCAACAGAATAAACCGCAGCCATAATCCACAATCCTGAAGCCACTAATCCAAAAATAGCCCCAAGCGCTGTGACCCGAAAACTAAGATCAAGGCCACTGCTAATATTAACCACCAGCCATTCTGGCGTGTCACCCGCTATGACAGCCAAGGCCACTTGAAGTGCTGCCACAAAGGTTATGACACCGCCAATAGGCCCTAACACATCCCGTAATTGAGGGCGTTTCCCTAAAAATGGGGTAAGCAAAGCAACCGCAAGTGGGGCCGCTAGACCGAGAATAATGGCATGGCTTGGTGCTATCATGTCATACCCCCCATCAGAACCTGTGCCGCGCCATAAGACATCTCTGTTATTGTGCTGGCACTAATCCCAAACCAAATGTTTGCCAGTGCCAATATCCATAATGGCGCATAAATCATTACTTGTTCTGGTAAGCGGCCATCACCTGAATTGCTTGGGGTAAACCACATCACCTCAATCAGACGCCATAAATAAATGACGGATAGGGCACTAGAAAAGAGGACAATAGCAACAATCTGCCAGTAGCCTGCTTCAATAACCGCCGTAATCAAATACAGTTTTGAAATAAACCCTGCGGTTAATGGCAAACCGATAAGGCTTAACCCACAAATCAGAAAGCCAGTAGCGGTAAACGGCATTCTGCGCCCAACCCCTGCTAAATCGTTAAGTTTAGTTTTGCCAGCCACCGCCATTGCCAAGCCGCCAAGACCAATAAACATCCCACCCTTAATCATGGCGTGATTAGCAATATGGATAAATCCTGCCTGCAAACCTGCTAATGATCCCATGCCAAAACCAAGAACAATATAACCAATCTGGGCAATAGAGGATTGAGCAAGCATAAGTTTGGCGTCACGTTCATAAATAGCCAGTATTGTTCCAAGTAAAATTGCCATTAAGGATAAGGGGATAAGAACCCATTGCAATATCAGTTGCGGCAGAGTGTCTATGCCACCGAAAATTGTCATTAAAACCCGAACAAGAATATAGAGAGAGGCCTTAGTCGCAACCGCCGCTAGCAAGGTTGTTACCGCCATTGGCGCATGTCCATATGATGGCGGCAACCAGAAATGCATCGGGAAAATCGCTGCCTTCACCATCACACCTGTGACCATAAATGCAAGGCCAATATAGACAGGTATCTGATCATTGACCTCAGGCAGACGTACCGCCAAATCCAACATATTTAATGTTCCGGTCATGGCATAACAGAACCCTACGCCAATAACATAGAAAGTAGCCCCTATCGCACCAATAATCAGATAATTAAATGCCGCTATCAAAGCGCGCTTATCATATCCGCCGCCCATGGCGACAAGCGTAACTGATGCCAGCGATGAAATTTCAAAAAAAACAAATAGGTTAAAAGCATCAGCGGTCATAACCAGACCGAGCAAACCACCAAATGTTAATAACCATGCCCCATATACACGGCCAAGGTCATCTGATGATATTTCATTAGCAAACAATGATTTACTTGACATTGTTGCCACAAAACCTAAGCCTGAAATCACCATAATCACCAGCGCGGTGGCATGATCAACCGAAAACTCAATCCCCCATGGCGGCGCCCAACCACCAAGATGATAAGACATTCGGAACCCTGCCCATCTGGTCATAAAATCCGTCATCATAACCACTGATGCCAAGGAAGAACCCGCCGTCGCCAGCAAAGCCAAAACCCACCCAAATCGCGCAGGCAATAATGCAGCAATAACCGCGACTAACAGAGGCAGAACAACAATGATCGCCGGAAGATGTTTGATCCAGTCTATCATGAGGAACGCCCCTCAGATTTCATCACGCGTTTTTCAGCAAGAATTTCATCTTCTTCGATGCTGTTAAAACTAGCCTTAATCCGCAAAACCAGGGATAGCCCTAATGCTGTCGTGGCCACCCCAACCACAATCGCCGTCAGGATCAGAACATGGGGCAATGGATTGGAATAAAGAATGTCATGTGAAGGATAGCTGCCATGATCACCATGACCGCTTGTGATGATAATTGGGGCGGTGCCACCTTCGATTTTACCGAGAGAAATATAAAATAAAAACACGGATGTTTGGAATAGACTAAGTCCGATCAGCTTTTTGACCAGATTCATACTGGAAATGACTATAAACAGCCCAATCATCATCAATAAGACAACAATGATATAATTCCAATGGGACAACAGTTGATCTAGCATCTATCGTCTCTTTCTTTTCTTAAACTCTGAAAACTCAAAACCAGCAAATGCCATAAAGAGCCCAAGAATAGTACTGGCAACCGTTAACCCGACCCCAAACTCAACCAGAATAATTCCCCAATGCTGGCCTTTGGCATATTCCGCCGCCAAGTAGTTATAGTTGAGGTATTCACCACCATTCAGGAAAGTCACAACCCCAACACCGCCATAGATTAATGCGCCAATCCCCATGAGAGCATGAACCACAGATGGCGGTGACACCTTTTTTAAGTTCTTAAGGCTAAAGATCATTCCATAAAGAATAAAAGCAGCAGCAATAATAACCCCTGCCTGAAAACCACCCCCCGGGCCATAATCCCCATGAAATTGAACATAAAGGCCGTAAAGAATAATAGGGGCAAAAAGCAGCTTTGAGCACACACGAAGGACAGGATTATTTTTCATCTTCATCCTCCACGTTCTCATCTTGTGATGGATTTCGTCCTGTTGCCCCTGTCAAAACCAGCAAAACCCCAATACCGGCAGTGAAAATAACAATGGTTTCCCCAAGGGTATCAAAACCGCGGTAACTAGCTAACACGGTTGTTACCACATTCGGAATATGCAACTTGTCATAACTCTCGGCCAAATAACGCGGGGCAACATGATGGTGAACCACAGAAGAAGGATCCCCAAGAGGAGGCAAAGACATCACACCCCATAATAAAAGTGCGCCAACAACAACACAAATCATCAAAGGTAAAACAACAAGGGCTTTATCACGCTTTTCTTCAGCAGGAAGCCAAGCCATCGCCGCAAGAAAAAGCACCGTCGAAAACCCTGCCCCAACGGCAGCCTCGGTAAAAGCAACATCCACCGCATCCAAATTAACAAACATCGCCGCTGAGATAAGGGAATACGCCCCAGACATTACAATAATAGCAAACAACCTATGACTAAACATAATCATAATGGCGATCGCCAGCATGAAACCAACCAGAGAAATGTCAATAAACATCGCTGCCATGTTATTTCTCCGTCTTTTTGGATGAAGATGACCGGGTTTCATCAACCCCTTCGGGATCAATGTTCCGATCGTGGGCAACCAACGCGATCGCATGGCCTGAAATTGGACTAGTAAAGACTAGAAAAACCCCAATCACAACAAGCTTAACTGTTACCAAATTCCAACCCGAATAAAGACACAGCCCCAAAAGGATCAAAGCCGCCCCACCAGTATCAACGACACCAGCAGCATGAATACGCGAATAAACATCAGGCAACCGGATCAACCCAAACGCACCGATGATCACAAGCAAGGTGCCAAGTGCAACAAACCCAAGGGCAATCATCATGAGAATCTGATCAAACATTAGCTAAGCTTTCCGGTACTAAACAACTTGAGCACAGCAAAAGTGCCAATAAAATTAAGAATGGCATATAGAATGGCAATATCAATGAACTCTGGCCGTTCCATAATAAACCCATGCAAGGCCACCCCTAAAATGATCATGGTTCCGATGCTATTTACAGCCAAAACACGGTCAAAGGCGGTAGGCCCTAACACAACACGAATAAGCGCAATCAAGATGGACACACCAAGCGCCGCTATACTGACCAATAGCACTGTCACGATCCTGCCCCATCAACTTGCCTAACCCTCTTACCCATATCGTCGCTTTTGACATCATCTGCCATGGCATTGGTCAGAGCGTGAACAAGAAATCCCTCATTAGTGATATCAACCGTGACAGTTCCAGGGGTCAAAGTAATGGAATTGGCATAGAGCACTAACGCTGCTTCACTCATATCTCCGGTTTTGATCCGAAACATCCTAGGCGAAAACTTCCCCGTAATAATAATTTTTACGGTCTGCATATTAGCTAGAAATATCTGATAAATAAGCCATGCCCAGTAAAGCGGCAGACGCGCCATAAGATGGAGAGGCAACCCCTCATCATCAATGGCATTCATGCGGTGCGACATCCATACACAAAAGGCAACAGAAGCCACACCAAAACCAATTAGCAAACTGGTATAGTGACCTGAAAGCAATAGCCACGCCGCCATTAAAACTGCAAATAAAATAATACCGCGCGCCATAGTGTTGATGAATGTCCCCCAAAACCCAAAACTTGATGAACAGATTAAACCGAAACCCTTATGTTTTATCAACTAAAATCATGACAAAAGAATAGCGAACTACGACAAATTGCGCTTTTTTTTTGATGCTATGATATGTTATGCCATTGCATGACACGATGATGGATTATCACGGTGTCTTTAAAGAATAATCAAAGGGGGATTACCAATGGCTAAAACAGATAAAAACCGACCATCGCATGTTCCAGCTGAAAACGAGTATCATGGTTTTCATTGGACATTAGCAGTTGCGCTAATTGGCATTATTGCGGTGATTTATCTTTTTGTATCGGTAAATGGGTAACAGCACTTTAAGAAAGTAAAAGGGGCAGAAATATCTGCCCTTTTATTTTTTAGTCTGGATCAACAGAAAACCTGCCAAAGGCAGTGATAGCAATAATAAGACACACGGGAAAGCCAATTACAAGAATAAGCCCAATAGTTGCGTCCATCGTATTCTCCATTATTTTGAATTATGAAAAACATTAACCTATCAGTTTGAGAAATTCCAGAACAAATGTCGGCACTTCCTATCATCATGGCTGCCCCTAACGGCGCGCGCAAAACAAAAGATGACCACCCTAACCTTCCCCTGACTATTCAGGAAACCGTTGAGGAAGCCAGGCGCTGTAATGATGCTGGGGCGAGCATTCTGCATGCCCATGTCAGGGATGATGATGGCAAGCATAGCTTGGATGCCAACAAATACGAAAAACTGATTGAAGATATGCATAGAACTCTGCCTCAGATGTTGGTTCAAATCACAACAGAGTCAGCAGGTATCTTTACCCCCATGGATCAAGCCCGTTGTTTGATTGATGTTAAGCCTGATTTTGCCTCTGTGGCGGTGCGTGAAATGATGGGCACGGGCAGTGAAAAAGACAGGCAATTTGCCCAAAACACTTACGCCAAAGTATCTGACCAAGGTACCGCGCTTCAGCATATTGTTTATTCCCCGGATGATCTGGCCGAATTGCTAAGGTTAAGGGCTGATGGCATTTTGCCTGACCGCCCTTTGCACGCTTTATTTGTGTTAGGCCGATACAATCCTGGATTTGTATCCGACCCTGAAGAGTTAGACCTGTTTTTTGCCCATCCCCTTGATAAATTGTCATCTTGGATGGTTTGCGCCTTTGGCCCCAGCGAGTATGACAGCATGATAAAAGCCATTAGCCATGGTGGTCATATCAGGATTGGGTTTGAGAATAATATCTATCTCAAAGATGGCAGTGTTGCTGAAAATACAGCAAGTTTAATCAGACAAATAACCGATCATCAACCGGCAGCATCACATGAGGACACACAACGCGCCCTCATGTGATGATAAAGATGTTTTGATATTAACCTTTGGAAAACTCTGGGTAACCCTCAAGCCCACATTCTGAAATATCAAGGCCGTTCATCTCGTCTTCCTTTGTCGCTCTAACCCCAATTGTTAGTGCCAATATATACCACACCACTGAGGACGCGACGGTAACAAATGCCCCGATCATTACTATGCCAAGCAGCTGTATTGATAGACTGGCCTCATTATTACTAAGCACAACAGCAAGTGTTCCCCAAATCCCGGCAAAAAGATGAACTGGGATCGCCCCAACAACATCATCAATCTTAAACTTATCCAAGATCGGAACACTAACCACAACAATCACACCGCCAATAGCCCCAATAAAGGCCGCCAGAGCAGGTGATGGCATCAAAGGTTCTGCCGTTATGGCGACAAGACCGGCGAGCGCTCCATTAAGAATCATCGTCAGTTCCATCTTACCATAACGGAGATACGTAAGGATTAAAGCGGTCACAACACCAGCCGCAGCAGCGATATTGGTATTGACATAAATGCGCGCAATAGCATCAACATCTGCTGCACTTCCCATAGCTAATTGTGATCCGCCATTAAAGCCAAACCAACCAAACCACAAAACAAATGTTCCTAATGTCGCTAGAGGTAGATTTGATCCTGGCATAGGATTAATACGACCATCAGCGGTGTATTTTCCAAGACGAGGCCCGATGATAATAGCCCCAGTTAAAGCGGCCCAACCACCAACAGAGTGAACAATGGTTGATCCGGCAAAATCAGAAAACCCTTGAAGATTTAGATATCCTCCACCCCAACTCCAACTGCCTTGGATGGGATAAATAAATCCTGTTAAAATTGCTGAAAAGATAAGAAAGCTGATCAATTTTGCCCGTTCAGCAACAGCCCCTGATACGATGGACGCAGCCGCCGCAACAAAAACCATCTGGAAAAACCAATCGGATGATGACGAATAGCACCCTGATACTTCTTCAAGCATACAGCCGCTAATATCGACATCAGATGGTGACCATATGGCAAAACTTCCTATCCAAGTCCCAACATCAAGATATAAAATATTATATCCCACCACCCAGAACATCAGGCCACTAATGGCATAAATAGAAATATTTTTGGTGCATTGCACCGCTGCGTTTTTTGACCTTACTAATCCGGCTTCAAGCATGCAAAAACCTGCTGCCATCAGCATGACAATGAACCCATGAACAAGAAATGATAATGAATTAAAAATATACGCTACTTCCCCATCAACTGCGGCAAATGCCGCGCTTGGGAGAAATAAAAACCCTGCAAGCAAACCTCTAACCATGATTACACTCTCCTAATAAACACCTAACAAAACGGTCTTAACATATTGAAGCGTGCTGTAATTGTGCTAATTTTGCATGATAATGATGCGTTTTTTGCATCACCTATTCTTATCTGTTAGACAAGGGCCAAATCAGATGCAATTTATGAAATCGCTAAACTTCATTACGGTGATAGCTGAGGAAAAATCAATTCGCAAAGCATCAGAACGCCTAGCCATCACACCTTCAGCGTTAAACCGAAGGTTACTGGCCATAGAGGATGAACTGAATTGCCCATTATTTGAACGAATGGCTTCAGGTGTTAGGCTGAACACAGCAGGCGAATTGTTTCTGCATCATATCAAGCGCCAACAAATTGATCTGGAACGCGTGCGTTCACAAATTGCTGATCTAGAAGGCATGCGGCGGGGGCATGTAAATCTAGTATCAAGCCATTATGCTGTTGCCAATGTGTTGGCAGAGGAAATGGCAGAATATCGCCATGCTTACTCACGTGTAACATTTTCGGTTCAAACCTGTGAACGTGATATGGCGGAATATCAATTGTCACAATTAAACGCAGATTTGGCGATGACGGTGGGCCCGGTGATATCATCTGCTGTTAAGATACTAGCATCACTTAGTTTGGCACCAGTTGCCATAATGAGACCAGATCATCCGCTTAGCCAGAAATCAAGCATCAGGCTGTATGAATGCGCTGAATTTCCGATAATTATGCCTGAAAAACAAGATCATGTTACTGCCCTTATCCACTTAGCTCGAACGGCAACTGGCGTTAATCTGAATGTGGTGGGAACGTATGACAATCATGCGTTTCGTGATCAATACCTGCAACACGAAGACGCCATAGGGTTTCACTTGCCGCTTTCGTACTCTTCATCAATGAAAACAGGACTCATCACAAAACCTTTTGCACAATCGGATATTCCATCAACAATGGTATGTTTGTTGCAACTGTCCAATCGTGTGTTGTCTGTGGCGGCGGCAAAATTTGCAGAACAATTGGTTGCCCGTCTTGAAAGACAATTTCAAGGAGTAAACTAACTTGGCACGTCACAATGATTATGCCAAAATGTTAATCCAACTTAGTATAGAAACCATGAGTTCATATAATGAGGATGGCAATGTCTGAACAATCGCAAAACGAAGCTACATCTGAAGAAAAGCTTTTGGAGCAATTGAAAATCCTTCTCAAAGACTATCCAGATTATGACCCTCCACGGGTGCGAACAGATGGGGATATTGTGATCCCTCTGGATGTGGTTCTCAAGAAAAACAGAGAAGCCAGTCGTAATATGGCAGAAGCGATCAGCAATCTGATGAATGGTGACAAACGCCGCAGTTCGGCTTGGCTAGAATAACCTTTAGCGAAAGAGAGAACCGATGAGCATTACGGATGACGGCGAATACGGTCAAAAGCAGATTGATTTCCTAGAATTGGTATGGGGTGAAGGTTTTCTCTCCCCCGGCGGCTCTACCGAAGTGGATATGGTAATAGAAGGCCTTGATCTAAAAGGATTGAACATTCTGGATATTGGCTGCGGTTGCGGGGGTGCAGCTTTGCACTTGCTTCGCAGTCATGGTGCGGCCAGTGTTATTGGCATTGATATTGAACCACTTGTTATCAAACGTGCGTCGGAATTGGCAGAAAAATATCGACTCACTGATCAAGCTAAATTTCAGGTCGTATCACCAGGCCCCTTGCCCTTTCCTGATGGTCATTTTGATATGGTGTTTAGCAAAGATGCCTTTTTGCATATTCCTGACAAAGAAACTTTGATGAAGGATGTGGCCAGGGTGTTAAAGCCAGAAGGCATGATTGCGGCTAGCGATTGGATGCGCTTAGATGATGGGCCATTATCCGAACAGTTGCGTGATTATATCGCCGCTGAAGGACTAGATATGCATATGTGTTCGCTTCAACGCTATGAAAAGGCTTTGGCTGCCGCAGGATTTGACCATATTCATCTGAATGATCGTAATGCGTGGTATCTCAATCTGGCACAAGATGAGCACAAAAGCATGACAACTCCGCCTTTACGCGACCAAATCGTGAACTGCATTGGTGAAGAGGAAGCTGATCATACCGCCGCCATCTGGCGTAAAATGATTGGGGTTCTGGAAATTGGTGAACACAGGCCCGGTCATTTCCGAGCAAAATTGACTAACGCGGCTTAGAATTAAGACCGGAACAATTGATCCTGAAGATCCTCAAGGGGTTCATTCCAAAAAACTTCTCGCCGTAATTTTTCAAAATCGGTCTCAAAGCACATTGCCATTGCTGAACAATAGATTGAACGCGCGTCAAGTGTTGCCATCAGATCTTGTTTTTCATACCGGTTTTTTGGTTTAAGACCTGGCCAGTCTGAGTAAATTTGAGCAGATTTCAAAAGCCCACCTGCTAGTAAAACAGCCGTACCATAGCCATGTTCTGTACCATTACCCCCATTTTGTTCGATTTTACGACCAAACTCGGTAAGGGTAACAACAAGGGTATCGTCAAACGCATTACCTAGACCTTGCCGTAAGCGACCTAGAATTTCATCAAATTCGGCCAGTTTATCAGAATGTTCTCCGTTTCCATTACCCTGTGAGGCATGTGTATCAAATCCGTCAAGATCAAAAACAGCAACTCTTGGGCCATCTTCTTTTGCCAACATTCGGGATGCTGTTCTTGCTAAATCTTTAGCATCCCTTGATGAGTTAGATGACATCATAGAAATAGGGCGAGCCATGACGCGCTGCATAGTAGATTCTAAGAGAGACCCAGATGGATAAGTTTGGCTTACAAGCTGCAACATATCTGGTGATGGGGCACCCATTCTGGTTGGATAGAAATTATCAACACTTATAGGACTTCTAAGCAAAAGTGGCATTGGCAATGAAATGGCTAACCCATCTAGATTAGAAGAATTTATACCTCTGCCAAGCCAACCGGTGCTCTCAGCAAAGGGCGTTTTACCACCACTCTCCATCAAATCTTGCCCTTCAAAATGTGAGCGCATGGTATATGGAATATTGGTTGCATGAACAACACTTGCTTTTCCTTCCTTCCACGCAGAATGAAAATGCTTTAACTGAGGGTTTAGCCCAAAATCAGAATTTAAACGTAAGCTATTATCAACAAAAATATCTGGACGATAACTTGAAAGATCATGATCGAGTGATGGGACTGCTGTTAAGCCATCCATACCACCGCGCAATAGTACAACAACCAAGTTTTTTTTCTTTAACATTTCTGCCCGTGCAGAAAACAAAGGCGAACCTAGCATTGTTAAAGTCATTGAGCCGGCAATAAAATCACGTCTATTTATCATGCTTTTAACATCCAATAGCTAGGAAAAAAATATTGTAACTTCTTAAGTCGATTTTTCATGCCCTTTACTTTGATACGGTACTCAATAGGAGCATTACAGTTTTTTTGGATAATTTCATCAAAGTCGATTTGACCTCGTATATAGCTACTCATTTCTTGAGGTATAGCAAGACGTCGGATCAGCAATTCTGGTGAAATCCAATCTCTTTCAAGATCAGAAAATCCATTTGGTTGAATAGGACGGTATGGCAAATGTCCAATTTCGCGCATTACATACTCTGGTCTTCTTTTGAGATAATTAGGCTTAGATTTAAAGTCATAAACCATATCTTCAGCTTGTGGTGGCCAGTTCGCATTAGTTAAATTTACAGATTGCAAAAACCAAACTTCTGGATTTTGAAACTTCATTTCTTTATCGGTATACTCATAAACCACATCAATAAGGGCTTTATGAATAGCTGGTAAATTTCCGTCACTTTCTTCCCATGCCTTGATAATTGGTGCCGTCATAGCATCAGTAGGATGATCAGTAATAAAATGCCGACACAATTTAAACGCTATAAACTCGCGAGTACTTGGGTGCTCTGACAGATCATTAATAACGTCCATAAGTTTATTTTTTGATGATATTCCCTTTTGCTTATATGGAGTACCAAGCACAGTATGGACGCCCGGCTCATGTTTTTTAGGATTAAATTTTACCGGATTACATTCTTCACGATTTTTTGACCAAGGGTGCTCCCATCCTGCCATGATATAAGAAAGTGCAACAACATCATCTTGGGTATAACCAGCAGAAGGGGAAACTGTATGAAGCTCCATCAATTCTCGTGCATGATTCTCATTTACTGAAACAATACGGCCTTGTTGACGACGACGCATACCTCTTTGTGAATTAGGACCTATGGATTCCGAATTATCTAGATTATGGATCATTGCCCAACTGGTAGTTACTGCCTTCACCATATCTACAAAACGACCCGTCATACAAGGACGAATGATGTTACGATGGTATGACCCAGTTGAGAACTCTGCCAGAAAATCCTTGTCAATAATTGCAAAGTGATTACACCAGAAAAACCACAGCCTTTCAAAGCATGGTGCACCACTTTTTAACGCTGTATTATGACGAATACATAATTCCAAGTTTTCATAATACCGTTCACCTACTTGGTTTCGTAAGGCGTCCTTGGCACGCTCATACCCTTCTCGGTCGCCTTTATATTGATCACGAAGTACTCTACGGTCTGTGGTAACCCATTTGGCATATTGATCCATCAGATGTTTTTCTGTGGGGATATCACCATCCCAAATCAAATCAGGGACAGTGTTCATTTGGTCTTTTGCCCAAGCGACAGGATTATTTGGTATTTTATCACCTGGACCTAAACCAAAACCCATTTTTCGAAAAAAGTTTGCTTTTACCAACGTCCTGCCCACCAACTATTAATCAACTTCATAGGTAATGGTAAGGTTTGAGAAAGTTTTGACAAGCCCATTCTGAATATCCAGCCATGACCTAAAATGGCAAACATAAAAAGACAAGCAAATATATGGTAAGTGGCGGGAGTGACGGGACTCGAACCCGCGGCCTCCGGCGTGACAGGCCGGCGCTCTAACCAACTGAGCTACACCCCCTAAAAGGGACGGTTACGATAAACTGAAACCGTGAAAACCTTATAGCCAATTCACTTAGGCTGGGCAAGCGACTTTTTTATCTGCTGGAACAATGCCTTTCAAATGTTTTCGAGGGGCATTTAGGGCGCTATCAAAATAAGCTAGCCACAAACACGGCTTAGCTATGAAATCCTTCTCAATGGCTTTCACTAAGTGCCATTAAAATATAAAATTAAGCAATAAGAGGTTATAAAGAACTGCATATCATTATATGATGATGTTGCATAAGTAATTTTTATTTGCTCCCGTTATGAAAGCATTTGGATATCTTTAGACAGTTACAAAGACTCCTGAATTAACGGGTTTCATTGTCATCATAAACTACGGTGTCGTATCCGCTATCTTTCCAACCACTCATGCCAATAATCAGATGTGAGACATTGGAAAAGCCTAATTGTTCAACCAGC
>Ga0255756_1003559_pt1 | contig 15593 bp, 12 predicted proteins | sample 011ome_20_FD_179956 | JGI IMG/M metagenome (GOLD analysis project Ga0255756, IMG submission 179956) | Coastal salt marsh microbial communities from the Groves Creek Marsh, Skidaway Island, Georgia - 011509CT metaG (version 2) | ecosystem: Environmental > Aquatic > Marine > Intertidal zone > Salt...
TCTCGAGCCACGTGGAGTGCCCGGTGTGCCGCGTGGACCTCGCCGGCGACGAGCGGAGGTGAACCCTACGTTTTTTTTTGTACGTACGCGCGCGAGTACGTCCTCCGCGCGCGGATGGTTGACGGACTGTTTTTTCGATCGCGAAAGGATCGGGGAACCGCCGCGCCGAGGACGCATCGAGGACAGAATCGCTTTTGTAACCACGCGCAAAGAGACAACGTCTCTTCCTTTTTCTTTTCGTCGTGTCGTGGTGTCCCGTCACAACGCTACTCTCCGCGACGGCGAACGAACCGCGCCGCCGTCCCGCGACGACCGCGCGGATTGATTTTTGATTTTTGCCTTCACTCGGGCTTCACCGCCGCCGACCCCGCGGACGCGAGGATGATACCCACGATGAGCCCGTACAGCGCGAGCGCCTCGGAGAAGATGAAGATGAGCAGGATGCCGGTGAACAGCTTGGGCTGCTGCGCGTTCGCGCGCACGCCGGCGTCGCCCGTGATGCCGATGGCCATGCCGGCGGCGAGGCCGGAGAGGCCGCACGCCAGGCCCGACGACAGATGCGCGTATCCCTGGAACAGGGTGTACCCCTCGGGGTGAACTGCGTTTGGAGGAGGGAGAGGAGAAGGACGGGTCGGGGGGCGTCAGGGATGTCTGCTCCGTCGCATGCGCGTGCGGTGAACGCAGACGTGCGCTGCGCGTTCGGCGGCGTTCCCGGATCCGAACGCGTCGGCGCGCGGGAGGACGTGCGTGGAGGGTCTCCGAACGAAACGTGTCTTCGCGCTGCGGCGAGCGAAATCGATCCTAGGGATCGGGTCGCGGTGGACGCACTGTTGGTGGAGATGATGACGGCGTTGATGAGCCCGTAGATGCCGAGCACGCCGGCCATGACCACGGGCACGATCGACTTCATGACGAGCTCGGGGCGCATCACGCCCATGGAAGCGATGCCGACGCCGGACTTCGCGGTGCCGTAGGCGGCGCCCATGCACGAGAACACGAGCGCGGACATGGCACCCATGAACCCGAAAAAGGGCGCCACCTGATCGCCGTCGGCGGCCTGCGCGCCCGTCGCGCACAGGGCGACGACGGCCCAGAAGAGGGCGAACCGAGTAGAGGACTGCATGCCGATACCCGTACAGGTGGTAGAGACGTGAGTCCCTTCGGTGTGCCGGGCCGGCGCGAGCGCGAGCCTTTGAAAACGAGCGGCGAGATCTGGCTGCGCGGTGCGTGCGAATCACGGCCCGGGCGCCACTCCGCGGTACTCGGACGATTTCAGAAGAAACACGAAACGCGTTATTTCGTTTCTTCGAATCGCGCCGCGCGGCGCTCTCGTCTACGGTACATCCAAAACGGCGTCCACGCTATACCCATACATCTCAGTCATCTACCTGGAGTCCCGCGCCGCCGCCGCCTCCGCCTCCTCCGCGCGCCTCGCCGCCGCCTCGCACGCGCGCGACGCCTCGAGACGAAGCCGCGGGTGCCGACACGTCGCGACGGCGAACGCGGCGTGCGTCGCCGTCGCCGCCGCCGCGCCTGTTTCTTTTCCTATCGTCGCCGCCGCCGCCATCGCCTCGCGCACGCACACTTCGAAATCGGTTCGATCGTCGATCGTCGCGTCGGGCGCGTTCCCGCTTCCCGCTTCCCGGCCGTTCGCGTCGTCGCGTACGCCGAAGCGCGACGAGGAGGATGAAGATGATGAAAAAAAAATCGTCTCCAGGCACCGCTCGGCGTCGCGGGGCGCCTCCGGCTCGCCGCCGAACGCGTCGGCGAGCGCCTTCTCGAGGAACCGCCACTGTTCGACGGCGACGCGCAGCGCCGGCGCGAGCGCCGAAGCGGACGCGTTTTCGGACGCGTTTTCGAGGGGCCCCCCTTCGTCCGCGCACGCCGCGCGCACCGCGAGGCGCGTCACGCCGAACGGGAAATCCGGACACAGCCGAACGAGAATCTCGTGCCAGTCCTCGGCGGGCGCCGCGCGCTCGTTCGCCATCGTCTCGAGCACGCGCGACGCGTTGACGTGGAACGCCGCGCGGTCTCGGGGGCTCGCGGTGACCTCCTGAAACGCGCATCCCACGACGTGCCTCGCGGTGGCCACGGAGTGGAAGTACTCCGCAGCCGCTTCGACGTGGCGCACGGTGTCCACGTCCCCGACGCACGCGCGCTGGACGTGCCGAAGCGCGTTCAAAAGGACGCCGCGCAAATCTTGGGCGGAGAGGTACTCCTCCGCGGACATACGCGCGCGCGCCTCGGCCGCGGCACGTCGCCCACCCAGCTCCGCCGACGTCCCGGAGGACGTCTGTTCGAGCCGGCCGCCACCCAAGGCGGTCGCCATGACCGGGGTGGGGAAGCACGAGCGTGCGGTGCGCACTTCGTTCTTTTCTTTTTCTGCCGAAATCGTCGTTGTTACGTTCGCCGCGTCACCTCAGACGCTCAGATTGCGCCCGCACACGCGATGCGCCTCGCGCTCGTCGCAGCGCTGGTCGCGCTCGCGGCCTCGCGCGCCGAGGGCGCGCGCGGGCTCCGCCAGTCCCCCGACCCCGAGCCCTCCCGGCGCGTCCCCACGCCCATCGTGATGTGGCACGGCATGGGGGACAACTGCTGCGACCCCGTCTCCATGGGGCACTTGAAGTCCGTGATGGAGTCGCGCGTGCCCGGCCTGTACGTGCACAACGTGATGGTCGGCCCGAGCCCGTGGGTGGACACCGTGGAGGGCTTCTTCGGGGACGTGAACCGCCAGGTCGCGGAGCAGTGCGCGCGCCTGCTGGCCGAGCCCAGGCTCGCGGAGGGCTTCTACGCGCTGGGTTTCTCCCAGGGCTCGCAGTTCATGCGCGCGGTCGTGGAGCGGTGCGGGGGCGGCGCGCGCCCCGGCGACGGGCGTCTCGCCGCGAAGCGGCTCGTGACCATGGGCGGGCAGCACGCGGGCGTGAGCGACCTGCCCGGCTGCGTCGCGTACGAGGGGAACGCCACGCTCAGCGCGTACTGCCGAGCCGCGGAGACCGCCGTGCGGTTCGCCGCGTACTCGTTCCCGGCGCGAACCGCCGTCGTGCAGGCGCAGTACTTTCGCGACCCGCGCTCTCTCGAGAAGTACCTGGCGAGAAACGCGTTTCTGCCGGACGTGAACAACGAGAAGGCACGCAAGAATCCCGCGTACAAGGCGAATCTGTTACGACTGGAGCGCTTCGTGATGATTCGGTTCAGCGAGGACACGATCGTGGTCCCGAAAGACAGCGCGTGGTTCGGCGCGTTCCGCGAAGGCACGCGCGTCGCCGATAACGACGTCGTGCCCCTGCGCGAGTCGCGGCTGTATCTGGAGGACTGGCTCGGCCTGCGCGCGCTGGACGAGTCCGGGCGGCTGGTGATGTTCGACTGCCCCGGGCAGCACATGGCGTTCGGGGACGACTGGTTCGTCGCCAACGTCTTCGAGCCGCACCTGCTGGACGACGAGCGTGTGGAGGGAGCGAGTGGAGGCCACCGAGTGGAGGCGCGCCGGGGCGCGGCGAACGCGCGGGTCCAGCAGAGCGACCGGAGTCCACCGCGAGTCGCAAACTAGTCTCGCGCAAACGCGCAAACGCGCAAACGGCGCGCGGCGCGTGATTGTACTTTTCTGATTTTGGCGTGAGATGGCGTGAAGTGGCGTGAAACCAGGGCGAGTATGCCGTGCCGCCCGGGAGGTGACCGAGAGGCGTAGGTGTGTTTTTGAGGAGTCGGGGGGGGAGACGCGAACGAAAGGGACGCGCTGGTTCGCGTCGAATGTCGTTGTTAAGTCAACAATTCTCTCGTCACTCCTCCGCGACGATGGCTTCGCACCCGTTGGTCATGGTGTTCGCCCCCCCCAGCCCGCATCCCGCGACGTTCTTGAACAGCGCGTCCGGACCCGTGTCCGACAGCCGCAGCACCGTCACCTCGTACGTCAGCGTCGAGCCGCCCGGGACGTCGGCGTACGGCGAGCGCACCGCGGTCGGTCCGAACCCGAGCTCCGGGGGGACGGACAAGACGCGCGTCCCGCCAACCTTCATGCCCTGCACGCCCTGCTTCAGTCCCCGGGGGATCCCGGGGACGGGGTCCGTCCCGGCGACGCGCACGATCACCGGGCGCGCCTCCGCGGGCTGGATGGACTGGTTGTTGCCGTTGGTGAAGAACTTAGCGCCGCCCAGAGTGGTGTCCACCATCGTGCCGTCGGACAGGGTGGCACGGTAGTTCACCAGCAGCAGGTCGCCGGGCTTCGCCGCCTTGCCCCCGAAGCCGGGCTCGTCCTTGACCACGGACACCTCCGCCGCGCGCGCCGCGGGCGCGAGCGCGCCCGCGAGCGCGAGCGCGGCCGTCGCCAGCGCGCCGCGGCGACCGAGACCGGCGCGTTCGGCGTCGCACGGGGCGGTGCGGCGATCGCCGGAGGGACGAACGGCGGAGGCGGCCGCGCGGACGGGGCGAGACGCGGACGCGCGCGACGCGCGGGCCCTCCGCGCGCCGCGGGGGGAGAGCACGACGCTCGCGAGGCTGCTCATGGAGGCGGACATGTCGCGCACCGGGCGGGTCCAGAGTGCAGAGCAGATCTGCCACCTGGCATCGACGTCTGTCAGCCAAAAACTGACGCCGGAAGATGAGTGACGTCGTGCCGAAGAATCGGTTCAGGGTCTTCGTGCTCCGAGCTCGTTGGATCAGTGTGCCGCGCGCGGCGACTCCGCGCGCCGTTCGCCATGACCCGTCGCGCGACGAACGTGGTCCGTCGCGTCGTGGACTACGTGCGGCGGGACCTCCGCGAGATCGTGTGGCCGAGGCCGATGGAAGACCCCCCGGGGACGAGGTACGCGAAAGACTTGTCCGTGCAGCAGCACGCGAGGGCGTTCCGCGAGGCGCTGCGCATGTACACCGAAGGCTGGCGGTGGTACAATGGCGAGCCCGAGAAGGAACGCCGCGAGCGCATCGCGGCGGAGCGCGCGGCGAGCGGCGAAGACGCGAACGCCTCGGGAGACTACGACGAGGTTGTGGACGATTGGAGGCCCGATCCCGACGACACCACGACGATGAAGGACGAGCTCGGTAGGATATACGGCGCGGGCGCGCGCGTGGGCGCGGACGGGTGGCGGCGGGAGCTCAGGCGGTTCTACGAGACTAGAGGTGTGGCGTACATGGACGCGATGAACCAGTTCGTGGCGGGGTATAAGGAGGGCGTGGCGCAGGCGAACGAGCCTCTGTCCGAATCGGAGAGCGGCGAGCGTTTCCGCGGAGACGGCGCAGACGCCGCGGACCGACCGCCGGGGGACCGGGAGAGATAGCATCAGACACCCGTAGACGACGCATAGACAGCACCCGTCGCGTCGTCCATCGACCCGCCATCGAGACCCGCCCTCCCCGCGCTTCCCTCACGCGTCCGCCGACGCGAACGACCGGGCTGGGGAACCGCGAGGTGATGGATGACCCGCGGCGTTTTCCGATCGAACGCAGCAACGAACGCGTTTTCGTGCGACGCACTCCTCGGCGCACCCCTTCCCCCAGGGCTTCCGCGATGGGCGACCGCACGAGCTTCGTGGGCACCCTCGCGGCGAGCGCGTTTTCCGCGTCGTTCGCCGAGGCGTGCACGATCCCCATCGACACCGCGAAGGTGCGCCTGCAGCTGCAGGGCGCCGCGGCGAAGGGCGGCGCAAAGCCCAAGTACAGCGGCATGGTGGGCACGATGGTGACCGTGGCTAAGGAGGAGGGCGTCGGCGCGCTGTGGAAGGGCATCACGCCCGGCATCCACAGGCAAATCTTGTTCGGGGGCTTGCGGATCGGCCTGTACGAGCCCATCAGGAACCTGTACGTGGGGAAGGACCACGTCGGGGACGTGCCTCTGCATCTGAAGATCGCCGCGGGTATGACCACCGGAGGGCTGGGCATCGCCGTCGCGTCCCCCACGGACCTGGTCAAGGTGCGCATGCAGTCGGAGGGCAAGCTGCCCGCGGGCGTCCCGAGGAAGTATCCCAGTGCGTTCGCGGCGTACGGCATCATCGCCAAGCAGGAGGGCGTCGCCGCGCTCTGGACCGGCCTCGGGCCCAACGTCGCGCGCAACTCGGTGATCAACGCTGCCGAGCTGGCGTCGTACGACCAGGTCAAGTCCTCGCTCCTCGCGTCTGGGATGGAGGACGGTATCCCGACGCACCTGCTGTCGGGCCTGGGCGCGGGCTTCGTGGCGACCTGCGTGGGCTCTCCGGTGGACGTCGTCAAGTCGCGCGTGATGGGAGACTCAAAAAAGTACGCCGGGTTCGTCGACTGCGTCGTGAAGACGGCGCGGAGCGAGGGCGTCGGCGCCTTCTACAAGGGCTTTATCCCCAACTTCGGGCGGCTCGGAAGCTGGAACGTGGTCATGTTCCTCACCCTGGAGCAGGTCAAGAAGGCAATGCGCGAGCGGGACTTGTGAAGAGGCAAAGCGGCGAACGAGAGGGCGCGGGCGTTTCGCGTATGTATTAGACTCGCGAGTGACTGGTTCGTTAGATCGCGTTCGTTTTGTCGGATAGAATCCATTACACCTGACAATCTATGACCACCCGCGAGCGGCGCCGATGAGCCTATCGCCGCCGCCCGCACCGAAGTGCGATCGGCTTACTCGGAGGCGGCGCGCTTCTTGGAGACAGCCTCCGTGCCCTCGCGGAAACCGTTCTTGAAGCGGCGGGGCAGCGTCTTGAGGTACCTCATGCGCCCGGTGCCCGTGGTGCGACGTCCCATGGCTTTGGTGGACCAGTTGTAGTTGCGCTTGCGGGCGGAAGGGTAGCCGCACGCGCCGCACGTGGCCTTCTGGATGTGGTACGAGCGGCGACCGCACCTGCGGCACATGGTGTGGGACTTGTTGTGACGCTTACCGAACGAGCCGGTACCCTTGCCTATTTTCCCCATGGTGTCTGAGTGCTGTGGTGGGAGGCGGAGCGGGAGAGGCGGGGTGAGGACGCGTCAGGCGGCGTCATCAGCAGGAGCACGGGCGCGCCCGAGAAGTCGGGGAGCCGCGCGGCGACTGCGGGGAGCTCTCGCGCGCGCCGCGCCGGCGCGAAAAAAGTGTGTCCCGATGGACACGGAAAACCCTAAAAGGCGCAAAACCTTCGCGACGCGCGGTGATGGGGGCGCCGAGCGCGCGGTGACGCGGGAGAAACCCACGGACGCGTCACGATCGTTCGCAGCGAGCGCTACTCGGATCAACAGCGCGTCGTGTGGCCTTCGCCGCGCGTCACCTCGCGCCCGGAGCCGCCGCCGTCCGGGGCGAAACAGCGCGCGGGATCGCGAGAAACGCGTTGGCTTGGAGCCTCGCGGCGCGCCGGAACCGGCGCCCGTCGCGTCGCGCGAGACGCGCAAGGCGCCTGGCCGAGGGGAGGCGCATTAAGAGGCGCGCGGTCGATGGGTCGCGCGACGTACCTTGCCGACGAGATCGTGCGACGCGCGGTGTAGAAAGGGCTCGCGCGGTCGCGACGGCGGGCCTACGGAGGGATTTATTATTCGCCACGCGAAGAGCGAAAAGCCGAAAACCATCAGAAACCGCCACGTGCTGCCGCGCCAGTTTCGTTTTTCGTCGGCAGCACAGCCACCTGTGCCCGTCACTTTCTTTCTCGATTTCTCGATCAACTCCGTCTCTCTACGCGTTCTGCGTTACCGATGGGTATACGTACGTAGACTACCTACTAAACTCCCTCTACTAAATATCCCCGAACCCTGTGGCACACGCCGCCTCGACATCACGCCTCCCCGATCCCGCTCGCGCCGTAGAACCCGTTGAAGTCCAGCCTGCTTCTCAGCTCGGCGAGCTCCGGGAACGACCCGATCTTCAGCTTGCTGTCCACGACGCGCGCGATGTACGACCGCGCGCGGCGGAACCGCGCCGCGACGCGCTCCGCCTCCGCCTCGCGCACGGCGCCGCTTTCGCGTTCAGAAAACGCCTCGCCGAGTTTAGGGTTTACGCCGCGCGCGCGGTCCGCGCGGCGGCCGGCGGCGGCGAGGTCGCACGCCGCCGCCAGCGCCGCGCGGACCTGCCGCGCGAGAAGCGTCCACGTGGGGTCCGGCGACGCCAGGCACTGACGGCAGGCGGCGTCCAGAAACGCGGCGTGCGCCTCGCGCGCCGCCTCCAGCGTCTCCGCGCGCGCCAGCGCGGCTTGGAATTCGCCCCAGCTCGTCTCCAGGACGCGCGACGAGACGTGCTCGTGGAGCGCCGAGACGAAGTGCCGCGTCTCGGCGGCGAGGAGCCTGGCGACGCCGCCGCCGCCGCCGCCGCCGGGCCGCCGCCGCGCGGACGCCGTCCACGCGCGCGTCGCGTGCGACTCCGTGGCGGCGCGCGCGCGGCGGAGCTGCGCGAGAAAGGCGCCCGCCGCGCCGTAGCCCTCGGCTGTGCGCGCGGGCACGACCAGCGCCAGAGGCCAGGGCGCCTCCACGCGCACGCGCACGCGCGCGAGCGCGTCCAGCGACGACGGCGCGGCGTCTTTTACCTCGGCGTCTTTTACCTCGTCTTTTACCGAAGCGTCTTCGAAAAAGGGAAGCACTTCCAGCGACACCGTCTCCGGGTCGGGGAGCGTCCCCGAGGCGTCCGCCTTGATCGCCTCCGCCAGCGCCGACTCGAGCTCCGCGCGGTCGAGCGCCTCCTCCACGAACGCGCGCGCCGACCCCGGGTCGGCCTCGGCGGCAGCCTCCGCGGCGTCCAGCCGCGCGTGCGCGACGCGCGCGAACGACGACGCCGCCTCGCCGGCGCCGCCCAGGTACGTCGCGCGGAGCGCGGCGAGGTAAGCGCCGAGCCCCCACTCGCCGCGCAGACGCGCCATGAGCGCGCGCGAGAGGCGGCGGGATCGATCCCGCGCGGGCGCAACTGCGGCGGCAGCCACCACCGCCGCGAACGGCGTCGTCGCCGGCGCGCGCGCCGCCGGAGCGTCGCGCAGCCACGCGTCCAGCGCGGCGGCGGCGGAAAAGGAGGACGACGACGCCTCCGCGCGCTCGCCGTTCTTTCCGTTCCCGTCCGAGAAGGCACGCAGACGCGTCGCCGCGGCGGCTTCCTCGAGAAGCGGAGCGATCCCGGTTCCCGCGAACGGGCCATCGCGCGTGTCGCGGGAATGGGGGGGCTGGCGCTCGCCGTCGACGCGCACGGCGCGCGCCAGCGGCGCCAGCGGCGCCAGCGGCGCGACGAGACTCGGCGCCGAGTCGCGACGCGCGGCGGCGACCGGACCGGTTCCCGCCGGGGCGCGGGAGCGCCGACGGTGGTCGCCCGAAGCGCCCTCGAGCGCGGCACGCACGCGGAGGCAGAACGCCACGCCGAGGTGTTCGCGCGACGGCGGGAGTGCCGTCGAGACGGCGTCTGTCACGCCCTGTTTCGCCCGGTTTCGCCTCTGGCTGCCCGACGGGGAGGCGTTTCGCGCGACGGGCGCGCGCGCGCGGAGGAGCCCCGCCGTTTTCCCAGCCTCGAGGAGCTCCTCCGCGAAACGCCCGAGGAACTCGGGGCACTCGGGCGCGCCCAGCCGCCCGCGGCGGATCTGGAACCCGGCGTGCCAGTGCGCCTCCGTGCCGGGCGGCTCGGCGGCGGCCGGCCCGAGGCGCACGAAGAGCTCGCCCGCGGGGTCCTCCAGCGCGCCCGAGTCCACCCAGCGGTGCAGCGCGCCGAGGTACGGCTGCGCCGCCGCGCAGAAAAGACGCGCCGCGTCCACGAAGCCCTGCCCGTCGTCGCTCGCCGAGGTCTGGCGCGTCGCCGCCGCGCGGCGCAGCGCGTCCAGGCAGACGGACGCGGCGCGCGCCGGAGACGCCGCGCGCCCGCGCTCCGGCGGCGGCGAGGCCAGCGCCGCGTCGGCGAGCGCGCGCAGCGCGCGCGCGCGCGCTGAGACGACGCGCGTGGACGCCCTGAGCTCCAGGAGGGTCGGCGCGCCTCGCGTGGACGCCGACTGAAGCCCCGCGGCGCGGAGCAGAAGCGGCGCGAGCGCGTCTCGCATCTCCTGCTCGATGCGGCTCGCCGCGGCGGCGGCGGCGCGAAGCGTCGGGCCCGAGCCCGCGTTCGGGTCGAGCGTCGCGCGCGCCAGCCTCCGGGTGGCGTCCAGGCTCGCCGCCGCCTCCCTGGCGCTCGAGAGCGCCGCCCCGAGCGCGTCGGGCGACAGGTGCGGCACGGACGCCGGGCCCGAGCTCCCGTCCGCGGGCGCGACGCCGTGCATCGCGTGCAGTGCGGCGCCCACCGCCGACGCCTCCGTGCGCCGTCGCCGCGACGCCGCCACCTCCCTCTCGGCGAGCGTACCCCCCCCCTCGGAGAGACGCGCCCCGCGCTCCGCGGCGCCCGCGAGCGCGTTCGTCGCGAGGCCGTCCCCGCGCGCGGCGACGAGCGCGGGGAACAGACGGCTCGCCGAGTGCACGACGGTCTCGCCGGCGCCGCCGCGCCGGGGCGCGGGCGGCGCCGAGGAGACGAACGGCGCGTCTTTCGTTTCCGTCCCTCGCGTCTCTCGCGTCTCTCGCGCGTCCGCGGCGTCGGCGGCGTCCAGCGCGTCCCCCAGCGCGCGCCACGAGAACCCCGACGACGGCGTTTTCGTGTGTGAACCGCCATCGATCGACGATTCGTGCGTCTCGTTCGTCGCATCCACGCCTCGCGGGCGTTCGTTCTCCTTCGCGGCGCGCGCGGCGCGCGCGGCGCGCGCGGTGGCGGCGGCGACGGCGTCGGCGCGCGCCGAGACTGTTTCCTCGTCGTCGGACCAATCGCTCAGCGTCGACGCCGAGCGGACGCTCGCGTCGTCCTCGGACTCGGTCGCGTCGTCCCCGGACTCGGTCGCGTCGTCCTCGCCTCGGTCGCTGCGCTCGCGCGCGCGCGTCGCGAATCTCGAACCCCGAACCGAGGCGGCGCCGCGAAGCGTTCCCGTCGCGTCCGCGTCGCCGACGGCGCGCGCGGCGTCGACGTGCGTGTATTTCGTCTGAAGCGGGTTCCCGCTGAGCCGGAGGAGCAGCAGCATGACCCTCGATTGGACGTCGGGCACGTCCACGTCCGCCCACGGCGTCGCCTCGAAGCGCCCGACCAGCATCTCGAGCGCGCGTTGCTTTTCGAGCTGCGCGTGTACGCCGAGACGCTCGCGCAGGGCGTCCACCTCATCGCGCACCGCCCGCGGATCTGGGTCGGGAAACGAGTGGTGCCTCGTGTGGTACAGGCAGTAGTTGTGCGCGATTTGGAGGTTTTCCTCGCCCGCCTGGACGCCGACGACGCGCTCCACCACCTGCGCGAACAGCGCGTCGACCTTATCCGCGCGCCGCGCGGCGAACGACGACGCCATGGCGCCGACGTCGCGCGCGTGCGGCCGACTTTGAGGGTGCATTTTCAAACAATCGAAAAAACCGTCGCAGGAGACGGACGACGCGCGTGGTCGCTGGGTTCGTTGAAAGCAAGCTTGAAACATAAAAAACGAACTCCCGGTTCTAAAAACGCGCTGACGCCTTTCGGCTTCGCCGGTCAACCGGTGATCAGCCGTTCAAAACCACGCGAACTCAGAATCTGCGTCGGTTTTTTCAACACCGGCCGTTTTCGGTACGTTGTATCCGACGGCGTCGCGCCAGCGAGGCGTCGTCGGCGAGGCGTCGTCCCGCGCGCGGGTCACGCGAGCGCCGGCGAGGAACGCGTCCGTCTCTCACTCGGGCATGGTCTCGTCGGATCCGCCGAACGGCGCGGGCAGGTCCTTGAACTTGGGCAGCCCGTCCTTGATCTTCCACGTCGCGGACTGGTAGTTGATGTGGAACGCGGGTTCGAAGGGACGGTCGAGGATCCCCGAGCACACGTCCGTGAGGCCCATGCCCGGGTGATCGTTGAGCACGTTGCCCTTGCATTTGACGCAGGTGGTGCGGTACGAGCCCTGATCCTTGCCCTCGGGGGGGGTGTTGGTCACCTCCACCGTCTCGCCGGTGACGGTAACTTTGTCGCGCTCGAAGAGCGTCGCCATGTTGAGAGACCCGAACCACCTCGCGCAGTCGCGGCAGTGGCACACCAGGACAGCCTTGGGGTCGCCCACCGCGGTGACCTTGACCGCGCCGCAGTAGCACGCGCCGTTGGTGACAGTTTCGCTCATGGTATGAGGTGTGGAGTGCGTCTTCGACTCGGCGCGCGAGAGAATAACGTTATACAAGTACGGGCCGGCGATATCGCGCCCGGCCGTTTCGCGGTTTTACCCGGTTTCGACGGTCAGGCGAACAACTGACGACGTCAGCGTTGTCGACGCTGTCGGCTTTTCAGAGGGTCGCATTCGTGTGTGCGCGGCACCGCGCTCAGTTGGCGTGCACGCGATGGAGGACGATTTGGACCCCGCGTTCGAGTGCACCGTGTGCACGGACCTGTTCCTGGACCCGGTGACCGCGCCGTGCGGGCATTCCTTCTGCCGAAGGTGCCTGGCGCGGAGCCTCGATCACAAGCCGGAGTGTCCCCTGTGTCGCGCTCAGGTGTTCGGCGTGTTCGCGCACGACGCGAAGGTCAGCGTGACGATTCAGGAGATCATCGAGAGGCAGGTGCCCGAGAATGTGCGCGCCGCACGCGCCGCGCGTGCGGAGGCCTCCACGCCGGGCCCCGAGGACACCGCGCCCATGTCGATGTTCGTCATGGTCGCGGTGATCCCCGAGAAGGACACCGGGATGAACCTGGTGATCTTCGAACCGAGGTACAGACTGATGATACGCCGCGCGATGGAGAGCTCGAGGCGGTTCGGGATGATGGCCCCCGACAGCGACAGCGCCACGGAGGTTGAGCTCGCGCGAGTCGACCCCCTGCCCGACGGCAGGTTCCACATCACCATCGTGCCCACCGGAAGACGCGTGCGCGTGATTTCCAGCGACGCTGACGAGAGCGGGTACCTCGTCGGGCACGTGCGGGACGTGACCGACGCGAGCGACGGCGACGCGGCGGCGTACATGCGTCGCGCGGAAGAATTGATCGAGCGCGGGACGGTCTACCAACCTTCGCATGGGGACGTATCGGTGTTGCGTTTGCGCGATCGGCGGAGAACCCGGGCGGAAGCGAACGACACCGCCGCGAGGTGGTTCGCGGAGCACCTCTGCGAGCTCGATAAACAGTTCGTAACCGCGCCAGGCGAGTATTCGCTCGAGCGTGACATCTTCCGCATAGGGAGCGCAGAAAGGGGTGCGTACGATCCCGCGACGGACGGCCGCGAACACCTCAAACGCTTGCCCGAGTTCCAGGAGGGGGGGTCGGGAACGATTCCGATCGCGGACGTCTCGCTGGAAGTGTTCATGCGCGAGTTTCACTTCGGCGTGAAGCGCGCCATCAAGTACTTCGAAGAGTGCACCTATCACGTTGATCCCGATGCGCGCAATAACATGGAGACTTTGAAAGAGGCTATCGAGCCGAGGAAGTGGGACGATCCGGACGCGGTTTCGTGGTCCTTGAGTTGCGCGGAGGACTTTTCGTGGAAGATGTGCAACGCCGTCGCGGGACTGGGTTTGGTCATGCCAAGGGAGTTCAGCACAAGTCGCACGTACAGCTCGTTTTGCGCCATCGCCGTGGGCTCGCAGAGCGTTCGAGAGCGGCTGGTGCTTTGCCGAGCGCTCCTGCTCCAAATCGAGCGCATCGGAGGGACTGCGAACTTCGAAGACGAAGACGAAGACGAAGACAAAGACGAGGACGAGGACGAAGTCGAAGACGAAGACGAAGACGGGTTCGGGTTCGAGGACGAAGACGAAGACGAGTTCGAGGTCGAGGACGAGGAAGAGGAAGAGGAAGAGGAAGAGGAAGAGGAAGAGGAGAGATATTACGGCACGGGTTTACCGTTAGAGGACGTGATGGCTTTAACTCGGCCGATTGAATAGCTAGCTAGCTATTGGTACGTAGAGTCGCAGAACCGTTTTCGATGTCCGTACCACGGTACGACTTATTACAACGCTCCGCTTTTCGCGGGGACAGTTTTCTCCGCCTCCGTCACAGTTCGTAGCCGTACGCCCTCGCCGCGCCTTCCAGGGTGTTTTGCAGCAGGATGGCGATGGTCATGGGGCCCACGCCGCCGGGTACGGGCGTGATGTGTCCCGCCACCTTCGCGCACTCCTCGAAGTCGACGTCGCCGACGAGCCTGTACCCCCGCTTCTTCGACGGGTCGTCCTTGGCGTTGATCCCGACGTCAATCACCGCGGCGCCGGGCTTGATCCACGAGCCCTTGACCATCTCCATGCGGCCGCAGGCGGCGATGACGATGTCCGCACGCCGCACGATCTCCTCCGAGTTGGGCGTGCGCGAGTGCACGATGGTCACCGTCGCGTCCCTCCGCTGCAGCAGCAGCGCGGCGGGCGTGCCGACGACGTTGGAGCGGCCCACGACGACGGCTTCTTTCCCCGCGATTTCGATTCCCGTGCGCTCGAGCAGCTCGATGCACCCGCGGGGCGTGCACGGCACGAACAGAGGCTCGCGGCCGCGCTGAGACAGGCGGCCGATGTTCAGGGGGTGGAACCCGTCGACGTCCTTCTCGTAGTCGATCGCGCCGAGCACGCGCTCCTCGTCGATGTGGTCGGGCATGGGGAGCTGCACCAAGATGCCGTGCACGTTCGGGTCGGCGTTGTACGCCGCGACGACGGCGAGCACTTCGTCCTCGGTGGCGTCCCCGGGGAGGTCGGTGCCGAAGGACTCGATACCTGCCTCCGCGCACGCCTTCTTCTTCGAGCGCACGTACGTCTCGGAGTCCTTGCGCTCGCCCACGAGCACTACCGCGAGGCCGGGGACCTTGTCGGTGCTCTCCTTCATCGCCGCGACCTTCGCGCGGACCTCCTCGCGAACAGTCTCCGCGATGGCTTTGCCGTCGATGATCGCGGCGTCCGCGCGCGCGGAGCGGGGGAGAACGCGCGCGGTCGCGCGGGTTCCGCGGCGGCGCAGGGGCGCGGGCGCGGAGAGCTTCCAGCCGAGGGGGGTGGTAGAAATAGCGGACATTGCGTGCAGTGGTTGTGGTGACCGCCGCCCGCGGGCGGCGGCGGTTGAGAAAAGCGAAGAGGCAGGGGCCGAGGGCGGAGCATGAGAGTTTCTGAGTTTCTGAGTTTCTGAGTTTTGAACCTTCCGCGAACATTGCAAAAGTGCCCACACATTGTCTTCGGGCGGTCCGAGGTCGCGCACAACTCCACCGCGCCGGCCGGTCGACCGTCCTCGCCGACGCTCGGGGGCGGCGAGGCGGTTTGTGACGGATGGACGCGATGGCGGCCTCCGCGTCGGGAGGCGGGGACGCGGGACCTTCCACTGCGCAACAGAAGGTCGATAGCAAAATCTTGTGGCACTTCGGCCTGATGCCGACCGACGGGAGCGCATCGAGCGGCGGAGTGGTCACGCGCGTCCTTCACGTGGACGCGCGCGAGGACCGGCTGGTGGAGATCACGGACGCGCGTATCTCGCGCGTCATCGCGCTGGATGACCTCGTGAGCTACGACGAGGAAGAGGACGAGGACGCGGACGAAGACATCTCGTTCGTGGACGAAGACGAAGCCGCGACGCGAACGCGGGAGAGAGCGACGGTTTCTCTGCGCGTCCGGCGCGGGGCACCGTTCGTATCGGAGGTGGAGGACATCGAGTACCGCCTGCAGAGCGTCCCTGACGCGCGCGCGTTGCGCGTGGTCCTCGCGCGTCTCTCCGCACAGGGCCACACGCGGAAAGAGGATGAAACCGC
>Ga0255756_1003565_pt1 | contig 15586 bp, 10 predicted proteins | sample 011ome_20_FD_179956 | JGI IMG/M metagenome (GOLD analysis project Ga0255756, IMG submission 179956) | Coastal salt marsh microbial communities from the Groves Creek Marsh, Skidaway Island, Georgia - 011509CT metaG (version 2) | ecosystem: Environmental > Aquatic > Marine > Intertidal zone > Salt...
CAAATAAATCGAGTCGCGCTTCGTCGTAGGCTTCCAATTCAAACCTGGCGTGCCCACGCTTGAATTGCATTTCCAATTTTTGGGCCGGCTTCATCCGGAGGGTGTTCAGATTGTCAAAAGCGTTCGCGGCATCTTTCCAATCACGCTTCCGGTAGAGGAAGTCAGCGTAATCCCACTGCGCTTGGCGCCCAAGTGGATGTTCGGGATAGGTTTGCAAAAAGGCTTGCACTTGTTGTTCAGCATCTGCATGTTGAAGTTGAATCGCACAAGACGCGATGCGGTAATTGGCCAAAGCCCGCTTCGTAGCTGGTGCATCAGGGTGGCCATCGGTCCATTTCGCATAATGGTGTTGGGCGACGGCGTACTTCTGGTGGTCCCAAGAGGTCGTCGCTTTTTCCCAATCCGAATTTTTCCAAGTTTGCGAGAAGGCGTGTGGCGAAATGCAGCAAACGGCTGCCATGCAGCTAAACCGAGCGATGTTGAGTCGTATCATGAACTTCGAAAGTCTTTCCTACCGAAGGTACCGCCAACGTGTCAGCGCCTCGGAAGCGGCGTTTGAAGTTCTCAACGGGTCAGCGTGCGTTTTTCAGGTCGGATAAATCACAAAATTTGCTTCCAAAAGAAGGGCTGAGTGGACCTTGAATTCAATCTTTTTCACGGGTCTTGATGGCGACAGTAGGAATGTCTGCAATCATGACACCTGAAGCTTGGAAGGCCATTTCTAATGAAGGTGCGCTTACCGCATTGATTTCCTCCTCGGCAGCACCTGCATTCTTCAGTAAGTGTTTTTGCAAATCCACCGAGACGGTATCGTAAAACGCCTCTCCGAGGAAATAGACCGTTTTGCCTTGGAGGCTTTCCTTCGGGAGGAAAAAGGCGTGGTCTTTCATGAAAACCATGACCGTGTCATCATGGGGACCTTTTACGCTCATCCAGCATCCAACGTCAGAACAGCTCTGAACGATGACGGACTCAAAGAGACCTGCAGCCGCTCCCGTTTTGTTCAACATATCGGAAGCCTCTTGGGTTGAAATCCGCTGCTGGTAATCGGAAATGCTATCTCCGTAAAATGACCAATGTGTCTCTGTGCCAATGTCAGTTGAAGGTGGGTTCTCCGATTGGCACGCGAGCAGCATGGACGCCATCCACGCGAAGGTGAGCAAAGAGGAGGGGGTGGTCATCAAAGGAAAATTGTGAACGGTACTAGTTCTTCAGCCGGATCTCAAATTCAGTTCGGCGGTTCTTGGATCTGCCTTCCTCTGTGTCATTGGAAGCAATGGGGAGCGATTGGCCGAATCCTGCTGAAGTAACGCGATCCGCCGGAACTCCGTATTCCGTTAGGGCGTTGGCTACAGCAGCGGCTCGTTTTTCGGAAAGAGATTGGTTTTCAGCTTGTTGCCCTCGATTGTCTGTATGTCCTTTGATGTGAACTCCGATGGCTTCATTGCGTAACAAGTACTCCGCGAAAAGTTCCAACATGAGTTCGCTTGTACGGTTAATGGCCGCCGAATTCGTGGCAAATTGAATGTCTCCAATTTCGAAAGCCTCTCCGTTTTTCGCTTGCTCCAGTGTCACATCGGCAACGTGTGTATCGGGAAGGGTCCCTTTGCTGATGGATTCGTGGTCGAATACAACTTGTGTCTCAAAAGCAATGCCATCGGCTTCAGCGACTAACAACACGTCCTCACCGGCTCGAGCCCGGACGACCGAAGCGAAGTGACCGTCAACCTGGTCAAAGGCAATTTCTTGCACGTCTTTGGATTGAGCATATTGGAGGTAGAGTCGTGCTCCTTCTGGAACATTCCCATCAGTTCCTTCTAACGATCCTTGCATGATGAATACAGTTTCCGGTCGGAACGCCTCGGGCATCTCAAACTGCATGATGTCCATGGCCTGCGTGCCGTTCCTTCTTGCGGCAAAGAAGGCTTCATGGCCATTGGTGCTGACCACCAATCCGTGCTCATCACCGGTTGTGTTCAATGGGGCTCCAAAATTTTTGGCTTCCCCCCAACGATTGAATTCATCCCTTTGACACATCCAAATGTCATACCCGCCACCTCCGGGTTGGCGGTCGCTCGAGAAATACAAGGTGTTGCCATCGGGGTGAAGAAACGGCGCTTTATCGTTGAACGGGGAATTGATCGGACTCGGCAACGGGATGGGGGCGGACCAATTTCCATCCTGGTCCCGGATGGAACGGTAGATGTCCATGGTGGCATTGCCGTTTGCATCTTCAGACGATTCGGCATTCACACCCGCGAAAAACAGTTCATGACCGTCGGAACTCAGTGCGGGTTGAGCTTCCCAACCGTCTGGTGTATTCAGCGCATCCACCGGTTCCAATGCGTCCCAAACATAAAAGTAGGCTCCCGTTTCATCTCGGTCCACGATTTCGTAGCGCGTTACGTAGATGTCGATGTTGTCGGGATTTTGGGGAGTTGGGTTGGCAGCCGCGATATACAATTCGCGGTTGTCCACTGAAATACTGGCTCCTCCGTATCGCGCGCCGGCGTTGAAAGGGGATTCCAATGGGCTGCCCGAATCGAAGGGCTGTCCTGTCCTGCGTTCTGCCACGTGGAACAATTCCAATTCAGTGGTAATCACATCTCCCTTTGCCTTGTGACGAGCCCTGCGGGTAAAGAAAAGCATGGAACCATCCGGCGATAAGGCTGGCAAGAATTCATCCGTTTGGGTGCTCACCGGCTCCACTGGAACGGGAACATAAAGACCATCGTATTGCCAAAAATTCAGATAGAACTGAATCAATGGCTTCACTTCCTCAACTTCTTTCAATTGCTGCGATCTGCGCTTGCCAAGGATCTCTTCGCTGCCGGCCGGAAACCGCTCATATTCTTGAAAGTAGTCCAAAGCCGATTGATAATCGCGGTCGGCATAAGCCATGGCTCCGAGCATGTAAAAAGCATCTGCTCGGTACTCAGGGCATTTGTCTACGAGCAAACCAAGTGGATGCCTCGCAGGCTGAAAGCTCCCGTTTGAGCGCTTGATGGCATTGAACTCCAAGCGGCCCCACTCGAATAAACACGCCATGCATTGGTCATCCAGGTCATACGCTTCTTCCAAGAATTCAACCCGCTCGCTGCGATCATATTTGGAGCCGTTTTGGCCTTTTTCGAGCAATTTGGAAGCTTTGCCGGTAGGTTCGGCAAAGCAATCGAGCTCGTCCTCATCCCATTGCGCGATGGCCACATGCACGAGCGGGAGTAACAAGCAAACCAGGGTCCGTCGAATCAAGCCAATCATCCGCATGATGTGCAGCGTTATTTGTCAGTTATGCGTAGGATTCAATTCGTTTTCAGTTGCCGCAATGATGGAAGAAACGGCACCGTCACCGGTTACATTGACCACCGTGCGGCACATGTCCAAAATTCGGTCGATGGGAAAAATCAATGCGATCCACGCCGGGTTGAGCCCTACGCTTTCCAGTACAATGATCATCAAGACCAATCCTGCAGAAGGAACAGCTGCCGCACCAATGGAGGCCAAAGTTGCGGTCAGTACGATGACGGCTTGTTGGCCCAATGCCAGATCGACCTGGTGAAATTGAGCCAACGCGACCACAGCAATGGCTTGGTACATGCTGGTTCCGTCCATATTGACCGTAGCTCCAATGGGAAGCACAAAGGACGAAGTGCGCGTACTCACGCCGAGCCGATCATGAACACATTGCATGGTCACAGGCAAAGTGGCGACCGAACTGGAGGTGGAGAAAGCCGTCAATTGGGCATCGCGCATGCCTTTTTGGAATTGTTTCCATCCCATTGATTTGACCAGCAAACTGACCAAAGCAGGATAAAAAACGAACACCATGATGGCCAGTCCGAGTACCACAACCAATCCGTAACGAAGGAGGAAGCTAAGCAACTGTTGCAGCATTTCAGGTTCAGTTCCTGCGGCTTTCACGATTTGTCCAGCCATCAATGCAAAGACGAAAAATGGCATGGCTTTCATCACAACCCAGACCATTTGCACGAATACCTCATTCAATGAATCCACGGCTCGAACGAGTGGAGATTTTTTCTCTTCGGGCAGTCCCACCACCACAATGCCGAAGAAGATGGCGAAGAAGATGATTTGCAACATGCTCATGTCGACCAATGAGCCAAAAATGTTTTTCGGTACCAAGTCCACCAAGGGTTGCAATGGGCCTGAGCTTTTCGTTTTTGTAGCCTTGGTGAGTTTGTCAGAAACCCATTCGTTGCTTTCGATTTGTTCTGCTCTGATGGCCTCTACGATCGCTGCACGGGCGGGGTCATTTGACAGATTGATGTTGTCGAGCTTTTGAACTCCATTGGCGTCGCGCCAGAGCTCATAACGAATGCGATTCGCCTCCAACAGATCCGGATCGGCACCTGCACCAGGTTGGAAAATGTTAACCAGAAAGAGACCGATGACCACAGCGGCCATCGTTGTTGCGATATACGTCAACAACGTTTTGACCCCCATCCGGCCCAATTTTTTAATGTTTCCCAGGCTCGTTACTCCACTGATGATGCTGAAAAGAACCAGAGGAACAGCGATGAGTTTGAGCAGGTTGATGAAAATGTCACCAAACGGTTGAATGTATGCGAGTGTGAATTCATTCCATCCCCAGCTGACGCTGCACCATGCATACGCTACCCCGAGGAGCAAGCCAATGATCACTTGCCAATGTAATGCCAGTCCCTTCATGCCTCTAATTTACGGGCAGATGGGCCTGAGAACCACGTGAAATCAAAGCTGTGCAGCGCGGTTTATCAACCAATGATCCACCAATACCAACAACGTCATGGCTTCTACCAACGGCACGGCCCTGGGCAATACGCACGGATCGTGCCGCCCTTTGCCTTCAATGACAACGCGCTCCCCTTTTCGATTGATGGATTCTTGAGGCTGCTGAATCGTCGAAACCGGCTTGAAACCCAATCGGATGACGAGGGGTTGACCGGAAGTGATGCCGCCCTGAATGCCGCCGCTGTGGTTTGTTTGGGTTCGGGCGTTTCCGATTTCGTCAGTCGTCCAGATATCGTTGTGGTCAGCGCCTGTCATCAGTGTCCCTGCCAATCCAGAGCCGATTTCCATGCTCTTGACTGCGGGCAGGCTCCAAAGTCCATGGGCCAATGAAGCTTGGAATTTATCGAACACCGGTTCGCCAAGCCCAGCTGGAATTCCGGTGCTGACCAAAACAACTGCACCGCCTACGGTGTTGCCCGCTTGCTTGACGGATTCGATGCGCTGCGCCATGGCTTCAGCCGTGGGCTTGTGAGGACACCGCGTGGGATGCGCATCGATTTGTTCTCGGGTGTACCATGACGGAGCTCCGGGAATGGCGATGTCTTGAACACGTTCGACGTACGCATTCAGGTCCAATCCTTGCCCAGAGAGGATTTGGCGCGCCACAGCTCCAGCCACCACCCGGCAAGCTGTTTCACGCGCCGATGACCTTCCGCCGCCGCGGTAATCTCGGAATCCGTATTTCGCGTCGTAGGTGAAATCGGCATGGGAGGGGCGGAATGCTTCAGCGAGGTGATCGTAATCTTCGGAGCGTTGGTCAGCGTTGCGGATGATGAAGCCGAGGGGAGCACCCGTGGTGCGGCCCTGAAATAATCCGCTCAGCCATTCAACTTCATCCGATTCCTTGCGTTGGGTGGTGAGACCGGATTGTCCGGGCCTGCGCCTGTCCATTTCAATCTGTACGGCTTCGAGGTCAAGCTGGAGTCCAGCTGGACACCCGTCGATCACGCCGCCAATAGCCGTACCGTGGGACTCACCGAAGGTGGTCAATTTGAAAAGTGTCCCAAAGCTATTTCCCGCCATAAAACAAAGGTAGGGAACGCGTTTAGGGATTACTACCTTGCGGGCATGCGAATGCTTTGGAAAAACATCAAGGGCCTGGTTGGAGCGTACGATGTGCCTCCCAGTCGGCTCCACGGGAAGGAGATGCGCGACTTTCCCGTGATTGAAAACGCCTGGTTGGCCATCGATTCGGGCCAAATAATCGATTTCGGTTCGATGGATACATTTCCGGGGATTGCGGATTGGAACGGTCTGGAAGTATTGGATTGTACCGGACGATTTGTGCTACCAGCCTGGTGTGATAGCCACACTCATTTGGTTTATGCCACGGATCGGTCTGAAGAGTTTTTGAGCCGCGTCCAAGGGAAGAGTTACCAAGAAATTGCAGAGGAAGGCGGCGGAATCTTGAATTCCGCCAAGGCGTTGCAAGCCATGAGCGAAGAGGCGTTGTATGAAGATGCCCACGCACGACTTGAAAGAGCCATTGCCCAAGGCACCGGAGCGATTGAAATCAAAAGCGGCTATGGCCTCAGTGCTGAGTCCGAAATGAAAATGTTGCGGGTCATCCAGCGTTTGGCGAACACGTCGCCCATTCCCATTCGCCGAACCTTTTTGGCGTGTCATGCAATTCCCAAGGGGGATTGGGATGCACAGCGATGGACGCAACACATGGTTCAGGATGTGCTTCCATCGGTCATCCAAGAAGGATTGGCGGATTATGTGGATGCCTTTTGCGAGGAAGGGTATTTCGGCTTGGACGAAGTTGAATTCCTCTTGAAATCCACTCAATCAGCGGGTTTACCAGCAAAAATTCACGTGAATCAATTCAATGCATTTGGTGCTGTTCCGCTGTGCGCGAAATACAACGCCGTTTCCGTGGATCATTTAGAAGAATTGAATGCAGAAGATGTTGAGGCCTTGCAAGCCTCGAACGCCAGCGGGAATGCCGGTACCATGGCCACGGCTCTTCCGGGATGTTCTTATTTTTTGGGGATACCCTATACTCCAGCTCGGCGCTTGATGGATGCCAACGTGCCGTTGGCCATCGCAACAGACTTCAATCCGGGTTCGGCGCCATCGAGTAACATGGCTCGGATTGTTCAGCTTGCAATTCTGAAAATGAATATGTTGCCCATAGAGGCCATTGCGGCGGCTACGCTGAACGGCGCGGCGGCCATGGGTGTTTCCGACCGAGCTGGTGCGGTTGCACGGGGTCGGCAGGCCAATTTGCTCTTGACGCGGCCATTGCCGGGTTTGCAGGCGTTTGGATACGATTTTGGGGTTGAGCCGGTTGAAAAGGTGTTCATTGATGGAATGGAACGTTGAGCTATTTCCATCTCCATCCACTTAATTTCGGGCGGTAAACTTGGAACCGATGCAACGACTTGTAGAATGTGTGCCCAATATTTCTGAAGGGCGAAACCGGGCAGTTATTGATGCTGTAGCCGGTGTGGTAGAATCTGTGGAGGGTGTGCGCCTTTTGGACGTCGACCCCGGCAAATCCACGAATCGGACCGTGATCACGTTTGTGGGGCCTCCAGAAACGGTGGGTGAGGCGGCATTTCGACTGATCAAAAAGGCGGCTGAATTGATTGATATGACCAAGCATCGTGGAGAACACCCACGGATGGGAGCGACGGACGTTTGTCCTTTTGTGCCGGTGAGCGGGGTGACCATGGAGGAATGTGCGGCCATCGCCCATGCAGTAGGAGAGCGCGTGGGAGCGGAGTTGGGCATTCCTGGCTATTTCTACGAATCTGCTGCCAAAACGCCGCAACGTCAAAACCTCGCTCATTGCAGAAAGGGTCAATACGAAGGGCTGGCGAAACTCGAAACAGCTGAAGGAGCGCCTGATTTTGGGCCGGCTGCTTGGAATGAGCAAACGAAACGCTCCGGCGCCACGGCCATCGGCGCCCGCGACTTTTTGATCGCTTACAATATCAACTTGAACACGACGAGTTCGCGAAGGGCGAATGCCATCGCATTCGATATCCGTGAATCCGGTCGAGTAAAGCGAGAGGGTGGTCCGGGAAGTCCTGTGGTAAAAGGTCCCGACGGTGAGCCTGTTCGCGAACCCGGAACACTCAAGGCGGTCAAGGGAATTGGCTGGTACATCGAGGAATACGGCATCGCTCAATTGTCATTAAACCTGACGAACATTCAAGTTACACCGGTGCATGTGGCCTTTGATGAGGCATGCGCCAAGGCTCAAGAACGCGGTATCCGCGTGACCGGTTCTGAATTGGTCGGGCTTTTGCCGTTGCGGGTTTTGACCGATGCGGCAGATCATTTCTTGCGCAAGCAGTCGCGCAGTTTGGGGATCAGTACCGACGAAAAGGTGAAGATTGCTGTGAAGTCATTGGGATTGGATGATTTGGCACCTTTTGACCCCAACAAGCGCGTCATAGAATACATGATTGCAGGTTCGGGCCAAACCCCGCTTTTGGATATGCGGTTAACAGAATTCGCGAATGAGACAGCCTCTGAGAGTCCAGCTCCCGGTGGCGGATCGGTGGCGGCTTATGCCGCAACGATGGGAGTTTCACTCGCAACGATGGTGGCCAATCTTTCAGCGCACAAGCGTGGCTGGGACGACCAATGGGAAGCATTCAGTGACGTTGCAGTTCGCGGCATGGAATTGCAGCGCCAATTGATGTTATTGGTCGATGCAGATACTGCCGCATTCAATGGCATCATGGAAGCCTATGGTCTGCCCAAATCAACGGACGCCCAAAAGGCGACACGATTGGCAGCCATCCAAGCGGCTACAAAACATGCGATTGAAGTGCCCATGCGCGTTGCGCGATTGGCCAACGAAGCCATGGAGGTCGCTCGCGAAATGGCTGAGACCGGCAATCCCAATTCCATCACGGATGCGGGGGTAGGTGCAATGGCCATTCGCACGGGCGTGAAAGGTGCAATTTTAAACGCTCAAGTCAATCTGCAGGATTTGAAAGATGAAGCCTATTCGGCATCCGTGCGCCAGGAGTGTGATGCATTGTGGGCATCGATCGACGCAGCAGAGGCCGAAGTCATGTTGCGCGTTCAAAACGTCTTGAATGGGTGAGATTGAATGCAAGGCACTTGAACATTTTCATGCAGACACGCAAAAAAAAGGCCCGCTTCTGGCGGGCCTTTTTTGGTTTTGTGAGTTAGCTAATGTCTTTCGACGGCTGGGCGTTACCTTAACGAGCAACGTTCCTGCGCTCCTTGATGCGAGCCGCCTTACCTGTCAATTCACGGAGGTAATAAATGCGAGCTCGGCGAACTTTACCGCGCTTGTTCACTTCCACGCTATCGATGAATGGAGAGGCGATGGGGAACACGCGTTCAACACCGACACCTGAAGCCATTTTCCGAACTGTGAATGTTTCCGTGTTGCCCGTTCCACGGCGTTGGATGACCACGCCTTGGAATTTCTGCAAACGCTCCTTGTTTCCTTCTCGGATTTTGATGGTGACAGTCACCGTATCCCCTGCCCGGAAATCCGGCCACGTTGGGGTTTCAACCAATTTGCTTGCAATTTCCTGAATGCGGTCCATAATCTTAGCTTTTTCTGCTCCCGTGAATTGGGGTGCAATATTACGAATAATCCGAATAGGATTTGCATCGAAATTCAGGAATCTTTTTCGAGTAAATCAGGTCGTCGGGATTTGGTTCGCTCGTAGGCTTGTTGTTCCATCCAGGTTTGAATGGCTGCATGATCGCCAGATCTCAGGATTTCAGGTACTTCCCAACCGTTGTAATTTGCCGGTCTCGTGTAAACAGGGGGGGCAAGCAAATTGTCTTGAAAGCTATCGGTGAGGGCACTTTGTTCGTCCCCAATGGCACCCGGCAGCAATCGAACAATGGCATCCGTGAGCACAGCGGCGGCCAATTCGCCGCCCGACAGCACATAGTCGCCGATTGAAATTTCCAAGGTCACAATGTGGTCTCGCAGTCGTTGATCAATGCCTTTGTAATGGCCGCAAATCATCAGCAGATTTCCGCTCATAGACAACTGATTGACCCGGGCTTGTTTGAGTGACTCCCCATCCGGAGTTAGGTAAATAACCTCGTCATAATCCCGCTGGGACTTCAATTCATTCACCGCATCTAGGATGGGCTGAATGGTCATGACCATGCCGGCGATCCCGCCAAAAGGTTCGTCGTCCACTTTTTTGTGCTTGTCTGTGCTCCAATTCCGAATGTCATGGATGTGGATGGCCACAACGCCCTTGTCCTGCGCTCGCTGGATGATGCTGTCCGCAAATGGACTGGTCAGTAGAGAGGGAACAACGGTAAGGATATCGATGCGCATGAAGACAAGCTGAATTTCAAAGGTACGTCACCCAACATTTCAATGGGCACGGACTCGGGCTAACTCGATGGCTCGCGCTACCTTTGCTTGACAGCATTGAAGGATGAAGGATCGAAAAGAATACAGCGCAGTCGTTAGCCACCCGTTTCACGTTTTTAATGGCATTTTTTTGACGTTACCGCTCGACGGAATTCGTCAAACCGGTTTGCGGGTACCGCTGCTGCAAGAGGCGTGTGATTTGGGATTGGATTCGGCACAAACGCCGGCTGAAATTTTGGAAGGCTTCTTTAAGGCCCAGGGATTGGACACGGCGCAGGCGCAAGCTGATTTGCTGTTTCGAATCATTCAATATGTAGAACGACAAGTGGTGTTGGTTGATGCGCTGGAAGATGCCCGCTACGCGCAATTGAATGATTTGGGAGGGGCCGAATCATTGCAGAGTTTTATGCAACGCATTCGTCGGCATCGGAAGGAGGATGAATTGAAAAAGTTGTTGGGTGAGTATGCGGTTCGTGTGGTGCTCACAGCTCATCCGACCCAATTCTATCCCGGAAATGCGTTGGCGATCATTACAGACTTGGCCAAAGCCATGGAGGAGAATGATTTGGTAAGCATTCGAAAGCTCCTGCATCAGTTGGGGCTGACCCCCTTTTTCCAATCTGAACCGCCAACGCCTTACGATGAGGCGGTGCGTCAGTCATGGTATCTCGAAAATGTATTTTACCACGCCGCACCCGAATTGTATGCGCGGGTAGCCCAAACCTTGGACGACCCGGCTGCAACATCACTGAGCGAGAGCCTGATCACCATTGGGTTTTGGCCGGGCGGAGATCGCGATGGCAATCCTTTTGTTGATGCCCAGACGACGTGGAATGTCGCCGAGCGACTCCGGTTGACGCTGCTCCGATGCTACAGGAGGGAGATACGAGATTTGCGAAGGCGCATTACGTTCAAACATGTGTCCAGTCAGCTGGATCAATTGCAAGACCGCATTGAGTACGCTATGCTGCATCCCGAACGCGCACTGCTATCGGTGAAGGAATTGAATCAAGAACTCGAAGAGGTGGCGGTTTATGTTGCTGCTCATTCCAATGGCCTATACCTCGATAAGATTCGAGCATTCCAATTCAAATTGCGGTTATTCGGGCTTCATTTTGCGAGCATGGACATCCGGCAAGACAGCCGGGTGATTCAGAAAGCACTTGATGCTGCGCTGGAAGCAGTAGGAGTAGATGTCCAAGCCTTTCGCGCGCTCAACGAGTCGAATCAAGTGGACCGATTGTTGGGTGATGAATGGGGCGATGCGGTGGAGTCATTGAGTGAGGAACGGCACCAGGATATATTGGAGTCGTTGCGGGTGATGGCCAAGATCCAGCAATCCAATGGTCCGCGGGCTTGTCACCGATTCATCATCAGCAATTGCCGGGGCATGTTGGATGTGGCAGCGGTTGCCGCATTGGCCCGCATGGCGGGTGTCGCAGAAAAAGTGGAGTTGGATATTGTGCCTTTGTTTGAAACCATAGCTGATTTAGCAGGGTCGGGCACTGAGATGGAGAAGATGTATGCCCACCCGGCTTATCGTTCTCACCTTGAAAGTCGCTTCCACAAACAAACGGTGATGTTGGGTTTTTCGGACGGAACCAAGGATGGAGGTTACTTGCAGGCCAATTGGTCCATCTACGAAGCCAAGCGCAGCCTGTCCAAGTTGTCACGTGACGCTGGGGTGACGGTTTTGTTTTTCGATGGACGCGGCGGGCCTCCCGCTCGGGGAGGTGGAAATACGCACCGATTTTATGCGTCGTTGGGTTCGGACATCGAAAATCAAGAAATACAAACTACCATTCAAGGACAAACCATCAGTTCGAATTTTGGCATTCCGAAGTCCGCAGGCTTTAACCTTGAACTCCTGTTGACCGCGGGTTTGCAAAGTGGAATTTTCGATGATCCACAAACGCACATCAGTGCCGATCAAGGCAAATTGATCGAGGAGCTCGGAGCGCGGTCCTTTGCGCATTACACGGCGCTGAAGGAGCACCCTCAATTTATGCCGTATCTGACGAAGTGGGGCACGCTGAAATACTATGGCGAGACGAATATTGGCAGCCGGCCCACCAGCCGGGCAAAGGAGGGGCCGCTCACGTTTGGCGATTTGCGTGCCATTCCGTTCGTGGGGTCGTGGACACAACTCAAACAGAATGTGCCTGGATTTTTTGGCTTGGGTACGGCATTGCAGTGGCTGGAAGACCAAGGGCGAATCGAAGAGGCGAGCGATCTGTATCGGGACAACGCATTTTTCCGAGCGCTGGTGGAGAACAGCATGCAAAGCATGTTGAAAAGCGATTTTCGATTGACTGCCCATTTGGAACACGATGAGCAGTTCGGTGGCATTTGGACTTCCATTCGGGACGAATATGAACTGACCAAACGTTGGGTCTTATTCATTTCTGGTCAATCCTCTCTGATGGAACGCAATCCGCATATCCGGGAGAGTATTGGTTTGCGCGATGACATCATCCGGCCGCTGCTCGTGATCCAACATTTTGCCTTGGGCCAATTGGCTCAAGGTTCCAGAGATTCCGATTGGAGTGATGATGTGTTGGAACGCTTGGTCGTCCGCAGCATGTTTGGGATCATCAACGCCAGCCGCAACGCGGTGTAGGCTCTGCTTTGCATAAAAGAAAAGCGGCTCCACGTGGGAGCCGCTTTTGGTTCAATACGTTGTGAGGAGCGGATTAACGCAAGCCAACCACAAAATCCATTTCGTCGATGAGGTTTTGCGCACCGGCGAATTTGTCCAGAATCCACATCACGTAGCGCACGTCCACCGAAATGGTGCGTTGCAATTCTGTTTCGAATGCGATGTCGCCACTCATGGCTTCCCAGTTTCCATCGAATGCGCAACCGATCAAATCGCCATTCGCATCCAGCACGGGCGATCCTGAGTTTCCGCCGGTGATGTCAGTTCCATGAATGAAGCATACCACCAATTCACCGGAGTCATCGGCATAGCGTCCGAAATCGCGGCTTCGAATCAAGTCGTCCAGCGCATCGGGTACGATGAATTCGGGATTGGAATTGTCCTTCTTTTCTAGGATTCCGTTCGCCGTGGTGATGAAATCGTAATTCACGGCATCTGCTGCTTTGTAAGGTGCCACAGCGCCAAACGTCATGCGCATGGTGGAGTTGGCGTCAGGAGCGATGGCTTGATCGCTATCCATTTCACGCAATCCTTTGACAAATAATCGGTATCCGCGATTGAATTTGTCTTCAGCAGGGTCGGTCATGCCGGCGAAATAGGCTTGAATCGCACTTTGTCCCACAATGATGGCCAAATCATTCTCCATCACCTTCTGTGATGGGTTGGCGATGAAAGCAGCGCAACGTTCAGCATCCACTAAAAAGCTTTTGGAATACATCTTCTCAGCGTAGCGTGAAAAGTCATTTTTGTATTTGTCGGCTACCGTTTGGAAGAACGAAGGATGGTAAGCCGGATCGATGTCATCACGGAATTTGGTCATCAAATTGACGAACAAATCACGGTCGGTCGCCTGATCGTATTCCTTGAAAAATCCGTTCGCATAGTCCAACATGCGCGCCTGGGTTGCGGCAACTTCGTCAGCGTCCTCACTGAATAAACCAGCGGCCATTCGGTAAAAGCGGAACGAGAAGAGGCTGATGTCGCACCCAATCAATCCCGCCTCGAGTGCGTACACCTTGCCCTTCACGCTCTCATCGGTTTCTTGATAATAGGTTTCGATGAGCTCGAGAGCTTCGCCGTATTCGGCTTGGCGATTGGCATCTGCGTTCACCCATTCCGTGAAGCGTTCCTCCAACGTGCGTTTTTTGGATTCGACATCCAATCGCTTCAATCCTTTGGATTGACCAATGTAGTACTTCCAGTAGTTCGCAGTCTGAGCGTATTTCGCAGCATACTGAATGCGCACTGCTGGATCGGCATCCATGTGAGATTTCATGGTCTTCAGTTTGAGATCGCGTACGTCCACAACTGAAGGGTTGTACAAGCGCAACGCTTGATCAATGCCCCAGCTACTCAGGAAGCGGTCGGTGCTACCTGGGTAACCCATGACCATGGTGAAATCTCCTTCGGATACACCGTCCATGGAGATGCGCAAGTGACGTTTGGGTTGGTAAGGTTGATTGGACTCGCTGTAGTCTGCCGGTTCATTGTTTTCATCGGCGTAAATGCGGAGCATCGAGAAATCACCGGTGTGACGAGGCCACATCCAGTTGTCCGTATCTCCACCGTATTTCCCCACGCTTTCCGGTGGTGCAGCGACCAAACGGATATCTCGGTAGGTTTTGTACTCAAAAAGGTAGAACTCATTGTCGTAGTAAAAACTCTTGAGATCGAGTTCCTTGGTTCCCTCGGGATTCATCTCCTCCATGAGGGCCTTGCGCGCCTCGGCTATAGCCGCGTTACGCTCATCTTCTGTCATTTCAGCGGTTACATTTTCCAAGATGCGCTCGGTGACGTCATCGATGCGCACGAGGAAACTGATGACGAAATCGTCGATGTGCATTTCTTGGTCCTGTGCAAGGGCAAAAAAGCCGTCGGTGAGGTAGTCATTTTCGGTGGATGAGAACCCTTGGATGGCATCGTATGCACAGTGATGGTTCGTCAAAACGAGGCCTTGCGAAGAAATCACTTCACCCGTGCACGATCCCCCATTGAGTCGGACAATCGCGTCCTTCAAGCTTGCGTTGTTGATGTCATAAATTTCCTCAGCAGAAAGGTTCAAGCCCATGCCTTGGGCTTCGGCCATGGTGATGCGATTGAGCATACTCACCAGCCACATGCCTTCGTCTGCCTTCAAGGAGAAAGGCGCCATCAGCGTGCTGACGACGAGGGTTAAGAGAATTCCTTGCTTCATATGATTAGGTTATTGGTTTTTGGTTTCAATCGGGTGCCATGGCAGGTTGGCCATGGTGGTGTCTAAAACGGCATACAAGGTAGCCAAATCTGGTCCCTTGTACCGATTTTCAACTTGATATCCGCGAATCGTGGTGATGGTGGCAGGTAGATCCGTGATGCGTGGGTTGTCGTAAGAGGGAGCGAGGTCGCGGTATCCCGTTTGCTCGTAGGCTTGGGCAATGGACGTGTTCCAATCGTTCAAGCGTTCGAGTTGCGCAACATACAGCCCGGGTTCAAGCTTGGCGAGATTTCCTTCCCGAAAAGGTCGGGTCAACTCCAACGAGCAGGCCCCGTCTGTCCCCACTTCAAAAACAAACGCGGGGCACGGTCCAAAACACATGGTTTTCTGATACCGAACGACCTCTGCCTGAATGGATACTTTACTCGAATTGGATGGAATGGAAGGAAGCTGTGCCGCACATCCCATCAGAAGTGCAATCACCCCCAAGCCAAAACCAATTCTCGAAATCAAATTCATTTGCGCGATTTTTTCTTCGCTTTGATTTCTTTGGTCTTTTCGAGTTGTTCCTTTTGCATTTGCTCCAAACGCTCCTGGAAAC